>Ga0105053_10009130_pt1 | contig 12698 bp, 10 predicted proteins | sample BON01_FD_78093 | JGI IMG/M metagenome (GOLD analysis project Ga0105053, IMG submission 78093) | Freshwater microbial communities from Lake Bonney liftoff mats and glacier meltwater in Antarctica - BON-01 | ecosystem: Environmental > Aquatic > Freshwater > Ice > Glacier meltwater | place: Lake...
CCCAATCCAAAGCAACTATAAGCTCCCAAAATTGTAGCTAAAATAGCGGGTATGCGATACGCCCAATCGTATAAACCGAATATTTTGAAAGATAAAGCAGCCAGCCAATAGTGCATGTGAGGTTTATCTAAATATTCAAAAGGACCTTTAAATAGATTAATAAAATCGTTTTCTTGAACCATTCTCATAGCCATTACAGCAAATTGAGCAGAATCGTTTTCGAACAATTTTGAAAACATTCCAGCACTGTAAACTAAAAGCACTAAGAAAATAAAAAACCAATATCTAGTATTAGATATCATAAGCTAAATTTATAACTTACAAATATGTACAACTTTACAAATAACCAACTAAAAATCAAACCTATAAACGCTCCTGTTATCACATCTAAAGGAAAATGTACGCCTATATAAATTCGGCTATAGCTTACTAAGCAAGCCCAGGTTATTAGAAAAAATCCAATATATTTAAACTTTTCTTTAAGCAAATAGGTAAATAAAAACGCAACGGCAAAAGAATTCGATGCGTGTGCTGAAAAATACCCAAGTTTGCCTCCACAGGAATTTTTAACCAAGCGCATTAATCCATTGAGTTCTTCATCATAACAAGGTCGTAAACGCTGTACACCGTATTTAAAAAAGTTTGCTAACTGATCGGTTACCGTAATCAATAGAACAACTGTTACCATTAAAAGCAAAGTTTTTTTAAGTCCGTAAGATTTGTAAAATAAACCTGCTAAAAGAAAATAAACGGGAACAGAACTCCATTTATTAGTCATAAATAACCAAAAACCATCCCAAGTTGTGTTTCCTAAGTTGTTTAGGAAAAGAAATAGCTCTTTATCATATTGGACTAATTGCTCGAACATACTTTCTATTCTTCGTAACGGGAAACTTCTCGGTCGTAAAAGGCAGTTGCTTGTTCAATAAGACTTTCTGCTTCTGATTCTAATTCTTTTTCATCTTCCTGCGAAAAATCTTCTAACCACTCTACCTCATCGTTTTCTAAATTAATAATAAAACGTGGATATTCGGTGTGCACTACAAATATCGCTGTGGGATAATCTGTATTATCGCCCAATAAAAATTTCGGAAAGTCCATATATTGTTTTTAAAAAGATAAAAATACTATTATTTGTTTAGTTCGATGTTATTATGCATCGGCCTCCGCAATTAATTTTTGTGTTAAGGTATTAAATCTAATATACAAAAGCACTGCGGATGTGGTTAAGCCTGCTAATAAGCCAATCCAAATTCCTGTACTTTTTAAATCGGTATATAAACACAAATAAAAACTAATAGGGAAACCAACTAACCAATAGGCTATAAAAGTAATTAAAGTTGGAATTTTTACATCTTGAAGTCCGCGTAGAGCCCCAAGAATAACCACTTGTAAACCATCTGAAATTTGAAAAACTGCTGCAACGATAAGTAATTGTGCTGCAATTAAAATAACTTCTGTATTGTCCACCTGATTGGCAACATCATTCACATCTAAATACATAGTAGGCAACCAATTGTTGAAAATTAAAAAGATGGCTGCAAAAATAATTTCCAAGAAAAAAGTGAGTAAAAAAATAGAATACGCAATGCGTCTCAGATCTTTAAAATTAAGTAAACCTTTTTGGTTGCCTACACGAATCATCGCGGCTACACCAAGACCCATCCCCACCATAAAGGTCATACTCGACAAGTTTAAAGCAATTTGGTTTGCGGCCTGATGATTTTTTCCTAAAACACCACTCAACCATACTGCTGAAGTGAAAATAGCTACTTCAAAAAACATTTGCAAGGCAGAAGGAAATCCTAAATTGAAAATCTTTTTCATTACCTTTTTTTCTAAAACTTTAAAGTTAAAGCCTGTAACATAGGGTTGGAATTTCATTTTATTGCGCATTAAGGCCCATAAATAAAAAACCATAACCACTCTTGAAATTAGCGTACCAAGGGCAGCACCCACAATGCCCAATTCAGGAAAACCCCAATTACCAAATATCAAAACATAGTTTAAAAAAATATTAACTACGTTAGCAATTACAGTGGCATACATAGGATATTTTGTCTGTGACAAACCTTCTGAAAATTGTTTAATGGCTTGAAATATAATTAAGGGTACTAACGAAAACGCTACCAAATCTAAATAAGGCATCGCTAATTCAACCACTTCAATAGGTTGTTTCATCATATACATTAAAGGTTTGGCTACTAAAATTAAACCGAAAAGACTCAATCCTAAAATAGTACATAACACCAAGCCGTGTTTAAAAGCACTTTTACCGGAAGCTACATTACCGGCAGAATCTGCTTCGGCAACTAAAGGAGTTATTGCGGTAGAAAAACCAATGCCTAATGACATGGCGATAAACACAAAACTATTCCCTAATGATACGGCCGCCAATTCAGCTGTGCCTAACTGCCCAACCATAACATTATCCGCAAACTGCACAAAAGTATGCCCTAACATTCCAAGAATTACTGGAAATGATAAGCTTAAATTGTATTTAAATTCTTTGGTGTATTGTGAAAACAAGTTGAAATTTTTTTGGTGCAAATATAACAAGTTCTTATGCGGAAAAAGGGACTTTTAAACGATAGTTTTTAACCCTAAAAATAGCCTTTTTTAGCTTCATTCCAGAAAACATCCATTTCAGCAAGGGTCATATCTTTTAAATCTTTGCCTAATTCTTTTGCTTTCTGCTCTAAGTATTGAAACCTACCAATAAATTTTTTATTGGTACGTTCTAACGCATTTTCTGGATTTATTTTTAAAAATCGCGCATAGTTCACCAAGGAAAACAACACATCACCAAATTCAGCTTCCATAGCATTGGCATCGTTATTTTCTATCTCATCTTTAAATTCTTGCAATTCTTCCTGCACTTTTTCCCAGACTTGTTCTGGCTTTTCCCAATCAAAGCCCACCCCTGCTACTTTATCCTGAATTCTACTCGCTTTAACTAATGCTGGAAGACCTTTAGGCACGCCTTCTAAAACACTTTTTTTACCTTCTTTTAGTTTTAATTGTTCCCAGTTGCGTTTTACCTCTTCTTCATCTTTAACTTTTACATCACCATAAATATGCGGATGGCGATGGATTAACTTATCGCAAATTTCATTCGCAACATCGGCGATATCAAAATCATTGGTCTCACTCCCTATTCTGGCATAAAAAACAATATGTAATAAAATATCTCCCAACTCTTTTTTTACTTCCTGCAAATCATTATCCAAAATAGCATCGCCAAGCTCGTAAGTTTCTTCAATCGTTAAATGACGAAGCGTTTGTATGGTTTGCTTTTGATCCCAAGGGCATTGCGTTCGCAACTCATCCATAATACTCAGTAAACGATCGAATGCTTTTAATTGGTCTGCTCTTGAATTCATTTTATTGGGTTTCTGAGTCTTAGGTTTTGGATTTAAAAAGTTTCAGGTTTAAAGTTTTTTCTTGAACTTAAACTTGCTTTGTGTTTCAGCTTTCAGGTTTAAAGTTTTTTTGAACTTGTACCTGAGCTTGAACTTGTTCAAAATAACTGAATAAGTTAAATCAGCGGTAGGTATTTAGTGTTAAAAACAAAAAATTAAAATTCATTGATTTAATTACTTATTACTTTATACATAAAACTTATTAATCTGCACTTAACAGTCAAACCTCTAAAGGTTTTAAATATTTTTTATCGGCATAGAATGTTCCAAATGGCAGCAATGAAGCAATAAATAAAATCATAAAACGCTTTAAATTCCATTTTTGTTCTAAACAAAAAAGCACTGCTAAAACAACATATGCTATAAATAAAAATCCATGTGCGTAGCCAATATAAATATTCGGTTCTGGGATTTTAGCAATATACTTTAAGGGCATTCCAACACCAAAAAGTAGCAGGTACGAAATTCCCTCTAAAATAGCAGTTAATCTAAATACTTTAAGCATAATCAACTTTTTTTTACAAAAAAATGCTGTGTTTATGGGCACAGCATTTTTCTTAAACCTTTTTTTTTATAAATGTATTACCTCATCGTAAGCAACAGCAACAGCTTCCATAACGGCCTCACTCATGGTCGGGTGTGGGTGAATAGTTTTTAAAATTTCATGTCCTGTTGTTTCTAATTTCCGAGCGACTACTGCCTCGGCAATCATATCCGTTACACCAGCACCAATCATATGACAACCCAACCATTCGCCATATTTGGCATCAAAAATAACTTTTACAAAGCCGTCTGTCGTTCCACTCGCTTGCGCTTTGCCGCTTGCCGAGAACGGAAATTTGCCAACCTTGATGTCAAACCCTTTTTCTATGGCTTGCTTTTCGGTTAAACCAACAGAGGCTATTTCAGGATTGCAATAGGTACATCCCGGAATATTCCCATAATCTAAAGGTTCCACATGCAAATTTGCTAATTTTTCAACACATAAAATACCTTCGGCGGAAGCTACATGCGCTAAAGCTGGCCCTGGCGTAACATCGCCAATAGCGTAATAGCCTGGGATATTCGTTTGGTAAAAATTGTTTACCAAAATTTTATCTCTATCAACAATAATACCTACCTCTTCTAAGCCTATATTTTCTATATTCGCTTTAATCCCTACGGCAGAAAGCACCATATCGGCTTCTAAAACTTCTTCACCTTTACCAGTTTTTACCGTTACTTTTACGCCTTCACCTGAAGTATCGACCTTAGTAACTTCCGAGGATGTCATTATTTTAATGCCTGCTTTTTTGAAACTACGCTCTAATTGTTTCGATATATCTTCGTCTTCAATAGGAACAATATTCGGTAAATATTCTACAACAGTAACATCTGTACCCATGGCGTTGTAGAAATATGCAAATTCAATTCCGATAGCGCCACTACCTACCACAATTAATTTTTTAGGCTGACTTTCTAAAATCATTGCTTTTCTGTAGCCTATAATTTTTATACCATCCTGTGGCAAATTCGGCAACTCTCTACTCCTAGCTCCTGTGGCAATTATAATATTCTTTGCGTTATATTCGGTTACTTTTCCTTCGGCATCGGTTACATCAACCTTTTTTCCTGCTTTTAATTTTCCAAAACCCTTAATGACTTCAATTTTATTTTTTTTCATCAAAAACTGAACGCCTTTACTCATACCATCAGCAACATCTCGACTTCTCTTGACTACGGCATCAAAATCTTTATCTACATTATCCACCTTTAATCCGTAATCACTAGCATGTTGCAGATAGTTAAAAACCTGAGCAGATTTAAGTAGTGCTTTAGTTGGAATACAACCCCAGTTTAAACAAACTCCGCCTAGAGACTCTTTCTCTATAATTGCGGTTTTAAATCCTAATTGAGATGCTCTAATAGCGGTTACATATCCACCCGGGCCGCTGCCTAAAACAATAATATCAAAATTGCTCATGTATTTATTTTTTTGATGATTTATTTGAGGCTGCAAAGTTACAAAACGAAAGGTAATGTTTCAATTTTATAATGTGTAAATGTATCAATGAAATTAATGTAATTATGGGTTAATATAGAAATTTGAAGACCTGCCGGCAAACGTGTTGATTTTAAAATGAAATTTACCTAGCAACGCGCGTTTTTAATAATCCACGAATATTAAATTCGGGTAGCTAGGAGGTGTCTCATTCTATAAATGGTTGCTTTAAAATGTATTAATTTGAAGATTTTATAACATCGCAAACTTATTGCTGTGACAATGCATGAATATATTTTAATTGGATAGCTAATAATATGAAAAACTCACTAACCCCAATTCACTAAACAACTATTACACAATTTCCCTTTCTAAAAATCCGAAAATCTACTAATCGTAAGGAATAAAATTAAGTGCTGCCCCGTTTATACAGTGTCTTTTACCTGTAGTTGTTTTTGGACCATCGTTAAAAACATGACCTAAATGACCACCACAACTGGCACAATGTTCTTCGGTACGTTCGTAGCCTATTTTATAGTCCACGTCGAAAGAAACATTACCTTTAATTTCTCGATCAAAACTAGGCCAACCTGTTCCTGAATCAAACTTGTATTCACTTTTAAAAAGTTCTGTACCACAAGCAGCACAGGTATAAAAGCCAGCTATTTTATTTTTTAACAAATCGCTCGAAAAGGCTCTTTCTGTACCTTCTTCTCTAAGAACAAAAAATTCCATATCGGTTAACTGCTTCCGCCATTCCACCTCAGTTTTTACAACCTTAAAATTTTCTTTTTTTTCTTGATCATCATTGATAGCCATTTGATTTTCTTGCGAAACTCCTTTACAGCCACTTACTAAAATTACCATTCCAAAAAACCAATTTTTAAACATATTTTTAGATTTTAAATTTTCTTTCCAATCGAATTTACGGATGTATTTAATTTTAAGGCGTTAAAGAATTTATAAAGTTTGTAAAACCCCATTTTGACAAGCATGAAATACGCAAGCAAAATGGATGGTTTTACAAATCCCGCTACATAGCGGGATCTGTTAAATAGCATTAAACTGATAAAAGCTCCATTTTTACAAGCATGAAATACGCAAGCAAAATGGATGGTTTTACAAATCCACACAACCTTCGTGCTCTAGTAATCAAATATTATTTCTTAAAATCTTAATAATTTACCATTCAAACTTTCACCCTAATTAAACCGAAACATCATTTAAAAAAAAATCCCACTACTACTTGGAGTAACGGAATTTTTTAAAAATGGTAAAGAATCACTATTCTATTATCCGGGTATCTAAGGTTTTAAAATCCTTTTTATCCATTCCTAATTGATTCATTAAATTAAACATATTACTGGTATCAAGACCACTAATCAAATCAGAAGGTATTACCATAATTCTAAAAACCTGATTTCTAGTAAATTCGTTACCAACTGAAGCAAGATCATCACTTTCAATAATAATATCAACATCACCCAGTGTATAATTAAATCTGTACTGTAAAAAGCCTCCGCCATCAAAAAATATGGTCGCCGTAGGCAGTGGTTCCCAAATATCTAAATTACCATCCACACCTTCTAAGCGATACACCAATACAGCATCGCCATCTATAATTTTTTTTGGAAATGTAAAACGTACGGTATTTGCACCAACAGAAAAGTTAACGTTATCAACTTCGTAGGTTCGCCCAATTTCAGCATCTGCCCCATCTAGCCCATCAAAACCTGCAGGCCCCATTGGTCCTTCACATGAAATAGCAAACAATGCTAAAAATATTCCGAGTATCGTAAAATTTTTCATAATTTATCTTTTTTAATTAATTTGTTATGTTCAGAAATAACTAAATTTCTTGTCTTAATTTTAATTAAAACAAAAAGCGTTCCATTTTTTCCATTCTATAAATTCGAAGCTTTTATTTTTAAAACAAACATGGGAAACGATTAAGTATTATTTAAACTTGATTATATTGCAATAAATAAGTAACCCTATGCCAAAAGTAGCAGTACATAGTTTATTTACAGCCTTCGATATCGATCTATTTAAATCTGGGAAACACTTTAAACTATATGAAAAATTAGGATCCCATCCCATAGAAGTTAACGGAGTATCGGGTACCTATTTTTCGGTATGGGCGCCCTCTGCAAATTCCGTAAGTGTTACAGGCGACTTTAACCATTGGATGGTTGGCCAACACGAGCTTAATGTACGTTGGGATGAAAGTGGCATTTGGGAAGGTTTTATTCCTAATGTTACCCATGGCGCACTTTATAAATACAATATTGGTTCCGCAAACTTTGGTATCCGTACTGAAAAAGCGGATCCCTTTGCCCGCTATTGCGAACATACTCCAAAAACTGGTTCCATTGTTTGGGATAAGGGCTACAAGTGGCAAGATAAAGATTGGATGAGCTACCGAAAAGATAAAAACGGTTTAGACAAGCCTTACTCTGTTTATGAGGTTCATTTAGCTTCTTGGAAACGCAAAAATAATAACGAATTTTTATCTTACTTAGATTTGGCCGAAGATTTAGTGCACTATGTAAAAGAAATGAATTTTACCCATGTAGAATTTATGCCTATCATGGAATATCCGTACGACCCTTCGTGGGGCTATCAATTAACAGGCTATTTTGCACCTACTTCACGCTTCGGAAATCCTGAAGAATTTAAAGTTTTGATTGATAAATTACACCAGAATGATATTGGGGTGATTTTAGATTGGGTACCCTCGCATTTTCCTGCAGATGCGCACGGATTAGGTTTTTTTGATGGTTCACATTTATACGAACATCCTGACCGTAAAAAAGGTTACCATCCTGACTGGAAAAGCTTAATTTTTAATTATGGCCGCAACGAGGTTCGCGCTTTTTTAATTAGCAATGCGGTATTTTGGCTAGATCAATTTCATGTGGATGCACTGCGCGTTGACGCCGTGGCATCTATGATTTATTTAGATTATTCAAGAGAAGATGGGGAATGGGATGCTAATATAAATGGCGGTAATGAAAATTTAGACTCTATTTCATTTTTGAAAGAAATGAATCAATTTGTATATGATACTTTTGATGGGATACAAACCATTGCCGAAGAATCTACAGCATTTACAGGTGTTTCAAGACCAGTTGAAAATGGAGGTTTAGGTTTTGGAATGAAATGGATGATGGGTTGGATGCACGATACTTTAACCTATTTTAAAAAAGAACCTGTTTACAGAAAGCACCATCAAAATGATCTTACTTTTAGCATGACTTATGCCTTTACAGAGAATTTTATGCTCCCTTTTTCGCATGATGAAGTGGTGTATGGCAAAAAATCTTTATTGTATAGGATGCCTGGTGATGAATGGCAACAATTTGCTAACTTAAGACTTCTTTTTGGCTATATGTTTACGCACCCTGGCACCAACCTTATCTTTATGGGCAGTGAATTCGGGCAAACCTCAGAATGGAATTTTCAAGCAAGTTTAGATTGGCATTTAACCCAGTATAAATATCATTCAGGAATACAAACATTAGTAAAAGATTTAAACGCATTTTATAAAAATTATCCCGCACTTTACGAAAAACAATTTAGTCCAGAAGGTTTTAGTTGGATAGATTATGGCGATGCTGAAAATTCGGTTTTATCCTATAGTAGAAAAGGACACGATAAAAAAAACGATTTGATTGTGGTTTGTAATTTTACGCCAATCACAAGAAGCAATTATAGAATAGGAGTTCCAAAAAGCACAAAAATTAAAGAACTTTTTAATACTGACCATCAAAAATATGGAGGTTCTGGAGTCGTTAATGAGGCTATTAAAATCAATAAAATAGCATCTCATGGCTTTAATAATTCCATAGAATTAACACTTCCCCCTTTAGGAGTAGTCATTTTACAATAATATTTGTCAACTATAACGTAATAGTTCATAAATCTTTAAAATAACTTTTTAATTTTTAAAACGAATGTCTTTTTTTTGTGAAGATAAATAAAGTACTAACTTATGATAACTAATACCGAACTTGAATATAAAGGAAATCTCTATCCCAATCAAATTATAAATTTCAAACAAGAAACAGATAAATTATATTTCACTACTGCCAACGGAGTTATTTTACAAATTACTGTGTTAAGAAACAGTATGATCCGTTTTAGATATGCAACAGATCATATTTTTGAGCCCGATTTCTCGTATGCCTTATGCAAAAACGGATTAAGAGGTTATGATGAGTTAAAAGTTTCCGAAACGGCAACAGAATATATTATCCAAACCATTCGCATGACAGTTTTGGTAGATAAGAAAACCATGCGCATTCAAATATCGGATCCTGAAGGTAATATCATCAACGAAGATGAATTAGGCTTCCATTGGGAAGAAAACTACGAATACGGGGGTAATGTGGTTAAAATGAGTAAAATTACCAAAACAGGCGAAAGCTTTTATGGAATGGGCGACAAAGCCACACACTCTAACCTTAAGGGTAAAAGAATAAGCAATTGGGTAACCGATCAATATGCTTTTGGAAAAGACCAAGATCCTTTATACAAAGCCATTCCTTTTTATGTGGGATTAACAGATAATAAAGCCTACGGTATTTTCTTTGATAACACTTTTAAAACTCATTTTGATTTCGCTCAAGAAAAACGCAATGTAACCAGCTTTTGGGCAGACGGCGGGGAAATGAATTACTACTTTATTTATGGACCAGAAATGGAAAAAGTAGTGCGTTTATACACCAATTTAACAGGCACTCCAGAACTTCCTCCTCTTTGGGCTTTGGGCTTTCAGCAGTCCAAATGGAGTTATTTTCCAGAAGCAAGGGTAAAAGAGCTTGCTAAAAATTTCAGAGATTTAAGAATTCCCTGCGATGGTCTGTATTTAGATATCGATTATATGGATGGTTTTCGTTGTTTTACTTGGGATAAAAAAATTTTCCCAGACCCAAAAAAAATGATTGCTGAACTGGCCGAAGACGGATTTAAAACTGTGGTTATAATTGATCCGGGAATTAAGATAGATCGTGATTATTGGGTATATCAAGAAGCCATGAAAAATGATTATTTCTGTAAGCGTGGTGATGGACCCTTAATGCATGGAAAAGTATGGCCAGGAGACTGTAATTTTCCAGATTTCACCAATCCTGAAGTTCGAAAATGGTGGGCAGAATTATACAAAGAATTGATTGCAGATATGGGAGTTCATGCCGTTTGGAACGATATGAATGAGCCAGCAATCATGGAAGTACCCAGTAAAACATCACCTTTGGACACACGCCATAATTATGACGGAAATCCCTGTACGCATCGTAAAGCACATAATGTTTATGGCATGCAAATGGTAAGAGCCACCTATAATGGTGTTAAAAAACATGTATATCCTAAAAGGCCTTTCGTTATTACCCGCGCCGCTTATGCTGGTACTCAGCGTTATGCTTGTACTTGGACAGGCGATAATGTAGCTACTTGGGAACATTTATGGATTGCCAATGTACAAATGCAAAGAATGTGCATTAGCGGATATTCTTTCGTAGGATCAGATATTGGTGGTTTCGCGGAGCAACCAGACGGAGAATTATTTGCACGTTGGGTTCAATTAGGCATATTTCATCCTTTTTGTAGGGTGCATTCTAGTGGCGATCATGGCGATCAAGAACCTTGGTCTTTTGGAGAAGAAGTAACCGATATTGTTCGAAAATTTATTGAATTACGATACCAACTTTTACCATATTTATACACCATGTTTTATAAATATTCTAAAGAAGGTTTGCCCATGTTGCGTTCTTTAGTGCTTTATGATCAAGATGATACACAAACCCATTTTAGAACTGATGAGTTTATTTTTGGCCAACAAATACTGGTTTGTCCAATTCAAGAACCGAATACTAAAGGGCGCAGAATGTATATCCCAAAAGGTAAATGGTATAATTATTGGACCAAAGAAGTTGTGGCAGGTGGCATGGAAAAATGGGTAGTTGCAGATATTGACAAAATTCCATTATTTGTAAAAGAAGGCGCCATAATTCCTAAATATCCAGTGCAGCAATATGTCGGAGAATTACAATTTAAAGAATTGTATTTAGATGTGTATTATAAATTAGGCATTGAAAACTCGACCGTTTATGAAGACGCTCAAGATGGCTTTGACTATAAAAAAGGAAGGTATAGTTTGCGAAATTTTAAACTAACCGGAAAACAAAAAGAATTGATTATTCAACAATTTAAGGATGGCACTTTTATTACCCCCTATGATAAATTTGAAATAAAAATTCATGGATTACCTTTCGAAATTACTTCGATTATGGTTGACAATGAAAAAGTTACTTTAGAAGATGTAAAATTAGCAGAATACAACACGGTAAAAGTCAGCAAAGGTTTTACTACCCTTCAACTTTTAGGAAACTAATTTTTTGTAATTTTACCCCTAAAGCAATACTATTTCAGAAAGTTAGCTTTCTATATTTTCTTAACAAGAAGCTGGTTATTGATTACTAATTTAGTATAATTATGAAAAAAATAATTTTAATTGTCGCCATTTTTTTAGGGTTATCAGCATGTAAAGTAAATCCGTTTACGGGTAAAAAAATGCTCAATTTGTATCCCAATAGTGCAATTTTCCCAACTGCTTTTGCAGAGTATAATCAGTTTTTAACTAACAATAAAACTGTCGAAAACACTCCAGAAGCCAGAATGATTACTAACGTTGGGCAACGTATTTCTTCCGCAGCGGAACGTTGGTTAACAGCTAATGGATATGCTGGTTATTTAAAAGATTATAAGTGGGAGTATAATTTGGTGCAGGACAACGCTATAAACGCATGGTGCATGCCAGGTGGAAAAATTGTTTTTTACACAGGAATTTTGCCGATTTGTAATGGCGAAACAGGGGTCGCCGTAGTAATGGGTCACGAAGTTGCCCACGCTCTAGCTGATCATGGCGCGCAGCGAATGAGTGCTGGTGTTTTTCAACAATTAGGATCAGTTGCGGGTAATATTGCTATAAAAGATGAACAAACAAGAAATACCTTTAATCAAGCTTACGGTATTAGTTCACAATTAGGCGTGATGCTACCTTTTAGTAGAGGTCACGAAACTGAAGCTGATAGAATTGGTCTACAAATAATGGCTATCGCAGGTTACAATCCCGATGAGGCTGCCGAACTTTGGCGGCGTATGAAAGCAAATAGCGGAGGGGAGGCACCACCAGAATTTATGAGTACGCACCCATCAAACGAAACTAGAATAGCTAACCTTACATCTTGGGCACCTCTGGCGAAAGAAGAAGCAGCTAAATTTGGGGTTACTTC
>Ga0105053_10009133_pt1 | contig 12696 bp, 10 predicted proteins | sample BON01_FD_78093 | JGI IMG/M metagenome (GOLD analysis project Ga0105053, IMG submission 78093) | Freshwater microbial communities from Lake Bonney liftoff mats and glacier meltwater in Antarctica - BON-01 | ecosystem: Environmental > Aquatic > Freshwater > Ice > Glacier meltwater | place: Lake...
CGACGGCCTTGACCCCCTCCAGCGCCTCGGCTGCCGATGTGTCGATCGAGACGATTTCCGCATGGGCATGCGGGCTGCGCAGGATATGCGCGGTGAGCATGCCGGGGGCGGAAACGTCTGCGCCGTAGAGCGCGCGGCCTGTCACCTTGTCGACGCCGTCAGGGCGGGGCGGTCTGGTGCCGACGACCTTGAACACACGCTTTGCTGAGGAATCCAGTGCCATGTTATGCGCCTCGCATCGTTTTGGCCGCGTCAAGGACGGCGTGGATGATCTTGTCATAGCCGGTGCAGCGGCAGAGGTTGCCCGCGAGCCAATAGCGCACTTCGGTATCGGAGGGATCGGGGTTCTTCTCCAGCAGCGCCTTGGCGGCGACGAGGATGCCGGGGGTGCAGATGCCGCATTGCAGGGCCGCGTGGTCGATGAAGGATTGTTGCAGCGGGTGCAGCGTGTCGCCGGTGGCCAGCCCCTCGATGGTGCCGATTTCGGTGCCTTCGGCCTCTGCCCCCAGCACGAGGCAGGAACAGACCAGCCGCCCGTTCAGGGTGACGCTGCAGGCGCCGCAATCGCCGGTGCCGCAGCCTTCCTTGGCGCCGGTCAGATCAAGCCGGTTGCGCAGCACGTCGAGCAGGGATTCGTCGGGCGCGCAGATGAATTCGACGGCGTCGCCGTTGACGCTGGCGGAAACGTGGATGGACTTCATTGGCTGGCTCCGGTCGTAGGCTTGGCGCGGGTATAGGCGATCTGGGCGGCGCGGCGCGCGAGGACGCCCGCGACCTGGGTACGGAATGCAATGGTGCCGCGTTTGTCGTCGATCGGGCTGCAGGCGGCGGATGCGGCGGCGGCGAGGGCGGTGAGGGCGCTCTCGTCGAGTTTGCTGCCGATGATGGCGTCGGCGGCGGGGCCGACGAGCCTTACTGTCGGTGCGACCGCCCCGAGTGCCACGCGGGCGGCGGTGACCGTCCCGCTCGCGTCGATGGTGAGGCTCACGGCGGCGGAGACGACGGCGATGTCCATTTCGGTGCGCGGGATGAAGCGCAGGTAGGCGTCGCCGGAATGAGGTGGTCGCGCGGGCAGGTGGAGCGAGGTCACGATCTCGCCCTTGCCCAGCGTGGTCTTACCCGGACCGGCGGGGATATCGGCGACGGGGCAGTCTCGGGTGCCGTTGGGGCCGGTGATCCGGGCGGTGGCATTGGCGGCGATCAGACCGGGGACCGCGTCGGCGGCGGGCGAGCCGTTGCAGAGGTTGCCCACCATGGTGGCGCGCCCCTGCACCTGGGTGGAGCCGATGAGTTCCGCCCCTTCGACCACGCCGGGCCAGAGCGCGCGCAGGGCGGCATGTTCGCCCATTTCGGCCCCGGAGACGGCAGCGCCGATGCGGAAACCGCCGTCCTCGGAGGTGATGCTACGCAGCCCCGGCAGGTGTTTGATATCGACGATCAGCGCAGGTTCGACCAGACCGGCCTTGAGTTGCACCATGACATCGGTGCCGCCGGTCAGGATTCGGGTGACGCCCTGTTCCTGACTGAGCAGCCCTGCGGCCTGTTCGATGGTTTCGGGCCTCGCATAGCGCATGCTGTCACCTTTCGTTCGATTGCGGTCGCGGGCCGGGTGCCTCGCCTCATCGCGCCTTTGAGGCGCGGGTTGCGTGATCCTTGACGCGACGGCGCATGATTGTCCACCTTTGCGGGTGGATTCAAGGCGGTTGCCGATGATTTCACCTGCGGCATGGGGACCGAAGGGCGGCTATTCGCCCAGACGTTCCATCAGGCGGCAATAGGCGGTCTGGCCGGTGCGGAAGCTGGAGAGGCGGAAGAACTCGTTGGGGGCATGCAGGTTTTCGTCGGGCAGGCCGAAGGCGAAAACCGTGGCATGGACCCCAAGCTCGTTCAGCAGCATAGTCATCACCGGGATCGAGCCGCCGGTGCGGGTGATGTAGGGGGTTTTGCCGTAAACCTCGGCCAGAACCTCGCCTGCGATGCTGCTGGAATTGTGGCCCTGCGGCACGAGGAACGGGTCGGCGCTGCCTGCGAGCCGGTCGACATGGACGCGCAACCCGTGGGGCACATGGGATTCGATATGGGCCTTGAGCAGGGCATAGACCCTGTCGGGCTTCTGGTTTGCGACCAGCCGGCAGGTGATCTTGGCCTTTGCCTCGGCGGGCAGGACGGTTTTGATCCCGTTACCCTGCCAGCCGCCCCAGATGCCGTTGAGTTCGAACGTGGGCCGTGCCCAGAGCCGTTCGCGGGTGGTATAGCCGGGTTCACCAAACACATCGGGCACGCCGAGTGCGGCGATATGGGCGGCCTCGTCAAAGGGGATGCGGGCAAAGGCGGCCCGATCCTCGACCGTGAGGTCGATCACGTCGTCGTAGAACCCATCGACGGTGATGCGGCCGTCCAGCCCTTTCATCGAGGCGATGATCTGGCTGAGGCCCTGGATCGGGTTGGCGATACCGCCGCCCTGTTGACCGGAATGCTGATCGGAGCGCGCGCCGGTGACGGTGACCTCGCAGGCGACCAGCCCCTTGAGGCCGGTGATCAGTTGCGGCTGATCCTCGGCCCATTGGCTGCCATCGGCGGAAAAGATCATGTCGGCCTTGAGCATGTTCCCATGTTCGGCGACGAAAGGGGGGAGGTGGGGAGAGCCGATTTCCTCTTGCCCCTCGAAAAAGAATTTGACGTTGACCGGCAGTTTCCCGGTGGTTTTGAGCATGGCTTCGGTGGCGATGATCGGGATGAACATGCCACCTTTGTCATCCGATGCACCCCGGCCAAAGACCTTGCCTTCCCTGACCACGGGTTCAAAGGGCGGGCTGTCCCAGAGGGCAAAGGGTTCGGCGGGTTGCACGTCGAAATGCCCGTAGATCAGGATCGTCGGTTTGTCCGCCCCGGCGTGAAGCCAGTCGGCATAGACGACCGGATGCCCGGCGGTGGGCATCATGACGATGTTTCCCGCCCCCGCCGCGCGCAGCCGGGCCATCACCCATTCGCCTGCGCGCATCACGTCGCCCTTGTGGGCGTCGTCGGCAGAGACGGAAGGGATCCCCACGAAATCAACGAGTTCATCGACAAAGCGCGATTGATTCGCGTCGAGATATTCGGTCCAGTTCATCACATCGCTCCTCAAGCTGCGGGCATCCGCTGTTCCACCAGTTCGGCCCAATATGACGAGCCAACGGGGATCACGTCATCGTTGAAATTGTAGAGCGGATGGTGGACCTCGGCGCTGTCGCCATTACCGATCTGGATATAGGCACCGGGGCAGACCTCGAGCATATAGGCGAAATCCTCGCCACCCATGATCGGGGGCGTGTTGTCGTTGACCGCTGCGGAGCCGGAGATCTTGCGCGCGATGTCGGCGGCGATCCGGGTCTCTGCCTCGGCATTGACCATGGCGGGGTAGCCGGGGTTCCATTCGACCTCGGCCCGCCCGCCCAGCGATTGCGCGGTCAGGGTGGCGATTGATGTGAGCCGCTCTTCGGCGAGTTTGCGAAGGGCGGCATCGAAGGTCCGCACGGTGCCGCGCAATTCGACCCGTTCGGGGATCACGTTCCAGGCCTCGCTTTCGGTGCGGAAGGAGGTGACGGAGACGACGACGGAGTCGATGGGATTGGCGTTGCGCGAGGCGATGGTTTGCAGCGACATGACGATCTGGCTGGCCATGACGGTGGTATCGACATTGGCATGCGGTTGGGCGGCGTGCCCGCCCTTGCCGATGACATGAATGGTGAAATTGTCGGTTGCAGCGTAGAAGGGGCCGGGTTTGATCGAGAAATGCCCGACCGGCAGGCCCGGCGCATTGTGCATGCCGTAGATTTCCCTGATCCCGAAGCGTTCGATCAGCCCATCCCTGACCATGGCATCGCCACCGGCGCCGCCCTCTTCTGCGGGCTGGAAGATGACGGCGACGGCGCCGTCGAAATTGCGGGTTTCGGCCAGATATTTCGCAGCCCCGAGCAGCATGGCGGTGTGGCCGTCATGGCCGCAGGCGTGCATCTTGCCGGGGGTCTTGGAGGCGTAATCCAGTCCCGTCGCCTCGATGATCGGCAGCGCGTCCATATCGGCGCGCAGGCCTATGACATGGCCGTCGCGGTCTGATTTGCCTTTGATGATGCCGACGACGCCGGTGCGCCCGATCCCCTCGACCACTTCGTCACAGCCGAATTCGCGCAGTTTGGCCGCGACAACGCCGGAGGTGCGATGCGTGTCATACATCAGTTCGGGGTTTTCGTGCAGGTCGCGCCGCCATGCGGTGATTTCGGCGTGCATTTCGGCCAGACGGTTCTTGATCGGCATGGTGTTACTCCATTCATGCTTTGGGTCAGGACTTCAGCACCAGATGGCCGGGGCCAACTTCGCTGTAGACCGAGGGTGCGGGCTGATGGCCCAGCGGAAAGATCGGGGAGGTGATCGGCTTGAAGCTCAGATCATCGGCAAAGCGGCGTTTGCGCGGGTCGGCGATGGGGACGGCGGACAAAAGCTGTTGGGTATAGGGGTGGCGCGGGCTGTCGAACACTGCCGCGCGCGGGCCGATTTCGACGATGCGCCCCAGATACATGACGCCGACATGATGCGCGACCCGTTCGACCACGGCCATGTCATGGCTGATGAAGAGATAGGAGAGGCCAAGGTCGGCCTGCAGTTCCATCATCAGGTTGAGAACCTGCGCCTGCACGGAGACGTCGAGCGCGGAGACGGCCTCGTCCGCGACGATGAGTTTGGGGTTCACCGCGAGTGCGCGGGCGATGGCCACGCGTTGCCGCTGACCGCCGGAGAGTTCATGCGGAAAGCGGTTCATGAATTCGCGCGGCAGGCGGACCCGGTCGAAGATTTCGGCAACGCGGTCGCGCAGCGCCTGACCGCGCGCCAGGCCGAAATTCTGGATCGGTTCGGCCACCTGATCCTTGAGCCGCCGGTAGGGGTTGAGCGAGGCGAAGGGGTCCTGAAACACCATCTGCATGTCGGCGCGCGCGCGGCGCAGGTCGTGGTGGGAGAGCCCGCCGATGTCGCGCCCGCCAATCCAGACCTCGCCCGATTGCGGTTCGATCAGGCGCAGGATGGAGCGGCCGCAGGAGGATTTGCCGCAGCCGGATTCGCCCACCAGTGCCAGCGTTTCGCCGACGTTGAGGGTAAAGCTGACATCCTCGACCGCGTGGACCTGTGCGACGGTGCGGCGCAGGATGCCGCCCTTGACCGGAAAGCGGGTAGTGAGGTGGCGCACGTCGAGCAGAATCTCGGGTTTTCGCGCGGTGACCGGGGCTGCTGCGGTGGCGGCGCGGGCAGCCTCGTCGCCGATCAGGCGCATCCGCTCGGGTGCGGTCTTGCCCTTCATCTCGCCCAGTTTCGGGACTGCGGCGAGGAGCGCCCTGGTGTAATCCTGCTGCGGGTTTTCGAAGATTTCCGTGACGGTGCCGGTCTCTACGATTTTGCCGCGATACATGACGACGACCCGGTCGGCCATCTGGGCCACGACGGCCATGTCATGGGTGATGAAGAGGACGGCCATGCCCTTTTCACGTTTCAGCCGGTTGATGAGGGCGAGGATTTCGGCCTGAATGGTCACGTCGAGTGCTGTAGTCGGTTCATCCGCGATGAGCAGGCGCGGCTCGCAGGCCATGGCCATCGCGATCACGACGCGCTGGCGCATGCCGCCGGAAAGCTCGTGCGGGTATTGGCGCAGGCGGCGTTCAGGCTCGGGGATGCGGACCGAGCGGAGCAGGTCGAGCGCGCGGGTGCGGGCGGCAGTCTGGCTCAGGCCCTTGTGCAGGATCAGACCGTCGGTCAACTGCCGCTCTACCGTGAAGACCGGGTTGAGCGAGGTCATCGGTTCCTGAAAGATCATCCCGATCTCGTTGCCGCGAATCTCTCCCATGACCTGCGGGCCGGCGGCGGCGACATCGAGGGTCTGGCCGTCGGGGCGCAGGAAAGAGAGCGAGCCGCCGGCGATGGTGCCGCCGCCGAACTCGACCAGACGCATCAGGGTCAGGGCGGTCACGGATTTGCCGGAGCCGCTTTCGCCCACGACGCAGACGGTTTCGCCGGGGTTGATGCTGAAGGACACATCCTCGACCCCGATCACCGGGCCGCTATCGGTGGCGAAGGCGACGCGCAGGTGATCGACGGTGACGAGAGCGTTCATTTTGACCTCGGGTCGAGAATATCGCGCAGGACATCACCGAACATGTTGAGCCCGAGCACGGTGAGCGCGACGGCGACACCCGGCACGAGGGCGGTCCATGGCGCGCGGTCGAGATAATCGCGCGAGGCCTGAATCATCAGCCCCCAGCTTGCCGCGGGTGGCTGGGTGCCAAGGCCAAGGAAGGAGAGCCCGGCTTCGGCCAGTATCGCGAAGGCGATAGAGATTGTGGCCTGCACGATCACGGCGGGAAGGATATTGGGCAGGATGTGGCGCCACAGGATCAGGATGTCGGTGGTGCCGGAGGAACGCGCGGCCTCGACATAGGGCATTTGCGCGACGCGCAGCGCCTCGCCCCGCACGATCCGCGCGAGGTAGGGGGTAAAGGCCACGCCGATCGCGATGATGGTGTTTTGCAGGTTCGGCCCCAGCACGGCAGAGATGGTCAGCGCCAGCAACAGCGCCGGAAAGGCCAGCAGCGTATCGACAAGGCGCATCAGCACATTGTCGGTGATGCCGCCGAAATAGCCCGAGACCATGCCGAGCGGCAGGCCGATCAGGATGCTCATCAACACCGCGGTGACCGCGATTTCGAGCGAGAGGCGCGTGCCGAGCAGCACCCGGATGAAGAGATCGCGCCCGAGTTGATCGGTGCCGAAAGGGTGGTTCCATGACGGCGGGGCCAGACGCTTGGTCATGTCCATGGCGGTGCCCGCCTCTGGCGGGATCACCAGCGGCGCAAAGATGCCGATAAGCACGATGGCACCGACGAGGATGAGGCCGATCAGCCCTTTGACTGTAAGAAAACGCTTCATCTCAGCCCAGCCTGATCCGGGGGTCGATGGCCAGATAGAGCAGGTCCACGACGAGATTGGTCAGCATGACGACGGCGGCGATGACAAAGACGCTGGCCTGAATGAGCGGCATGTCCCGGTTCAGCAGCGCCTGATAGGTGAGCCAGCCCATGCCGGTGTAATTGAAAAGCGTCTCCATCACGATGATCGAGCCAAAGAGATAGCCGATCTGCAGACCGGCGATGGTGATCACCGGCCCGATGGCATTGGCCAGCGCATAGCGCCAGATCACCGTACGCTCTGCCAGACCCTTGGCGCGGGCTACGCGGATGAACTCCTGTCCCAGGATACCGGTCATGGTGGAACGGGTCATGCGGGTCAGGTGCGCCATGAGGCCGAGGCCAAGCGCGAGCGAGGGCAGGAACGCATGGTGGAGCGCCAGAAGGAAATTCTCGGACGGGTCGACAAAGCCGGAGGAGGGAAACCAGCCCAGCCAGCGCGCAAAGACCAGGATCATCACGATCCCCCAGAAGAAATCCGGCATGCTGACCCCCAGAAGCGCTGTTGAGGAACTGGCCGTGTCCTGCCATTTGTCGCGGTGCACGGCCGCCCAGACGCCGAGCGGTACGGCCAGCGTGAGTGCTATGGTCATCGACATGACGACGATGATCGCGGAGGCGGTCATCTTTTGCGCCAGAAGCTCTGCAATCGGTTTCTTGAAGATCAGGCTGTCACCCCAGTCGCCGGTGAGCATGCCGCCGACCCAGCGCCCGTATTGCATGAGGAGCGGATCGTTGAGCCCCAGCGATTGCCGCAACCCTTCGAGCGCCTCTGGGTTGGATTGCGTGCCCATGATCATCATCGCCACGTCACCCGGCAGGATGTTGGTGATGGCAAAGGTCACCAGCGTGATCAGAAAAAGGGTGAGGATGACCGACAGGAGCCGGTTCAGCACATAGGTCATTGCGGTCCGCTCAGGCAGGGGGATTTCCGGCGGGTCATGGGTGACCCGCCGGGTCGTCAGATCAGGCCCGGATCATGCAGTCAGCCAGACCTTGTGGAAGTTCAGGTTCGAGCCGTTCGGATGCACGACGGTATCGAGCCCCATCACAGAAGGCTGTGCCCCGATGGTGCCGTTGCGGAACCACAGGATGATGTCATGCGCTTCGTCAAAGATCTGCTGCTGCACCTGCTGATAGACCGCTGCGCGTTCGGCATCGTCCACCGTGATGCGGGCGCGTTCGGTCAATTCGTCGATGACCGGGTCGCTGATCGCGCGGTAGTTGAAGGCGCCGGTCGAATTCCAGACGCTGTAATAGAGGAAGTCCGACTCCCACAGCGTGAAGAAGTTCATCATTGTCATCTGGTAGTCTTTGTCGACCCAGCACTGGCTGAGCCAATCGGCCCAGGTCAGCTGTTCGATCGTCAGATTGACGCCGGCCATGCGGAACCATTCGACGAGGATCTGGGCGGTTTCGATATGGTAGGGATAGTTGGTCGTCGCCTTGAACACGATGTCGAGCGAGCCTTCGGGATAGCCTGCCTCGGCCAGAAGCGCCTTGGCCCCTTCGATGTCCTGCGGCCGCTGGGTGAGCGCATTGTTATAGGCGGCGCTGGTCGGAAAGCTGGCACTGGGCGTGGTGGCGCCCTGACCCCAGAGCGCGCCCTGCATCAGCGCCTCTTTGTCGATGATCATGTCGAAGGCGATCCGCACGCGCGCGTCCTGGAACGGCTCGAACGTGTGGTTCATGTTGATGAAGTCGAAGTTGAGCGGGAACCATGTCTTGACCTGCAGGCTGGCGTCGCCCTGCAATTCGGTCACGCGGTCGAGCGGTATGTCGTTGATCATGTGCAATTCGCCGGTGCGCAGGCCGGTGAGGCGGGTGGTCGGTTCGGTGATCTCGCGCGCCAGAACGCCGTCGAGGAAAGCGGGCCCCTCCCAATAGTCGTCAAAGCGGGCCATTTCGACCACGGTGCCGACCTCGTAGCGCACGAATTTGAACGGGCCTGCGCCCATCGGGTTGGTGCCCTGCGTCGGGCCGGAATCGACCGGCATGACGACGCCGGCGCCGTTTTCGGCCAGACGCGACAGGAAGGGCGCGTTGACCGAGCTCATGTTGATGATGACGGTCAGGTCATCGGGCGTGTCGATGGAGGCGACGTTGTTGAATACTTCGAAGTTGACGGCACCGGTGGCCGGGTCTTTGCAGCGTTCGAAGGAGTATTTCACATCGGCCGAGGTCATGGTGGCGCCGTTGTGGAATTTGACATTCGGCCGCAGTTTGAAAGTGTAGGTCAGGCCGTCGGGCGAGACTTCAAAGCTTTCGGCGAGGCCGGGGATCACGTTCAGGTTGGCGTCCACGGTCACGATGGAGGAGTGGATGTTTTGCAGCACCCGCCCGGAGGAGGCGGTGCCGGTCTGGTGCATGTCGAGGTTCTGGGTGGTTTCGGAATGGCCCCAGATCAGTGTGCCGCCCGAAACGGGCGTGTCCTGCGCGGCGAGCACGGAGGGCATGGCTGTGCCAAGCATGACCATGCCGCCCATGATGGCGGTCGAGTTACGAAGAAAGTCGCGGCGTTTCATCATCTTGTTCCCCTGTGGATGACCGGTACACGGTCGCGTTGCGTCAGTAATTGGTTCCGCCCTGATCGAAGGCGGGTCATTCTTGGCTGCTCATTTCGCAAATCCGGGGCGCAGATGCGCCACGGCGAGTTCACGCTCCAGTGCCATGCCCAGATTGAGGATCGGCCCTTCGTCAAAGAGCCGCCCCCACAGGGAAATGCCCTGCGGCACGGTAAAGGTCTGCCCTGCGGCGTCGGCGTCGCCGGTGGTGAGTTTGCCGGAGCCGAGCGAGGCGGGGCTGCGGGTGCCCAGATCCTCGAACCCGGCGCGCAGATGCAGGCAGGGGTGGCCGGTGTAGTTGGAGGCGATCAGCATAGGGCCGGTCATGAAGGGCCCGATTAGCGCGTCGACCTGCTGGAAGAGCCCGTCGAGCGCCTGCATGACGAGGTAGCGGAGCCGGTCGAGTTGCACATGATCGACGGCCGAGAGGAAACGCGCCTTGCGCATGGTGTTGGGCCAGGCGCCATCGTCCTGCCAGGTGAGCGTATCGTCCAGATTGGAGAGGGTCAGATCCTCGAAACTGGCGGCAGCCTCGGCATAGAGGATGTTCATCAGGGCGCCATAGGGCAGGTCGGGCAGGGTGACTTCGACCACCGCGATGCCCAGACGCCGGGCGGCGGCGAGGGCGGCGTGATCGACGGCGGTGGCCCCGTCGCCAAAGGCGCTGGGCAGATAGCCGAGGCGGAGGCCCGCGATATCTTTGCCAGCGTCGAATACAAACGGGGCTGCGATGCTGGAGCGGTCGTTGATGTCGCCGCCGTTCATGGCGGCGAGCACGATTGCAGTATCCTCGACCGAGCGACAAATCGGGCCGACCTTGTCGAGCGAGTTGCACAGTGCCATGGCCCCTGCCCGGCTGACCCGGCCAAAGGTGGGCCGTAGCCCGGTGGTGCCGCAGCGTTGGCTGGGTGAGGTGATCGAGCCCAGCGTTTCGGTGCCGATGGCAAAGGCACAAAGCCCGCCTGCCGTGGCGCTGGCCGAACCTGCGCTCGATCCGCTCGACCCTTCGTTCAGGTTCCATGGGTTGCGGGTGACGCCGCCATACCAGATGTCGTTATAGGCGAGCGCGCCGACGGTGGTTTTGCCCAGCAGCACCGCCCCTTTGGAGCGCAGCAGGCGCACGATGGTAGCGTCCTGATCCGGCACCCGGTCACGGAAAGGTTCGCCCCCCCAGCCGGTGACGATGCCTTTGGTATCAAAGAGATCCTTGACGCCGTAGGGGATGCCATGGAGCGGGCCGAGATTGACCCCGGCGCGGGTCAGTGCGTCGGCAGCGTCAGCCTCAGCCAGCGCGAGGTCGGGGGTGACGGTGGCGTAACATTCAAGCTTTGGCCCCAGCGTGGCGATCCGGTCGAGGTAGATCTGGGTGAGGCGGCGGCTGGTCAAGGCGCCGGTCCTGATCCAATGCGCAAGGTGGGTCACGGGGGCAAAGGCGATGCCTTCGTCGGTTTCAGGCAAGGACGCTGTGACGGGCGAGAGCGTGAGCGCATCAGCCCCATGCGGCATGGCAAAGCCGGGCAGGCGCGGGTCAAACCGGCTTGCCATCGGGACGCTGTTTGCCAATGGCACCGCGCGACGTTGCAGCGCCTGACCGATCTGTCCTTCCAGATTGTCGAGCATCTGGGCGCGTTCACTCTCGGTATAACTGACGCCCATCAGCCGCTCTGTCGCGGCGATCTGGGCGAGGGTGATGGCTGTGTCAGTCATGTCAGAACCCCTTCGGACATACGGGTGTCGATGATCCGCCGCAGGTTGCGCGCCAGCGAGGACAGATGTGCCCGCATCGCGGCCTCTGCACCCGTGGCATCGCCCGCCTCGATCCGGTCGATGATGACGTGATGTTCGCCGTCGCTCACCTGCAGCGTTTCGACGTTGCGCGCCTTGGAACGCAGCCCGCGCCAGTTTTCGTTGCCCCGGATTTCGTCGATCATCGAAAATGCGGTAAGCAGGGGTTTGTTGCCGGCGGTGCGCGCGATCATCTTGTGCAAGGCACCGTCCCAAAGCTCGATCGAGGCCGGATCAGCGGCGCCCATGGTGCGCCCGGCGAGGTTACGCATCCGCCCGATATCCGCAGGCAGAGCCCGGACGGCGCACATGGCGGCAAGTGCCGGTTCGATGCACAGACGCGCGTCCATCACTTCGAGAAAGTTCGTCTCGCCCACGATTTCGGCGGCCAGCACCTGCGTAGGATCCGGAGGCAGGCCCGCGAATGTGCCTTTGCCTTGCTTGCGCCAGATCAGCCCGTCAGCCTCCAGCGCCTCGAGCGCGCGGCGCACCGAGCGCCGTCCGGCGCGAGTCATCAGGCAAATCTCACGCTCTGTCGGAAGCCGCCCGTCGGCACCAAGCGCCCCGTTCTCGATCATCGCGCGTAACCGCGTCTGCACCGCGGCAGCGGTGTCGGTCGTGTCTCGATCGGGTGTCGGCAAAGCCATGAGTCGAACCATTAATGGATTGGTTCGTACAGGTTGACGGAGATTCGCCCACTGTCAAGCAAGTTGCATCCCTTGGCGTCACTGGCCGGGTTTGAGAGATGGCGTTGAAGCAATGCATCATGAAAGTAACTTGGTTTATTGGCAAATACCGCGTCATCGTGCCCGAAACAGTGGCAAACTGAAAAGAATTACCGATAGCAATGGGTGGCCTTTGATTGTCCGATCCGACGGGACGTGAGATTTTGGCAACGAATCAATCGCCTATTGGACCAAGCCGGGACACCAGTCAAACCTTGCGTTTGTTGGCCCACGTACAGTGAGGCGGGATTGAACCCTGCATTCACACGGTGGTTTGGGCTCACGGCTGTTTGACTGTCATGGCCGGGCTGGCCATTGGGGCGCCCGCTGCATAGAGTATCGGTGCCAGTTGCAGCCCGTGAGAGACATGACCGCCTATCACCCCCATCGCCTGTCCGTCGCACCCATGATGGATTGGACGGACCGACATTGCCGATATCTGCATAGGCTGATGTCGCGGCGCGCCTTGCTTTATACGGAGATGGTGACGGCGATGGCCGTGATACATGGTCCGCGCGAGCGGTTGCTGGGCTTTGATCCGGCTGAAAAGCCGCTGGCACTGCAACTGGGTGGATCGGATCCGGCGGAACTGGCACGGGCGACTGCGATTGCGGTGAAATATGGCTATGACGA
>Ga0105053_10009138_pt1 | contig 12689 bp, 10 predicted proteins | sample BON01_FD_78093 | JGI IMG/M metagenome (GOLD analysis project Ga0105053, IMG submission 78093) | Freshwater microbial communities from Lake Bonney liftoff mats and glacier meltwater in Antarctica - BON-01 | ecosystem: Environmental > Aquatic > Freshwater > Ice > Glacier meltwater | place: Lake...
ACGACGAACACACACACACAAGCACATAGTATCCACATCTGTTACGGCACGCCTAGTATTCGCCTACCCACAGCCCCACCGCATCATGTATATATATATATAGACTGAAAGATATAGATGTAGATATTACATATCCATATATCTTTCTACATATATATATACATGATGCGGTGGGGCTGTGGGTAGGCGAATACTAGGCGTGCCGTAACAGATGTGGATACTATGTGCTTGTGTGTGTGTGTTCGTCGTGATACCTCTATGGCCAGACCGTCACGTCAAGTCTGGGGCCGAGGAGAGGGGAGCGTGGGTGTTTTAACTTATTGCCAGGGCTTCATCCCTGAGAAGGCGGCTCGGTCTAGCAGGCAGGTGTGTGTGGCTGGCTTGATTGCTGTTGTTTTCTTTGCGAGTGTTCGTGTGTGTTACCGCATGCATGTGTGGCAGCGGCTCTAGCGGGGGCACTCGCAGTCTTTTGCTGACGAGTGGTGGAGCGCGCTGGCGGTATTTCGTGTATCTGCATCCGTGCTCTGTGCTCTGAGCTCTGTGCAACACAATACATATTATATGCGTTTAACAAGTAAAGCAGTAACAGTAATAACCACGTGTATTTTATTTATTAATAGTACTAGGTCGGCCCTCATTCCTACGAGGTAGGCTGTAGGCGAAGGCCGCCGAAGTTTTTTGAGCTATTTGCTATTCACCGAGATTTCTTTTGGAACATTTCACATCAATTGAGCTTGCTATAGCTATAGTACCTTAACACTTCTAGCTTCTAGCACAGTACGGCAGGTACTCATATGACCTCGCATACACAAGCCACAAGCCACCGGCCACCCGGCCACCGGCCACGTGACCCCCACCCCCACCCCCGCCCCCGGCTATGTGACCCCCCCACCGGCTACGTGACCCTTAGGCTACGTGTGCTACGTGACCGTATCCGTATGCACTAACTAATACCAACCTTAGACTTGTTTTATATATACTAGTAGCCCAGCGGCAGCAGTCGTACAGTTATATATTTCAGTAGTAGGTAGTTTTTTATAGGTAGGAAAGGCTTTGAAAGTTTCGGCTTTGGAAAGGTAGGTAGGTAGTCTTAGAGCGTCGGTTAAAACAAAATCGCATCTCATGAGAGGGCCGACCTAAAAAAAACTGCACGTGTACGTAACAACAATAACATTAACATAAAATAATACAATTACAACACACAAACAGTGATAATATGTCATCGTGTGTATATAAAAAAAGCTATATATAATATATAAGCATGTAAACACCCACATATAATAATATTATTATTATTGTTATAATATATAATATATTCTTTACCTTTATTCATGTGTGTGAGTCTCACAAGACCCAAGACGAGTGGACAGCAGTCAGCAGCGCACACAGCGCACAGTACACAGTACGTGGTGAACAGCACGACGACACACGACGTGCAACGTGCAACGTAAACGGTAAACGGCCTGCTCGTGTACGACCACTGGCGATCAGTATCAGTGTGTGTGATTTCAGCAGCAGCAGCACAGACAGACTACAGAGACAGTGTATAAGTCATTCGCCTTAGCCTTCGCTGAGGCGATCGACGGCCTATAATATTATGACTACGACACTCTGTTTCTGTTTCTGTGTCTGTGTGTGGCGCCAGCGCATGAAACGCAGCATCAGCACACGGCACACACACACGTTACGTTACGTGTACCGTGGGTGGCCTATACCTAGCCTATACCACCACACAGATACAGACGATATGACCCCCGCTCCCGCTGGCTTCATCAGCGGCAAAGTAACTCCTTCGCTAAGTGGCAGCCTGCGTATGGACGCTGGCGCCTAGAGAAGGAAACGCAGCACAGAAATCAGCAATGCAATACGAAGCTGCTGCACGCTGCGCACCCGCGTTTATTGTCTTGCTTCTATACCATACACATACACATATATAAGAAACCACCGAGCACCGAGCAGGAGCAGGTGCGCAGTGGTGCAGCAGGCACAGCAACAGGCGCCGCGCGCCGCGCTTTGTGGCCTTTACACGACATCATTTTCATTTATCATTTTCATTTATATATATAATCATTTCACTTCGACATTTCGACTTCGAGGCATTTATGTGGCAAGAATCAACCATCTGTGTGGCAGTGCCTACTTCCACCTTGCAGGCGTCCACACTATTGCAGTACTGCTGTTGCTGTTGCACGACTACTGCGCAAACAATGAACAATGATCTCCGCCCCCTCGCCCTCGATGATACCCCTTTGTATGCCACATACACATACACCATACACAATATGGGTACTTGCAATATCAATATATCGTGTGTAACGGCAACGGCCAAGCCGCGCTAGCCGCGACGCTCTCTGCTCCTGCCTGCTTCGGCGCGGAACGCTCACCATCTCGGGCGAAGCCAGTATTATATAATTATAGAGGCAGCGCTATTAACATTAATAACGTTAGTAACGAACGTACGTTAGTAACGTTATAGTTATAATGTATTATAATGTTATATAACTAATGTTAGTTAAATGTTAGTGAGCTCGCTCGCCGCTCGCACTGGCGCTGGCAGTGGGGGAGAGGCCGTCTGTGTCCGGGGCGGGGTACGTATCTGCCGGCTTCTGCTCTATAGAATCTAATAGAACGTAGTTATTCCGTATTCCGTTGCATTAGCCACACACTATCTGCATCCACCCCCTACACACATGCTTTGAGCTGCGCAATCGCCCTCCTTCTCTGCTTCTGCTTGGCGATAGCCTGTGACGCTGGCCAGTGCTGGCCAGTTGGCCAGAAGCCCTAGCCAGAGAAGAAAACGCAGCAGATATCTCAGCTCTCAGCACAATACGAAGCTGCACACCCACACGGTCACACGTTTATTGGCCAGCTTATATACCATTACAGACTACAGAATACACACACACACATATATATACGATTACAATCTACCCCCCACACTGCACTGAGCGGCGCGATCCCTCCTTCGCTGGTGCCAACCGATGACGCTGGCCAGAGGAAGAAATAGTAGCAGCATCGACGCCCGAGCATCCTGCATTCCCAACTCCAGCCCCTGCAGCCCTCTCTCCCCGCCACGCGGCGCGCTCGTCATGTTGCCGAAGTCTCGGTGTCGGTGTCGCTTCTTTTATTAACCAGTTTATAATATATATATGAAGAAATCGGCAATATGCTGCTGCACACGCACACCCACGTTTGTTGTTGTTGTCCCACTTCTATACCATACAGACTATCTACCCCTCACTGCCTTAAGCGGCGCAATCCCTCCTTCTTTGGCGAAAGCCTGTGACGTTGGCCAGAGTAGAAATCGTAGCAGAAATCAGCAATACGCTGCTGCACACCCACGTTTATTGGCCAGCTTCAGCTTATATAGCATACAGACTATCTACCCCCCACTGCCTTGAGCGGCGCAATCCCTCCTTCTTTGGCGACAGCCTGTGAGGCTGGCCAGAGAAGGACACGCAGCAGCAATCAGCAATACGAAGCTGCACACCTACGTTTGTTGTCCTGCTTATATACCATACAGACTAAAACTATCTACCCCCCACTGCCTTTAGCTGTGTAGTCCCTCCTTCTTTGACGACGGCCTGTGAGGCTGGCCAGAGAAGGACACGCAGCAGCAATCAGCAATACGAAGCTGCAGCTGCACACCTACGTTTGTTGTCCTGCTTATATACCGTACAAACTAAAACTATCTACCCCCCACTGCCTTTAGCTGTGTAGTCCCTCCTTCTTTGGCGACAGCCTGCGAGGCTGGCCAGAGAAGGACACGCAGCAGCAATCAGCAATACGAAGCTGCAGCTGCACACCTACGTTTGTTGTCCTGCTTATATACCATACAAGCTAAAACTATCTACCCCCCACTGCCTTTAGCTGTGTAATCCCTCCTTCTTTGGCGACGGCCTGTGAGGCTGGCCAGAGGAGAAATAGTAGCAGCAGCAGAACCCCGACGGCGATGCCTCTGAGCACGAGCTTGTTGGTAGCAGCGCGCCGCCCCATCTGGCGAAGAACACGGCCCGACGCCTCCAGGCCCTCTCTGGCATTACCTGAAACAAGACGACACGTTGGTGAAGGGGTTAGGGTTTAGCCTTTACACGATATTGTGTTACTTCAAAGCTTTATTGTGGGAGTCTATCATCCTTGTATTGCTTTCTTTCTACCTGCAACGCCTACCTTATTGCAATACTATTGCACGCCCATTGCGCAATGTACGCCCCGCCACCGACCCTCTCTTTGTATGCCACACACCATACAGTGATGGTATTATCTTGTAAAGGCCAAAGTTAGGGTCAGGGGTTAACCCTTGGCGGCGGCGCGCCGCATCATCTGGCGAAGAACACGGCCTGGCGCCTCCAGGCCCTCTCTGGCATTACCTGAAACAAGACGAGGAGTTGGCGCCATGACTGATTTAGTCTAGGGGGACTCAATCTCACTCGGACGTCTCCCAGTAGACGTGGCCAGACACAATTATGGGTTAACCCGAGCAAACCCACACCGGTTCGCAGGGCCGGGGCGACCCACACAGGGGCGACCCATAGAGGGTTCACACAGGACTCAGACATGGTAGGTCTGTTTCCATACACACTAGTGTCTATATGTGTGCATACAACTGGGGGGAAACAAATGAAAGGGGTCCCATCTGGCGAAGAACACGGCCCGACGCCTCCAGACCCTCTCTGGCATTACCTGAATCGAAATGACGAGTTGGTAGGTCTTCTTTCATACTGTCAAAACCTGCCGTGGGAATGTGACGGAACGGGGAATCGAACCGGCGACGTGCTGGCTGCAAGATTGGGAACCGAACCACTGATCTACAAGGTCAGCTGTGATAAGTGGTCGGAGGAAATAACACCTCATATATCGGGATGTATGTGTGGCATCGACTGCTCACAACACATACACATAGTGTTTATATGTGTACATATGATTAGTGAGAAACACATGAAAGGGACCGCATCTGGCGAAGAACACGGCCCGACGCCTCCAGGCCCTCTCGGGAATAACCTGAAACAAGACGAGGAGTTGGTACCCTGCAAAACTACTAGCCTAGTTGCTTGGCTGGCTAGCCCATTTGGGCTAGTAAGCATCTTGCTAGGCCAGTAAACTCGTTACGTGGCTGATGACTAGGCTAGTGACCTCGTTACTAGCCTAGTGACGCGGCTAGAAACATGTGGTACTTGCCTAGTTACTAGCCCATTAATGCGTACTAGCCTACATAGGTCAACCAGCCAAGTAACTAGACTAGCCGTTTTGCAGTGTAGGTCTGTTTGCATACACAATAGTGCCTATATGTGTACCCGTCGAATCTATCGAGGGGGTTTCAGAGATTTGGTTTTGAGAGAAATTTTCGGACTGGGGTACTCTCAGATTTAGAGTTAGGGTTAACCCGAACATATACGTGTATACACACATATATATACACGTATGTATACACACATATGCATACATACATACATACATATATACATACACACACACACACACACACACACACACACACACACACACACACACACACATACACACACACACACACATACATATATAAAGATCGGGTTACGGGGAAGATCTCTAACCCTAGCACGCCCTCTGCCGCAGGATCAACGTGCTCTGCACACGCGCGCGCTCGGGCCTCGTGCTCATAGGCAACGCCCAGTGCCTGGGGAGCGCACCCCACTGGGCCAAGCTGCTGGGCCATCTGCGCGAGCGCGGCTCGGTATTCGGCGGCCTACCAACGCAGTGCCAGGTGCACGGGATCCCAGACGACCCGAGCGCGCTCTCTACGGCCGAACAGATACACGCGCGGGTCCAGCGCGGCGCGGGGTGCTGGCGCAAATGCGACGACCTGCTGCCGTGCGGCCACCCGTGTCCACTCGACTGCCACCCGTTTGACCGCGAGCACACGTCGATGCGCTGCCCCCAGCTCGTGCGCACGCGCTGCCTCGCGGGTCTCCACCCCATCGACAAGGCGTGCTGCGACGCCGCCCCACCCCTCTGCCAGACCAAGGTGGTCGAGCCCTGCGGCAACGGCCACTTCGCTGTGCGCGGCTGCGGCGAGCGCGTCGCGGAGTGTGCCGTGTGCGCTCTGTTGGACCGGTTCGAGCAGAAGGCTGCCGACGCCACAGTCGAGCGCGCGCAGCAGGAGGCGACGCTTGTGGAGCAGGCGGCGCGCGCCGCCGCCTGCGCCGCAGTCGAGGCGGCAGCGGCCGCGTCGAAGCAGACGCCTCGCGAGACGGAGGCGGAGTCGTCTTCGGCAGCGGCCGCGTCGAAGGAGATGCCTTGGGAGGCGGAGGCGGGGTCCTCTTCTGCTCTGCCGGCCGCGTCGAAAGACACGCTTCGGGAGGCGGAGGTGGGGTTGTCTTCGGCTCTGCCGGGCGCGTCGGCTGCAGAAGCAGCACAAGAGGAAGGGGGGGCACGTCGTGCGCCCGAGGCGGGCTCGTCCTTGGCCCTGCCGGCGGCTGCAGGGGCGTTGCTGGACCCGGCGATCCACGCTGCGCTGCGGGAAGTTGCGGCGCTGTATGAGGAGCGCCAGCGCAAGATGCAACTCGATCTCGGCGCAGCCCTCGACCAGCAGCAGCGGCGCGCCCAGGCGGCGCTCGCACGCGCCCACGGTGAGTTGCGCCAGCAGGAGGTGCGCGAGGGGGGGCAGCTGCAGGCGCGGCGCGCGGCGACCGAGGCTGAGCTGGGGCAGGTGGCGGCGCGGTTGGAGGCACAGCGCACGGGGGCCGCTGAGGCGGCAGAGGCGGACCTTTTGGAGCGAGCCACCAAGCTGCATGCGCTGCACGACGCCCTCGCCGCCGACCTCAGGCTGCAGCAGGCCGCTATGGACGAGGCGCTCGCGGCGCGGCCGCCGGCCGAGGCGGTGGCGACGATGAGGGAGAAGATCCGAGGCATGGTGCCGGCCACCGCCTGCGTCGTCTGCATGGACGAGAAGCTGCCTCTGTTCGAGGGTGTGCAGTGCTGCGGGGCCAACAGCGCGGCCGGCCACTTCACCTGCGACGAGTGCTTTTCTCTGCACGTTGGGGCGGAGACGGAGCGGCTCGAGTTCGACGGCGAGGTACGCTGCCCCATGGCCACAGAGGCGCTGGGCGAGCGGCGCTGCGCCAGCAAGCCCTACCCGGCCGCGCTCTTGGCGAGCCACGCGGCGGGCGCGTTCGAGGCCTTCACCCGGCGACGGCTCCAGCTGCGCGAAAGCCAGCTGGTGCGCGAGCTCGAGAAGGACTACGCTGAGCGCTACGAGCGCAAGCTGGAGGAGTTGAAAGTCGAGGAGAAGCAGGAGCGCCAAGTGTGCGCGGCCCGCAGGCACATCGTCGAGAATATCCTGACCCTCGCGTGCCCGCGCTGCCGGGTCGCGTTCATCGACTTTGAAGGCTGCCTCGCTCTAAAATGCCGCAGCTGTGCGTGCGGCTTCTGCGCACTTTGCCTCAAGGACTGCGGGCCCGACGCACACTCGCACCTGGCGAGCTGTGAACAGAACCGCGGGGGCAGCCTCTACGGCACCGCCTCCTTCGAGGAGGCCCACCGCACACGCCGCCGCGCGGGGGTGGAGAGCTACCTGCACGGCAAGGAGCTGCGCGGAGAGATCCTTGCCGCGTGCGAGAAGGAGCTGCGCGACCTGAGGCTGTGGCCGCTGTGAGTCCTCTTTGAATCCAACCACGCGCTTAACTTGACCCTGGGGCTGTGACCGTTGTGAGTCCTCTTTGAATCGGACGACACGCGGCATATGTGACGACTCGACGCGCGACGGCGCGGCACACGCTTGGACATGATGCATGCCGGCCCGGGCAGGGAGGGGCCCAGGGCGGGAGTTACGCCTGAGACTCCTCTGTGACACGCTCGATGTGCCTTGGACGCGACGCGCGTAACGGCCACGAGGCGGCCTGGCGGCCATGACAAGAAGCAACTGGAGGGACACGCGGCGCACCTGGGGATGGGGTTTGCTTTGTATTTGTTTGTGACGATGCAGGGGTTGGGGTGGTGCGGGCCCGCACCCGCGCCTACTGCAATGTCCCTGCGCGGTGCACGTCTCGAGTACGTCTCGAGCGACTTGCGTTGTGGGCGCGGGCGATGTGTGGGGCGGGGGGTGCCAGCGTTTGTTTACGGTAGAGGAGTGTCTATAATCTATAGAGTCCATTTCTTGGTGCGCGCGTGATACAATCGCATCCGCGGGTTATGTATGTATGTATGCATGTATGTAAAGATTCGGCGGCACCAGCACACGCGCGCGTACACGCGCACACAGACAGGTGCCCGTGACGCCACGCCAGAGCTCCGGCGTGTCGCACTTCCCGCCAGAATTGTGAGGTTAATCCGAGGTTGTTAAACCCCGAATGCCACTCTCGCTCTGGCGGAGGAGAAGGATCATCACATCCGTACGTTATCGTGAATCGTATAGAGTAACCGTATTATGTGTATTATTGTGTTTTCACGACAATGTATTGTTGGCGCGTGCGCCAGCTGTTTGTGGGCTGTGTTCCTTTGAAAAGCCAGACGTACGTATACTTAGTTATAGGATAAGGCTTACTTGAAGTGATGGCATCTGTGTACATACAGTAGCCAGTCAGTAGAGTACTCGCATGAGACCTCAGTTGTTGCGTAGTGGTCGTGGAGCGCTGCGCGCATTGGGTCCCAGCGCTGCTGCCCCTTTTCTTTGTGTAGTACTCGTTTGGCTCGCCCACCGTGCAGCGAGTTATGCAAAAAGGGGGTCATGTGCTATTATTCGGGTTAACCCTGGTGCTGACAGCGTCTCGGCAGGGGCGGCAGTCACCGCCGCGTGTATGTGTGTATGTAGATTATTCGGCGTCGCCAGGCGACGCGACCGCCCGCTTGAAACCTCAGTTGTTGTGTATAGTAGCGCGTGGAGCGCTGCGCGCATTGCGTCCCCCAGACCCCGCCTTGTCTTTGTGTACCAAATCGGCTGGGGCGGTCCGTCTACGGGCCCTACATCCCTTTTTATTGTATTGGTGGTCCGTGTCGGCTGCTGTGTAAGGGGAGGGAGTGTTAGGTGTTTCGTGGGGAGGGGTGAACTTATCATCATCATCTCTGTGTTATATTGTTATTTTGTTCGTGTTCCGTGTATAATACAGTAGCACTCGCTCGCACGACGCATGAGACCTCACAGTTGTTGCGTAGTGGTCGTGGAGCGCTGCGCGCATTGCGCCCCAGCGCTGCTGCCCCTTTTCTTTGTGTAGTACTCGTCTGACTCGCCCCCGTTGGACTGTGCAGCGAGCCATGCAAAAAGGGGATAATTGATAATTGTGCTAAGTCGTATGTGCTTGCCCTGGCGCAGTAATCGTCTGGTGCGTGTCATTGCGATCCCGCCTGTCCACGACTTTTCGCGCTCTATTTTGGTCTGATCGTCCAGCTTTGAACAACGGCTGTTCGTCGGCTTCTTCGGAGCAGGACTATGCTCGTGTTGCCGCTCGTCTTGTCGGCCGTCGCGTTTGCACCTGCACCGCTGGGCCGTGGTGCACGTGCGCCGCTGGTGTTGACGCATGCGGCGCTCGGGCAACGACCCGTCCTTCTCAGTGGCGCCAGATGCTATTCGCCTGTGTGTATGGCCGGCGCCGTGGCTCAAGTCGACGGCGCGGAGCCCCCGCCGCCGCCGCCGCCGCCGCCGTCGCCGTCCAAGGGCGTGAGCGACTGGGGCACCCTACTTCGGCTGTGCGCGCCCGACTGGTCGATGCTGCTTTTTGCGTTCGCCTCGCTTGCTGTCGCTGCCAGCGGCGACGCGCTGCTACCGGCGCTGCAAGCTACTGCACTCAACTCTGTGCTGTACGCCGACTCGCCGGTGCCGCTGCGACAGACGCTGGTGCGCTTGGGGGCGGTGGGCATTGGCACAGCGATCTTCACGGGAATTCGCGGGTTCATCTTTTGGGTGACGGGCTCGCGCCTAGTGGCGCGGCTGCGGGCGACGCTGTTCGAGGCGCTGCTCAAGCAGCCGCAGGAGTTCCACGACACGCAGGGGCCGGGAGAGCTCTCGACGCGGATCGCGTCGGACTGCGTAAAGTTGGGTGACGTGCTGACGCTCAATGTCAACATTGTGCTGCGCCAGATCATTCAGTCCGTCGTCGGCCTCTGCATCGTCTTCAGGGTCAACGCTAAGCTGGGCGCGCTCGTACTCGCGGGCGTCGTCACGCGCGCCGCCATCTCATCGGTGAGGAGACCGCGAGTACCAGAGCGCGCAGAGGCCACTCTGACCCTGACTCTAACCCTAACCCTCGTCGGTAAGGGACGGCGCGAGCGGGGTACCCACCACGTTGTGGCGCCTGAGCAGCGTGGGCGTGTAGAGGGCCCCCTATCCCGAACCCGAACCGTAATGCACCTCTCCTAATGCCGGTGCACTTCAGGCGTGCGCATCGTAGTTTCTACCCAGCGATTTGGCCATATCGAGTCTCTTGAATAGGCGAAATGGGCTCGGGATGCGACCTTTATCGGTAGAGGTATTTGACCCCGCGTGTGCAGCGCTGCCTTTGAACCGTGGCACGTGCCGCCCTGCGCGACGAATTCGACACGGACGGCGACAGGCGCTCTAACTGCCAGAATACTAGCCTAGTTATTAGCTAGTTACTAGGCAAAACCCTAGTAATGCCTTACTAACGTTAGTAATGGAGTGCTAGGCTAGTAACAAGATAGTAGCAAGCTAGTAATGCGCATTACTAGCTCATTACTAGCTTGTTACTAGCCTAGTACTCCATTACTAACGTTAGTAATGCATTACTAGGGGGTTGCCTAGTAATTAGCTAGTAACTAGGATAGTAGCCTGGCAGTGATAGCAGAGCAGGATCTAGCAGAGCAGAAGCGCGCTGAGGACCGGCGGGGCAGAAACCGGCCGGGGAAGATCTGCCGGTATCTTCCACAGACGGACACACACACACACGTATATATATATATATAATATATATATACATATATTCACATAGATACATGTATATACATATATATGTATAGATAGATTAATAGATATAGGTATGTACATATATGTATGTATGCATGTATGTATATATACACACATACACACACACATACATATATATACACACATATATATATGTATATATGTATTTATATATTGTCTGGAGTGGCCGAGCAGTGCCTCTCTCGGTTCACACCTCTGCTGGCTGGTTCACACCCGCCCACCGCCCTGTTCACAGGTCCAATGCTAAAGTGAGCCGGCGGATCTTGATGGAGGAAATGGCCACACCTATTCACACCCTCCGGTCCACATCTGATTCACACCTGCCTGTTCACATGGAATATATAAAGCCTCATATGCCACAGGGCCACTCCAAACCGGAAACTGACGAGCACGGCAACGAGAGCCACCGAGCCAGAACCGACTTCTGCTGATTCGCACGTGTTCACCTGGTCTCGTTGTGGAGTGTGTGTCGTGTGTGTCTGCGTCTGTGTCTGTATTGTGTGTTTCTGTGTCTCTGTCTGTGTGTGTGTCGTCTCGTGTATGTGTGTGTGTGTGCGCGCGCGCGCGTGCGTGTGTGTGTGTCGTGTGCGCGCGCACGCGTGTGTGCGTGTCGTGTGTGTGTGTGTGTGTGTGTGTGTGCGCGCGCGCGCGCGCGCGCGCGCGCGCGCACGCGTGCGTGTGTTTGTGTGCTTGCGTGTGTGTGCGTGTGTGTCGCGTGCGCGCGCGCGCGCGTGTGTGTGCGCGCGCGCGCGCGTGTGTGTGCGCGCGCGCGCGCGCGTGTGTGTGCGTGTGTGTGTGCGCGTGCGCGCGCGTGTCTGAGTCGTGTGTGTGTGTGCGTGCGTGCGTGCGTGTTTGTGTCGTGCGTGCGTGTGTGTGTCGTGTGTGTATGAGTGTGTTGTCTGTGTGTTTGTTGTGTGCGTGTGTCTGTCGACCTAGTATCTTTTATGCAGGTCTACGCCAAAGTGAGGGTTCACCCGCTCAGGGTTATAACCCGAGTAAGCCGCAGAAGATCGATGAAACAGATTGATGCTCTAGCGGCTTTGCCGGGCGTGACCGAGCAATACTTCTCGCTCATCAAGATTGGACCTGTTCACACCTCTGCTGATTCACACCTGTCCATTCACAGACGGTTCATATACAAAGGGGACACGAGCACACACGCATAGGGAACTGATCCTAGACTGGCTTTGGGAGCCTAAGGGGAGCTCCCTTGAATATGTCTAGGTACTTGGGGAGGGAGTCGACGCCGCGACCCTAGTGGCCGCCTTAAGTCCCCCCCCCCTCCCCCCCTAGGTCTACGCCAAAGTGAGCCGCAGTCTATCATGGAGCAGACGGACGCGCTGGCCACAGATTAGACCTGTCTGCTGATTCACACCTGTCCATTCACAGGTCTACGCTTCGAGCGTTGTTAAGTGTTTGTGGGAGGTGTTCGTTTGGGGGTTGGGGGTGTTGTTCTTGTCGTGTGTGTGTGTGTGTCGGTGTCGGGGGTGTTGTTCTCTGTCGGTGTGTGTGTCTGTGTGACCTGTTGAGCTTTTTACAGGTCTACGCCAAAGTGAGCCGCAGAATGTCGATGGGTCAGACGGACGCGCTGGCCGCAGATTAGACTGTTCACACCTCTGCTGATTCAAACCTGTCCATTCACAGGTCTACGCCAAAGTGAGCCGCAGAATCTCGATGGAGCTTCGTCGGGCTTGGCCGAGCAGTGCCTCTCGCTCATCAAGATTAGACCCGTCCACAGACGGTTTATGATACAAAGAGCACACGAGCACACACG
>Ga0105053_10009147_pt1 | contig 12677 bp, 7 predicted proteins | sample BON01_FD_78093 | JGI IMG/M metagenome (GOLD analysis project Ga0105053, IMG submission 78093) | Freshwater microbial communities from Lake Bonney liftoff mats and glacier meltwater in Antarctica - BON-01 | ecosystem: Environmental > Aquatic > Freshwater > Ice > Glacier meltwater | place: Lake...
ACACACACACACACACACACACACAAACACACACACACACACACACACACACACACACGCATCCTCACACACTCTGCGGCACTACCTGATGCTTCGGAGCGTTTGCCCACACTGCAACACACTGCATCATCACACACAGGGCATTGCAAACATCGTGCCAGAGACAGTGACACAAGGCCGACACACACACACACACTGCATCACACACAGGACATTGCAAACATCGTGCCAGAGACATTGACACAGGGCCGAGACTTTTTCCGCGACCGCCAGTTCATGTTCAAAGTTGAGGAAATCGTTGTGGCCTTTCGCTCAGACGGCTCCCGGCGCTATGGCCGCATTCTCCAAGGTACACTTTCTCACAAAAAGCCACTTTATATACATATCAGACAAGTAGCAGCGAGCTGACTTTTGAGAATTTCTCAAAAGTCAGCTCTATAGTCATTGATAAAGTCAATTGTATGTTTGTTTTTTGCATAGCACATATGGTAGCGGGCGGACAGAATTTCTCATAAGTAGCAGCGCACAAGTAGACTTTTGAGAATTTCTCAAGAGTAGCACTTGTGGGCACTTGTAAGAATTTCTCACAAGTAGCGCACGAGTAGACTTGTGAGAATTTCTCACAAGAAGTGAGAATTTCTCACAATTAGTGAGAATTTCTCACAATTAGTGAAGTAGCACTTGTGGGCACTTGTGAGAATTTCTCACAAGTAGCGCACAAGTAAACTTGAGAGAATTTCCCACAAAAAGTGAGAATTTCTTGCAAGTAGTGAGAATTTCTCACGAGTAGCATCACGAGTCTTTTTCTGCGGCTCGCACTGCTACGTGTGCACTCTGGAAGATGTAAGTTCTCAAATCTGTATATTTTCAGATCTTTTTACGTAGTAGATGTAGTAGTGGACTGACTGTTGAGAATTTGTTCGACTCGCGCTGCTACTTCCGCATTCTCCCAGATACACTTTCTCACATGCAATTTCGAGAAATTCTCGCGAGTCTGCTCGCTTTTACACTGCTGGAAACACAGTACATGCAGTAGCGAGCGGACTGAGCAGAATTTCTCAAAAGCATTCAATATATGTAGGGAACATGTAGTAATGAGCTGAGAATTTCTCATCCGAGAATTTCTCGGATGGGGAATTCTTGGATGCGAATTTCTCTAAAGTCAGCCCTGTAGCATTTATACAGTACACGTGGCTGCGAGTAAAAGTCGATGCAATCGTTGTGGCGTTCCGTTCCGATTATACACAATGCCTGTAGAGCTGAGTTTTGAGAATTATTGTTTGTATTAGACCATGGTGATGGCGTGAGGGCGGAAACACGTCACCAAACACACACAAAGATGCACGCACACAAAAATGCACACACAAAATTTTAAAATGAATATAGAACTGACTGTGGAGAGTTTTGATCGTTTATGCTACGAGTCATTTTTTTTGGATAACAGAACGTTACGTTATTAAAAGGCAACGGCAACGGCACCTACGACATTCTAGTCGGCCTATGTCATCTACTGTATGTCATCTGTTATCTTTTGTACATCCTCAAAAGACACTTGTATGTATGTTATCACCGGCATGGATAGACAACGGCAACGGCACCTATGACATTCTAGTCGACCGCTTCGGCGGCAAGGGCGCGGGGCAGTACCGCATTAAACAAAAAAAAAGCCAAAAAATGTTTGTAGAGCTAATTTTTGAGACTGTTCATTCTGTCATTGCTTGCTAGACAACGGTGACGGCACCTACGACATTCTGGTCGACCGCTTCGGGGGTGAGGGTGCGGGGCAGTTCCGCACCGATTCGTCAAACTCGATTGGCAAGATTGCGACGACGGGCTCTTTGAACGACGAATTAGCCGCCAATTTTGCCTCGGCGGATCGTAACGAGAGATTCAGAAGGGCGCAAGAGATGGTGGCTGCTCAAGGTGACTCGTATGTGTATGTGTGTAAATGTATATGTATGTGTGGATTTGTATATGTTTATATGTATATGTATATGTGTGTATGTATTGTATATATATACAGCGAACACAGACTCAGAAGGGCTCAAGAAATGGTGGCTGCTCAAGGTGACTCATACATGTATGTGTGTATATGTATATGTATATGTATATACATAAATACATATATGTGCACATATATGTGTATACATGTACACATATATTTGTGTATATGTATATGTATGTGTGTATATATTTAAGAAATGGTTTCTTCTCAATGTAGATTCATTCAAGTATGTAAACAAAATATGTATTCAAATGCGCTCAACTGGATACTAAGGTATTCACTGTGAACAACATGTGTGAACAGATGCAGAAAGGCTCGCTCAAGAAATGGTGACTGCTCATAGTAGACTCATTCAAATGTGTCACGTGGTGTGACATGGAATTCTCAAAAGCCAATTAGCTGCTAGACCTTCCGTGTAAATTCACCATAGAACCGACTTGTGAGAATTTTTGCCAGGTGTGGCCGAGTTGCCCTCTAATGACTCTTGACACACGCAACAATTTTTGCCAATCTGGACCGTGTGACCCTAAAATGACTGGTGACACTGCAACAAGATGCAACAAGATGCAACAATTTTTTGCCAGGTGTGGCCGAGTTGCCCTCGAACGACTGTTGACACACGCAATTATGTTTTGCCAGTTTGGACCGTGTGACCCTGAAATGACTTTTGACACTGCAACACGCTGCAAAAAATTGTGCCAGTTGTGGCCCTAGAATGACCTGCGACACCGCAACACATTGCAACATACTGCAACACATTTAAGCAGTTGGGGCCGCGTTGCCCTAGGATGACCTTTGACACTGCAACACACTGCAACACACTGCAACACACTGCAACACACTGCAACAATTGTGTTTTTGTCCAATTGGGGCCGTGTTGCCCAAGAGTGACCTTTGACATTGCAACACAGTGCAACAATTTTTTTTTCCCAGTTGGGTCGTTCTGAACGACATCGAATGACCTTTGAGACTGCAACACACTGCAACACACTGCATCATTTTTATTTTATTCAGTTGGTTCTGCGTTGCCTGAGTTCTGGACGGCATCGAATGACCTTTGACACTGCAAAACACTGCAACACACTGCAACAATTCTTCTTTTTTTCAGTTGGGGCCTCGTTGCCTGAGTCCTGGACGGCATCGAAAGACTTTAATTTCTCACCCACGAGCTCATTTAAGGTGGGTTTTTGTACATGATTGTTACCTATGCTACATTCCTATTACTTCCCATCATACATATATAGATTTCCAAAAAATTGCCAAAGAGTGTTCCACATGCAGCATTCTATATCGCCTTTTGTCATATAAGTATTGTGTATATATGTATATATGCATATATATATATGTATATGCATATATATATATATATATATTTGTGTGTGTGTTTGTATATATATATGTATATATACGCACACACACGCAGATATATATATGTGCATATATATATGTATCACACATATTTTTTGCCAATGATTGTTCTATGAGAAAAATTTCAAGATCGTCTTTCATTCGAAAGAAAAATGTCTTCGTCGACATATGTATGATTGTTTCTTGTGTGTATAGGATGATATACATGTATATATGTAAATATACATACATATGTGTGTGATAATATATGCACATATATACATATATGTGTGAGTGAATACATGTATGTATGTACACATATATGCACAGATGTGTATACACATATATATATTTATAAACATATAAATGTATACATATATATGTATATATATATATATATATGTACATACATATATATATAACTACACATATGCATAATGCACACGTGAATGTGTCTATATGTACATATACATATGAATACAGAAAGGAGAGATGGTTGTCGTCGCCAGCACGGAAACCGGCGTTCTCACGTGGGGCAAGGTGTGTGAGTGTGTGCGAGAATGCGTACGTGTGTGAGAGAGACGGAAAGAGTGCGTGTATGTGTAAACATGGCGATCTCACCTGGTGTAGGGTGTGTGTGTGCATGTGTGCGTACGTGTGTGTGAGAGAGCAAAAGAGTCCCTGTATGTGTAAACGTACATGCTCACGCCTTCTTTATTTGCAGGATTCTGTATGATAGCAGTGACTATGTTTTGGATGATTCTGAAGTGTTTTATATGATACTCGGAAACTTCCCAAAATCGTACCTTGTCTTGATGTGCAGGTCCAAAAGTTTCAGAGTGACGGACTGTACGAAGTTTTGTTGGAAGCCCGGTCACAAAAGCTGTTTTTCCCCGCCAGTCTCGGCAAAATTCTAGCTTGACGAATATTGAAAACAAGTTCTTGCGCACGCATTGTGATGTCCATATTCGCACCAAGACTCTTGTATACAAGCATATATGCTGTGAGTGTGTGTGCGTGTGTGTGCATATGTACTTGTGCAAGCATGTATGCAAAAGTGGTGACCAACACAGGATGCCCAACGTCTATTTTTTCCCTTGTATCTTTGCAACCTGCGCATTCAAGTTGACACATGCGCACTTGTACCACGTAACAACACACATCCACAGAAACACATACCAACTCACAACCCCCAGCCCCTGCCTGTTTTGCCTTCTCGCACCGCAAAAGTACATACTTCCGAAAAAATAAAAGAACATTTCAAGTCTACATATTGGTGCTTACAAGTCATTTCTAGAATATTTGGACTAGTATCTTTCTTCTACTCTCTTGCTATCTCCAAAATTGTGTACTATACCCTCAAATCGTAGGAAGCAGCTGGTAGACACTCTTGCGCATTCAGTCAGTTTCTTGGTATTTTGTAGAAACCGAGATAGCTAGGAGATGAGCTACTTGAAGTAAAATTTGGTTTATAATATCCTCTACAAAATAACTGTAATGTTAGGTACTTAGACGACACCAGTAGGGTTAGGTAGGTTGAGGACCTGGTCTCCTCAACCTGCCTTAACCCTACAGTATTTAGTGGCGAGTCAAAACCCAGGCGAGTAGGTCCCAGAGAAGTGTTGTTTTATTCGTCATTCTGTTGCACACGGTAAACTCTAAACAATTGTCTGAGGCTCTTTTTTACTGTCGTGCTGCTTCCCGCACACACCTCAACACGTACATCCTGTTTCTTCTTTCTAAAAGTCCTTTCTCATTTGATCGTATCCATGGTATCTATTGCATGTATTGCATCCATCGCATCCATCGCATCTATTGCATCTCAGACTGGCCCGGAGGTATTGAGGTACAATGACAAACAAATACAACACCCTCCATTCAAGCAATCAAGTCTAAATCTACACACTCTCAGATCTTCACTGACCTGTCCCTACCCTCCCACACGCAAAGTCCTTTAACACATTTCTGTCCCCCCACACGCAAAGTCTGATCACATATTTCTGTCCTTCACAGCGATTTCCGTTTCAATTAAATGTGCGCGACTTTTCGTTTGAGTCACGGTGACATAGGTGCAGGTATGCATACATTGCTACATAATCATATGCATGCTTTTCAATAACATCATGAAACTGCAACAAAAGTGGATATTCATTTTGGCATAAAACACCGCATAATAAGACCGCATTGAGCGGCGCCCGCATTAGCGCCCGCATGATCAATAAGGGCGCCAAAAACTAAATCTGGCAGTGTTTGTGTTTGTGTGCCTGTGTGTGTGCGTGTGCGTGTGTGTGCTTGTGTGTATGTCACGGCGATTCGAGTGGTGCATGGTGGCGACTCACGAAGCGCTACCATCCATCCTCCTTCTTGAGCACACCTTCGGGAAGTCTGACATTTGCTCGCACCATCTCAATCGGTCTAGTTTTCGGATTTCCTAATCCCTGTTCTATCGTCAACTTAAATCGACTAGTCGGAAACGACACACTCATCGTCGGATTCGCAACTGTGTCAGATATTTGGCGAGCGAGATTCTGCCGTGTCTTGTGTATTTCCAAGTCATTGGGCATGTCGGATATGGGTGGGCGCTCCGAAGGCAGCGGAGTCCATGACGTGCCGCGGCGTGTGACACGCAAAGTCTGGTTTTGTTTGCGCAGCTGATTGTTGGAGGCCATCAGGTAGGCTTTTTTTGTCGAAGTCATGTAGCGATCAGAGTCTTCGTAGCCCGCTATGGGAGAGGAAGCGATCTGCCCGCACAACCAGTCGCGCTCACCAGGTGACTTTTTGTTCTTTTTTTCTTTCATTGCCATGCTTCGTGAGGTGGATGTTGCGGCCCAGGGAAGTGTCTTTTCAAAGGGCGATTCCGGAAAACTTGTAATCACAGGAGACCCGATGGGTAGAGCTGACATAGCACCGCTTCGATCCGTGCGCAGGCGGCTGGTTCCCATTGCACTGCGAGCACTGACCATATCAGACTTTTCCCGGGCGGTGCGCTTGGTCAAGGGCTCAGGCACTGCAGGCTTGGACGCCAGCTCGACTATGTCACACGTGATGCAGATGAGAAGCTCATTTGCTTTGTGTTCCGTACTCCTCATCCCCTGAGATTCGTCAGGCCCAGGGGCTGCATGCACGCTTTTTGGTGAGTAGATTGCAACGGCAGTTTCCTTGCACCCGATTGTCCGCCGCATGTCGGCACCGCGCCTGATATCTGCTAAACATGTTTCTGCCATTCCCTTGGCCTGTTTGAGAGTAACCAGAGCCTCCTGGATGAGGCCTTCCTGGGCACGAGTGTTAGCAACAACTCGGAGCTGCTCAGCCAGTCTGATCACCTTTCGAGGGTCCGAGTCAGGTTTCAGCAACTCGTTCGTCAGTCCACACATGGAGTGCTGCACAATGCTGGTGAGATCGGCTTGGTAGGTGGATTTGACATACTCCTGGGCCCATAGCTTGTGCGTTAATGCCTGCACAATACCACCCGGTCACATTGCCGTGGAGTGCCTTTTCGGCGATCAGCACAGTCAAAGCCTGGGAACTTTAGAGCACACAGACCTTTCCCTTGGGGTCCCTCGGCGGCGTGGCAAGCTCGCCGCGAATGTCCTTTGCATTGGCCCTTGCTTGCGGTGCTTTTTCGTTCGTGGCCAGCACTGGGCCCGCCGTTTTCGGCTTGAGGAAATACTTGCCCACTTCCGAATAGGTCGAGGCCCAGTCCTGCCAGCATATCCAGGGTCAGCATCGCCAGTATCCTAGGCCCCGCGGCCGGCAGACAAAGATAGTGACAATAGTGTACGAACCTTTGGATTGAAAACAACTTGCTTTGAGCCCTTAGGTTCCCAAAATGACGTGGAGCTCATCTTTTGCTGCACAGTGCGGCCCTAAGCTGGTTATCTACGCGAACATAGATGTTTTTAGTGTTCATATTTTAGAGAACATTGAAACATGGAGGAAGCGCGCATGCGCGCGGAGCTACTTCATCGCCTCGGGGCTGCGCCGCCCGGCCAGTCACGGCCGTGTGAGGCAGACGTACCTAGCGTGCCTGCTCATAGTGATTCGTCGTGTGCACGCGACGCTGGGCGGGAAAGGGGACGAGCGAATCGCTGGGACAGGGCCGGGAGCCAGGAAGATGACGGCGAGAAACGGGAAGCCGCTGGCAAAAGTCAAGCGAGCGGAGAGCGACACAGGGCGAACCGCTGGGACTCCTCTGCAGGAGGAGTAGGCGATCATCAGCGCGAAAGATGCGGCAATAGCGTGCGGGGCCGGCAGGAGCAGAGGGAACAGGCAGCATTCAAGGAAAAGCGCGCCATCGACAGAGGCAGCAATAGCGAGAGGGGCCAGCAGGAGCAGAGGGAGCAGGCAGCATTCAAGGAAGAGCGTGCCCTTGAACTGGAGCTGGCGCCCGAGCCCGAGGTTCAGTGGGATGCTCTGCTTAGCAGGGACGGACTGGAAGAGATAGATGCACTCCTCTTCCCGCCCGGTGCCTTTATCCGCGGAGGCTCTGCCCTGCACCGCGAATTCGGAGAGTTCTTTGAAAAGTACGCCACCTTCCGCAAAAAGGAGCTCTCCCGGGCGTCGGCTGCTCGGTCCAAGACCAAGGGCAAGGCTGCTGGCAGCGCACCTCTAGAAGCAGCAGCAGAGCGCGTAGATGGCAGCTTAGGATCAGAGTGTGCGGGGGTGGAGAATGTGGCGTCTGCGGGCTCATTGTTTTTGAGAAAGCTATCAGAATTCAGCGCCGAGCTGCCCGCGGAATATGATCAGCGATACAGAATCAACTTTGCAGTGGTGCCGCCACGCACGCGTGCACCAGCAACACGTGCACTGGGTGACGAGGAGATCAAGGAGGCAAAACGGGCGTTGCTGCTGTTTGAAGACTTTCGTCAGCGCAAGACAATAACGAAAATCCGCAAGATGCGCGACAATCAGCGAGCATTGCCCATCTTCGCATTTCGCGACGCCATCATCGCAGCGGTGCGGCAAGAACAGGTGGTGCTCATTGCTGGCGATACCGGCTGTGGCAAGTCGACGCAAGTGCCTCAGTATTTGGTGCAGGCTGGATTCGAGCGCGTTGCTTGCACGCAGCCGCGTCGCATTTCAACAATGTCGCTCTGTGCGCGCGTTGCCACGGAGACTCTCAATGAGCATGGATCGCAGGTAGCATACCAGATCAGGTTCGAATCAAATCGAACCGACCGCACGAAAATTCTTTTTTTGACTGAGGGCTTGTTGCTGCGGCAGTTGAGTGCCGATCCTCTGCTCGCGCAGTACAGCGTAATTATCATCGACGAGGTGCACGAGCGGCATCTGACAGGCGACATGCTGCTGGCTGTCCTGCGCTCACTCTTGGAGAAGCGAGCTGACCTCCGTGTAGTCCTCATGAGCGCCACTATCAACACCAAAATGTTCGCTGACTACTTTGGTGCCACCATTATCAAAGTCCCCGGACGACTCTACCCAATATCTCTCGAGTACATTCCTGTTATCTTTGATGCCGACGGTCGCCAGGCAGCACCGCAAGAGCGCGGCAAGGGGCTAGCGGGACGCAAGGAGGCCGGAATAGCCACAGCAAAGACGCCTGGGGCAAAACCAAAACCCTTCGACTCGAAACCATACCTCAAACTGCTGCAGCGCCTCGATGACCAGTACCCCAAGGACGAGCGCGGTGACATGCTCGTGTTTCTGAGCGGGATGAACGAGATCACTGCGCTGGCCGACGGTGTGCGGGAGTACGTGGCAGAGTCGCGCCGGTGGATTCTGCTCAAGTTACACTCGTCGCTGCCGATCGAAGAGCAAGACCGCGTTTTCGACATTGCCCCCGACGGCGTGCGCAAGGTCATCCTCTCTACTAATATCGCCGAGACTTCAGTCACAATAGACGGCATCCGCTTCGTAGTCGACAGCGGCAAAGTGAAGGAAATGGCTTTTGAGTCTGACAGCGCTGTTCACAGCTTGCAAGAGTTCTGGATTTCAAAAGCATCAGCCAACCAGCGCAAAGGCCGGGCAGGCCGCACTGGTCCCGGCGTGTGCTTCCGTTTCTACTCGAACGAACAGTATGATGCCTTTCTTGAGTTTACCGTGCCTGAAATTCACCGCGTGCCACTCGAGGCCACGGCGCTACAGATTAAGTCGATGGGTCTAGGCGATCCTCGTATTTTCCCCTGGGTGGAGCCCCCGCCGGCAGCGCACATCATGGATGCAATGCAGCGGCTGCGGCAGCTGCAGGCGTTATCAAACGATACTGATGAAGAGGTGCTGCCATTGGGTGCTGTCTTGTCTGCGCTGCCGGTGGATCTTGCCATTGGAAAACTACTGATTTTCTCAACGGTGTTCGGGCTCGAGGACGAGTTGATGACAATCGCAGCAGCGCTCAGCATTCAGTCGCCGTTTGTGCGTGTAGATGCTGGGAGCTCGGAGTCGACAAACCGACAGAAGTTTGTGTCGGAAGAAGGCGACCCGTTCACGTTGCTCAATGTCTATGATGAGTGGATCCGCGTCAAGGCCAACAAGGAAAACACGAAAAAATGGAGCCAGCGCAATGGTATCGAGGAGCAGCGCCTCTACGAAATGACTCGTTTGAAAGATCAGTTTGCGGAGCTGCTCAAATCGGCTGGGCTGCTGCAGGTAGAGACACTCACGCAGGCACGCAACAGGGTGGCGCGCAGCAATCCCGACCGGAGTTGGAAACGAAAGCAGCTCAAGAAACTGCAAAAGGAGCGCGAGCTTTCCAAAAAGACGCGCGTGCTGGATCTTGATGGCGGTATCGGCGCCACTGAGCGTGCCGACGGTGACGAGGGGGATGCGACGCAGACAGAAGGCGAAGTGGATCTGAAAGCTCTCGACTTTGAGCTCTCACACGACCTCGGAGTCATGTCCGATGTGTGCTCTCGCGACCTGACGCTCCGCCAAGTCAACCTCGCCAAGCTGGCCATCGCCTCTTCTCTCCACCCCAACGTGGCACTCGCAGATCCCGGCAACGTCAACCGACGCATTGACGAAGCCGTCTTTATCACGCCTCGGAAGCCCCTCACCTCCATGCACCCGACCTCAGTATTCGGGTCGTCGCCCTCGTTGATTGGCCCGCACGATCTTGTAGTCTACTCGCAACTTCTCGAAACCACAAAGGCGTGGGTCATGAATGGCACGCGCTGCCCGCTGCTTGTCACGGCACTCATGTGCGGCAACAGCATCGACACCAACCGGTCGTGCTCGCGCATCCTCGTCGACAACTGGCTACAACTTGACGTTGCAGGCGGCGGCAAACTCGGCGAAAAAATGCTGTACGTGACGCAGCAAATGCGGCACGCTCTCGCGTGCTGTCTCGCATCACGCCTTGCGACTTGCTCTCACTCCTCTGTCGCAGAAACCGCAGAAAAGGCCGTGCTTGCGCATGGCAGCGACACTGGAGAAGGAGGCGAACTCGGCAAGTTGCAGACCGACGACGACGAGCTTCCCGAGCTTTTGTCGTCATTGCGGGACGAGGTTACGCAGAAATCTTTTGTGCGCGAACTAGAGCTGCAGGCGAAGCTCGCAGACTTGCTGGAGCTCGACGTCAAGTATTCCGCCTCCATCTGCCAGCGCAGTAAAGTCATGTGGCAGCTCTTGCACCCCGAGGTGCGCAGTATGGGCGACAGCGCCGATGCGATGCGCCGCGCTATGGAGGACGCACAATCTGCCGTGACTGCAGATGGCGTCATTGACGTGCCCATGCTCGAGCAGCTCAAGGGAGGTGTGCGTGTGTGTCCGGGCGTGCGTTTTGGGGCTCTGTATGACGGCCCCGTGCGAGCGGGCGGGTTTGCCTCGGTCTTGCAGCATCATACCGAATGCTCGAAATGTCAGCTCAAAATGCTGGTGACGCTCGAGGAACTGCTGCAGCACGAGGAGCAGTGCATCGGGCCCCTCACCACGCCTGCCGAGGCTCTCGGAGTACATGCTCAGGCAGATAGGGGGGGGGCGGATCGAGGGCAGACGCGTACGCCTGCTGATGTGCAGCGCAGCAAAAGGGAAGATCTAGCTGCTAGATACGGACATGACTCGACTAGTGACGCCTGTGACTTGCAGCAGCTGCGGAATGTGCGGAGTAGAGCCACCGTCTCCTTTGCTATGAGTGGGTCAAGTGAAATGGAAAGCACGGCAGGAGATGATGAAGGAGGGCAGGGCAAAGGGTCGGAAAGAGGGGAGGGGGCGGTAGCTAGCAGCATGGCGCACGGTGATACACGGAGTAGCAAAGAGCCATGGCGCGGTGAGGCGTTTGCGGCAGCGCACCAGCGCGCGCAGGAGGAGGCAGCGGAAGCGGCAGAAGCAGGGGCGGCATCGGTAGCGGCAGCAGCAGCCGATGCAGCAGCACGCAGAGCAGCCGCAGCAGAAGACGTGCTTGTTCTCACGTGCGCGTCCAGTGGCTGTCTGCCTTTAGGTAAAACTTCAAAATCGTATAACTTCCTGAGATTCTCATCACACACAAAATATATATGAACATATATATATGTATATATATATATATATATATATATGTATATATATAATATATATATATATATATATATATATATATATGTATATTATATATATATATATATATATATAAGTTGCTACCGAAGTCACCACACGACATGACTGTATAACTGACTTTAGAGACATTGTATGCCATATTTTACCAGACATTACATCGGAAAGCGAGTTGGTCGCGCGCGGAGGTGAAGTTCTCAAGGCTGCGTGCGTGGTATTGGGGCTGAAATGTGGCGGGACTGCGCAGCAACGCGCCAAGAGACTTTTGGATACGAAAGGCGTGCCGCGCGCTGAGTGGCCGCCGGCATTACTAGCGGGTGATGCCGCTGCCGCGAAGAGCAAGCGCAAGCGCGGTGCTGAGTGAAATTATTATCGATGTATGTACATATGTATGTCCGTATATGTAAACTCACACATGCATGTGCATGTATATGTATGATTAGAAACGCTCAAAAAAAAACACACACACACACACGGACATACTCAAACACTCTCATTTTCTCTCTCGTGTACTAGCTCGTGCGCATTCTTTCTTTTTTTGATGAGTAGTATATGAGTTCGCGGTAAGAAGTATTTGCGCGCATCCTCTCTATAACACACCACACACTGCAACACCCTGCATCACACTGCAACACACTGCGACACACTGCAACACACTACTATACACTGCAACACAGATCATGAGTAGTGTATGTGCAAATACTCTCCTGGAGAGCACGTCCGGATACCCTCACTCAACCTCTCTAAACATATATACATATATACATATATGTATATAAATACACATATACAGCTCGTTTAGTACCTACATATGAATATATGTATATATACATATATG
>Ga0105053_10009153_pt1 | contig 12672 bp, 14 predicted proteins | sample BON01_FD_78093 | JGI IMG/M metagenome (GOLD analysis project Ga0105053, IMG submission 78093) | Freshwater microbial communities from Lake Bonney liftoff mats and glacier meltwater in Antarctica - BON-01 | ecosystem: Environmental > Aquatic > Freshwater > Ice > Glacier meltwater | place: Lake...
ATTTTGATGGAATCCGGAGATTACATATCTCCAGATTTCGACCCCGGGAATCGAACCCGGTGCGTCTAACGCATAGTACAAGGACCAGCCAGTTAGACCAAACTTACATCAAGCTTGATGTAAGTTTGGTCTAACTGGCTGGTCCTTCAACTAAGCGTTAGACGCACCGTGTTCGATTCCCGGGGTAAAAATCTGGAGATATGTAATCTCCGGATTCCATCAGGGGCAATGTCCCAGGGACCCGTCCTGTTGGAGTGCCAGGGAGTTGGTGCAAGACCGTGTCTTAGCAGACCAGCCGTGAGATGTGATTGGAGTGCAATGCGTTCATGTGTGAAGGGGTTCGCTTCTACGAGGGCATTTGGTCTCAATGTCTCTAGAAGGTGATCATTGGTGTGCGTCAGCATTGAAATTATTGGTGCCACTCCTCCCACAAGCACCCTGCTGAAGCTGAATGTTTCCAAAATCGTGCGCAGGACTGTGGTGAATTCGATGGTTACTGTGTGTGGTTCCTGATGTGGGTCGTCCTCATTCTTCTGGGCAATGGGTACGGCGCGGCGATATGCAGACTGCCACAACTCCCTTATCTCTATTATCAGGTTGTGTTGCCAATGATTGTCGGGGGGCGTGTAAGTGCTGATATGGTGTTTCCAGCCCCGACATACCTGTTTCCATCCCTGCAACAGTCGTATGCTGTCTTCCGTGATTGGTAATGTTTCCACAATGTTGCTGAGGATTTCAATGGGTTGGTTATGGAAGAGATTTCGGCCTTGGCAAATCGCCTTATTTTATTGAATTTAAGACGACCGTCGGGGGTTCGGGTGACCGCTCCCTGTCCCCAGTGAATGATACCTTGGGAGAATTTTGGTAGACCGTGCAAGTCTGTGCTTTCTTTTAACGTATAGACAGGTGTGCTACTATCTGTTTCTGAACTACCAACTTCTGCTTTCCCGTGTCTCATATGGTAGCCGAGGGAGGCTGAGATATATAGATCGAAGTTAGGCGTTAGGATGACTACATTGCCCGGTGGGTCAAGTACAAGATTAACCACCCTCTTTACGGATGGTATGTGCGATCGACACGAAGAGGATGTATCTCGGCCTAGGTGCGCCGCTTCCCTCCACACCGGGTTTTTTGGTTGGTGTGTCAAATGCCACTTTCCCCTCGAGTCTTGACGTACTCGGCCGTGTTTTCGAATGTGGTGGTGTTTGGTGAGTGTGACTCCCAGTCCCGACGATAAAGTGTTCTCTTGTATGATTTTATTTAAGAAAGGGTTTTCTATGATTTTATTTAAGACTGGGTTGTCGTCCTGTGGGATCTCAAAGAACATTACGCAGGTAGCTTTAGCTAAATAGGAAAATGTGCCCTGCCCTCTAGCCCCTTGTCTTTCGGCTAATACCGTGTCTCCGTATTTCATCGAGCCTATGGGTCGAGAAAGTGCTTGGTCAGGGTCATATGTGTCCTGGTCCAAAGGATTTTGTAGAAGGAGGGCCGTGCCTGGCTCGAAGCAGGCCGCCCCTGTCTCGGATCCCAGTTCCGCTACGTGATCCCGTGATTCAGTGCCATCGTATTGGGTTGGGGGTTCGGTCCATTCTTCCCCCGCGTGTTGATGTGTATTGTGTGTGGGTCCATAATGGGTCCCTTCATTCATCTTCCGGAAGGCGACGTATTTAATGAACGAAAAAATGATCATTTTAACACGGTCAACTTTGGAGATGTGGACGGGTTCATTTTCCGTCTTGTCCCTGTCAACAATCTCAGGCCTTGGTTCTCCAAGGTCCTCAGCGGGTCTCCCCCGGCTTCGGTCCCCCCTTCTTTCCTTTCTCCTCCCTGCTGAGCGTTTCGCTTTCCTACTCGTCAGCTCTCGGATTAGCAGCCGCCCTGTCGAGATGGGTTTGGGGTTTCCATTTGAATAGAAGAGGCTGCTGTCCCTCGGAGGTACTGCTGTCCGTTCATCGTAGGGGTCATGAGTCATCTCATCCTTGTCGATTTCGTCCTCTACTTTGCTCTTCCCTTGTTTTGGACTGTGGGTAGGTCGGAGGGTAGGGGTGGTTCCCAGGAGCTAACTGCAGCGTTCACCTCTCTTTTCTTTGCCTCCAAGGCTTGGAGGCGGATGGCGGAGCGCGCCTGATTTTGTGTGACTCTATCTCTGCCTAGTGAATATCCCGGTACTTTAGTCTCCAATGCAGGGGTAGATTTGTAGAACTGCGAGTGTAGGTCCGTCTGCACTAGGGCGCAGAGGGCTTCCGCTGTATGGCTGGCCTGGAGGTGGTAGTGTCCGTAGTGTCCTGGTGCAATTCTCAAAAGGTCTGAGGAGTCATGACAGGCCTCTGCGTATGGGTTGTGTTCCCATTCCACATCCTGCCAGGGTACATTCTCCCCTTTCGGGATGCAGAGATGTATGTCCCTCTGATGGCCTTGGAATGGATCTTGATTGGTGTATGAGGGTTTTGTCTCGTTGTCTTTTTTGATCATGACTGTGTAGTTTGTTGGTCCTGGCTCAGTCAGGCCCTCCTTCATTTCATCTGGGTTGCAGAGATGCTGTTTCGACGGTCGCTGGTCGACCCTGAGACCCGGGCAGGATGCGTCTTGGAGGCCTGTGGGGCTCATGTTGAATTCGCCCTTGTCCTCCCCCATATCCTTCTCGACTTCCGTGTCCGGCTCAAGTTGTGCGGTTGTCTTAGGCTCCAAGTATGCAACCTGTGGCTTGGTGTCCAGAGATTGGGTATCCTGACTTCTTCCCCTTAAGTTGGCCTCCTGCTGGGTCTCGGTGTCGTGCATGGGGGGGCCGAGTGTGGACATAAGCGTGTCTCTCCTCGGATTGAGCTCCAGGGTGAGAGGTTCGGCCCTCTTTTGGTCTGGGATGTTCCTGAAGCGTAGCTCTCCATTAGGATCGGTTGTCACCTCGTTGGGTCTGAAGTGTTTACGTCCAGTCTCCATTCCTCTGATCTGTTCCAACCCGGTTAGGAGGCTATCTGGGTATGTGAGCGAGCCTTTGTGCTGGGGGTTCGTTGGTGGCTCGAAGCGACATCCCATCGTTGCCGCCTCCATTTGTGTGGTTGAATTTTGTAGGGGTGCCGTGGTGTCGACCATGATGTTTCCGCCTCCCTCTAAACACAGGCTGTAGACTCTCTGGCATACTTGGTTGGTCCATAGTTTCCCCTGGCCCCTATCGGAGGCTTGGCGGGCCGTCATCCATCTGTCTTCTGAGTGAATATGGCGATGCGCTGTGATATAAGCCTCTTCCATCTGAAATAGGTCAATCTCAGCGTCAGGGCACTCGAATGTGCAGAGTATCTTGATAGGCGTCATCATGGCCCTGGATAGGTCATCAAATTTTCCCGAGGAAAGTGATTGGACTGCTATGTCGCCCTTCTTCGCGGTCCAAATTGGAATCCAACTCGCCTTACTGAAATTTTGAACCAAGATATATGTGTCAGCCGTGAAGCAGGCCGTGCCCCTGTTGCCTTGTCCGTTAGCCCTAGCTTGTCTCCTTCTGCGTTTGTCCATCGAGGCCGTTTGGGCTTTTGTCTTAGTTGGTTCTTGCTCGGTGTTTTCTGCTTCCGCTGTTTCCTTAATGTTTGCGGCTGGTTGTCTTCCAGTTTCCAGGACTTCGGTTAAGGCGATTCCGGCACAGTCGCTCCGGAGGGTGAGAATTTCGGTTGAATGTGGGTGATATCTTTCCGATAATTCCTGATCCCTCCGTATGATTGTCTCGGAAGTCACTGCATTTGTGAATTCTATGAAGCCTGTGATTACTGAGCTGGTATCAGAGATTTGCCCATCGGGTTCCGAGTCTTGGGTCGTGTCGAGCCCAGGGGGTTGACCCCGTCTTCCTTTTTTCGTAGGGGTAGGTGAGGTGTTGGATATGGGGGTTGCAGAGGGCGTTTTCGCTCCTTTGCGAGCGGTTCTATTCCCCTTCAGGGGTTGTTTTTGACTCTCCTCAGGCGCTTTTAGCTGGGAGACCGTCCTCGTAGGCACTTGGCCAGGGAGGTCGGATTTGTTCAAGTCCTCCCCATGGGAGAGCAGCCTTCCTCCTTCGCTTGGCGTTCTGTAAGTGGGAGGGGTGGTGGTTTCCTTGGTTGCTTCCTGGGCCCCGACATCGGGTGAATTGTGGCTCTTTCCCCGCCTGTCATCCGGGGTTGGAGCTGTTGACGTTGGTCCCAAGGGGGTGGCGGTAATATGTCCCTTCCTTCATTTGTCTCTTCCTGCATGGCGGCCCTGTTTAGGCTTCGGGCTTAATTGGTTGGCTTCGGCCCCTGCTGCCCTCGGGGAGGTGTTTGGGTCCTGGAGGGATTCCTTTTGTCTTCCTTTGAGGTGTCGTAGGGGTATGGGGACTGGGAGTGGATTCACATTGGCATCTGCTTGGTGTGTAGATGTGGGTGCTATCTGTCCCAAGTTGAGTGCCGTAGGGCCGTTAGAGTTTTCCTGCAAGTTGCTCTCCGGTCCGTGTGTCCAGTTCCCCCGTATGGTGTCCCTCTCCTTGGCCGTGACCTTCTCCTTCTGCGTGCTAGCCATCAGCAGTTGATGGGCCGATGTGATTTTGGGTGTCTCATGTTTGGGTGCATGTGGGGTGGTCTCCTGCTGTTCGAGGGTTCCCTTGCCATTCTCTTCTGCAGCCCCTCCGCGATTGGGGTTGGACCATGGCCAATCGTCATTTCGGATTCTTCCCAGCTCTGGAGACAGTGTTGTACCATGATGTTTCTATGTGATTCCTGGGTTGCTTTCAGCGAGGCGTTTAGTCTGTTGGCGTCTATAGGTTCCTGCACAGCTGTGTGGACTAACGTGGGTCGTCTGGTATCGTGTTGAAAGTTTCCTCTACCTCGTCCTCGTCCGCCCCGCCCCGGGGGAGTGGTGTGGCCTTTCCCGCCGTACGCGACCCTCTCATTTTTGTGCACGTGGAGTATATCTTGGAGCGGTATCGCCTCCTTGTCCTCCTTGCGACTTCAGCAAAGGTTGTATCCCGTGCTCCCTCCCCTGCACAGATCCGAGGACCGTGCAGGCCTGCCCGTATCCTTCCCCAAGGGGATGGTATCGTGCAAGCCAGGGCGACAGGATGGCACCCTGCCATTTCCGCCGGGACATGGATGAGCCCAGGACGTCACCCTGCCCTTTCTGCTGGGGCACGGGTTTGCTGCTCCGCCTGTTGTGCTGTTGCAGGGGTCGTGAGATCAGACCTTGGAGGTGGGTTGGGCGTTTCTGCTTGTGCTCGTGGAGCATACCTTGGAGCGGTCTTGCCTTCTTCTCCGTTTGGTGCGTCTCTTGTATGGCTTTCTCCGAAGGGATGGTGTCGTGGGGCGAGATGAGCTGCGCACATGGGTCGGCTGTCAAAGTCTATGCAGCTTGCTTGTTGCGTCCTCAGTTCAGGTGGTTGTCTGTCGTCCCTCTCACGCAGTGGGCTTGGTGCGAGTTTCTGCTACTGTCCTTGTAACGTTGGCAAGGGTTGTTTCCCGTGCTTCTTCCCCTGTACAGATCCAAGGACCGTGCCTGCCTGCCCGTGTCCTTCCCCGAGGGGATGGTATCGTGCATGCCAGGGAGGGAGCATAGGATGTCACCCCGCCATTTCCGCCGGAGCATGGATGTGGTGCTCCGCCCGTGGTGTTGCATGGGTCGTAAGGCCCGTCCGTGGGGGCGGGCTGGGCGAGTCTCGGATGCGGATGACATCTGCTTCTGCCTCACTGCCGTCGCTCCGGCGAGCAACATTTGTTTCCCTGTGTCGGCTGCGTGGGTACTTGAAGGTCGGGATTGGTATCTTTTCTCTTGTGTGTGCCTTTGGTGTGTTTTGTGTCGCGCTTGGCGCCGATGCTGGCTTCTCGCCGGGTCATTGTTGCGCCGCGCTGGTATGTTGCATCTTGTGCGTTTATTGGGATAGTATCCCAAGGGCTTGCTAGGCCCTGTAGTGTGGATCTTTCTGTCTCTCCGCAGACCGAGGCAGAACCCGTGGTGGGGTTTGCGGATGAACGCAAAAAATGGGTTTTCCCGGCCGCGTTTCGTGAGAGAACGCAGTACCGGGTTGCCCCTTCTTATGCGAACACCCGGTGTTCACCGGTCTGGGTGAGATAAAGCAGCCGTGCTTCCGTTCGCTCAGCGATTGGATTCTCATGCGAACAATTTTTTAAGATTCGCCATTTTGCGCGGGAAGATCCGTGTGACCAGATTCATTCATATGTGACACTACTCACCCTACCTTGCACAGTGTGCGGATTAGATTGAGTCCAGCTTGCCATGATTCCATTGCTTTCTCCACCGAGGTCCTTTCTTCCTTCTCCTGCTCCACCTCATTTCCATCCTTCTTGACACTGTGATATTCTTTGGCAGCAGACGATGCATGTACGTTGTAATTGAGTCGCACTCCTACCAGAAGCTTGTTGGTGGCAGCTTCATACACACATATGTACACACGCATACACACACGCACGCACACACGCATATACGCACATATACACACAAGTAAACACATATGTTTATTGTTGTAACTTTATGATGCATAGCAAACTTGTCCATGATTTGTTCATGGCAAGTCTTCAAATATGCACACGCATACACGCACACACACACACGCACAACCCACATACATAGTGAGTGCTGCACTCAAAGTATATACCCTATCAATAAATCCAATATACATCTCACTGCAATCTGCAATCGAAAAAGAATTTCAGTATGGATTAGAACATATTTCAATAACAAGGAGCTCTGTCTTTTCGCCTCTGTCTATTGCCTGTCTCTTTGTCTTTCTACCTCACACTCTGAAAAGAATAACAACACAGAGATTTTAGCCGAGACGTGAAACCAATATATCTAGACATGCATACCAAATCTAACTAGCCTGAGTTTCTGAATTCGCGTTGCGCTTTCTTTCTTACATGTAATGGCCATGGATGACTGTAAGGAATATGAATATGGAAAACACACCCTGGATTGCTCAAAAAAGAAGCACTTTTGTGCAGATTGGGCAGATTCAGGTTTGGGCGATGAGCGCGTGGTGAAGTGAGTGCCAGCAACTTGGGCGAAGAAAATGACTGACTCGACGATCTCAAGGCTGAGGTGGATGAAGCTTCCTCCTCCACGTAAGGTTGTGTGCCTGTTTTCACATGTGCGACATTCCAGCCGCCACCAGCACTGCCTCAACCTTGTTCAACGACTCGACATGCTCGACTAGCAGTAGCGTCGGCACAAACCTGTTTTTGTCTTCGTTGTGGCCCAGCTGGCCGTAATGACCCCATGTCCAGGTCCACACTGTCCCCTCTGTTCCCACAGCCACGCTATGATTTCCACTGGCAGCCACAATGACAATTCGAGTCCCTTTCAACAGTTCAAACACCACGAGCGTCAGAGCCCACTTGTGTTCCTCGTTGCCATGACCCAGTCTTCCGTAACATCCACAGCCACAGGTCCAGACCAAACCCACTGTTGCCAGCACCAGGGTGTGATCACTTCCACAGGCCACCATCATTGCTGGCGATCCCCTCCCCGGCCGTGCCGGGCGCTGTCTCTTTTCCTCATCACTGTGCCCTAGCTTGCTGCATGCTCCTCCACCCCAGGTCCACAGCGTGCCTTTCGCCGTCACGCAGGCTGCATGATTTGTTCCAGCTGCCACCATGACAACGGCTACACCTTCAAACACCTCGACAGTATTTCCAACCAACGCTGGCAGCTGCTGGCATGCATCTGAACTTAGTCCGAGCTCACCATGCTCGCCTCTACCGCAGGACCATAGGTCTCCCTTCTCCATCACGATAATTGTGAAGCTTTCTCCGCAGGCTGCCGCTATGGAAGGTGCGTGCTGTGTTTACTGACAGTGTTTTGCCACCCATAGAGTCTAGTGCTCCCTGATTGAGAAAGGAAAGGACAAAGGGAGATGATGACAGGGATGTGGTATTTGTGTGAGAGAGTGCAACACACTGTCACAGAAAGAAGGAAGTTGTGCGAAAGAGAGTGAGAGAAAATCAGATGAGCACGGGAGTGAAAGAAAGAGCCTGCGACAGAGCAAGAGAGAGAAGAGACTGAGCGAGGGCAAGCCAGTGAGCTTGTCATGGCGAGAGAAGGCGTATGGAAAGAGTCAGCACGGGCCAAAGGGCAAGGCAACTCTTGCCGTAGAACCGTGCGCACAGCAGCAGAGCCTGTCCTTCTCACGGGATGTCGTGTATTTTGGTAAATATGGTGGTCTTTTCCTGTCGAGCAGGCTGCGTTTGCCAGTGCGATAGCTTATTGTAGTGGTCCGTATAATGTCCTCAAAATGCCAAAGCTTTCCTGGGAGTGCGTGGCATGAAGCAGAATTCCTAGCTGTATGCAACATGCACCATGTTTCTGCTCATATTCTCACTAGGTTGTACCCCTTGCAGCGTCAACTATCATGGGCTTCCTCGTTGACCCGAATGCGTATGCACGAGCTCTCTGAGATCAAAGATGGGCGAGGAAGGATCGAATCACCTACGCAGCAGGAGTTTTTGGTGCATTCTCTTGGTAGCCCTCTGCTCCATATTCACCTGCACTGATCACCTTCAAAATGCTGTCCCAGTCTTGACCGTTTCTCCTTTTCGACCTGGATGTCCTCTCTCAGTCTCAATTTTTCCGTGTACGACTGTGTGCTCATGGATATATATGAAGACGTATATACAGCGGCAGGGGGTGATAAGGGCCCCTCATTGAGGGGCCTGGTTAGATTGCTCGACCCACGTGTGGGCGAGCGATGAAGGGCCGACAGCGTATGTTGCGGCCCTTTTGATGGGCCGGTCTCCCCAGGGGAGAGCGGCCTGATGATCAATCTTCTTAAATTACGAAGAGTTGGAATGCTGCCGTTTGAGAATTCGCCAATTCAGTTGGAAGCGAACTAAGGGCCCACTCGGGGCTGCGTAGAATAGAGACGTGAAAAAGCTCGAGGATAATGTCCAACAGGGCTAGCGTTTTTGACACTGCGAGCGCTGGGATTTTGTCTCTGGCTTTGGAGTTCGTCACCCTGAGAAGGCAGAGTCTGTCTTGGAATTGGGTCCTCTTGAGAGAGCCTCGTGCTCCAACTGTGAAGTTGGCTTGTGAGCAGTTCCAGGGTCGCCCATTGAGGGCGCTAAGATCATTGATGAAATAGAGGTGCATACCATATCTCTCATTCTTCTCAAGTTCCTTTCTCTCAGCCCAGTCCCCCTCGTCTGACGAAGTCACCAAGTCCATTGGGCGAGTGAATTCCAGGAAGACGCATTGTTTACCCTTGGCATCGAAAGCAACTCCATCCAGTCTCTGGCCATACAAGGAGGTAATCTCCTCCAATGTCAAGACGATGTTCTGACGATCGTGAAATGTAATGATCTCATCATTTAGTCGCCTAATACCGGAAAACAGGTCTAGATGTACGAGGATTTGGCGGACTGTCCATTCGTCATGAGTGGCCTCGCTGACAGCTGACGGAAAGTACCATTTCCTCTCGCCGTCACCGTGTGTCTCCAGGGAGTTCCTGCTGATGGCTATAAGTAGCTCTCGCTAGATGCCGTGGTGCACTGCAATTCTGGGTTTTCAGAGAGCCGGACATCGGGCTTGGATATGCCCGAGGCTTTCCGGCCACGGCGTCACTTCCATATGTAATCGTTTACAGAGACTACACTCGTCGTTCTCTCGAAGACCCCAGAGCTTAAGACGCTTGGCGCATGGGAATTGGTAACCGATGCTTTGTAACAAGCGCCGTTTGGACAGGTCCGAGACGATTTTGTCTTGCCAGTGTTTTCCCAGAAGATCACTACTGTTGTCTTCTCGATTGAGAAATTCAGATGTAAAGTTCTGATGAAGAGGAAGCTGCAGTTCGTCCACTTTCATATGGACTCTGGCCCAGAGGGTTTTGTTCGTGGAGCATCTGCACCTGACTCCCGCGTCTGTACATGAGAAGGTGGGATGTGAGCTGGGGCCGTCTCATCGTACATTGTCGACATCCTTTCGCCCTTCGTCGGCCCATCTGTCGGCCTTCTCGTTGAGAAACTTTCCCCTGTGAGCTCGAATTTGATGAAAATTGTGAAGAGTCCGAGACGCACTCTGTGGTGAAGAACCTTAATGATGCGAGCAAGTATGTCTTCATCTGGAGAGTGACGAAGGAGAGGGTCCTTGCCCCTCCCCACCCAATTTGAAGACACTGTCATGATTCCTTTAGAGTCTGTAAGGACCGCAATAGGTTAGTCGTGGGTGAGAGAGTCTTCGAGGGCCAGGCATGCTGCCAAAAATTCGGCCATACCGGACGAGCCGCCTCCGGTACCTCCACCCACCCTGCAGCATCCGCCTCCTTTAGTGTCGTGTCGGTAGAAGCTCCCATTCCCGTACTGTCTTTCGAGCCGTCCGTGGCGTAGATAACTCCAGGGAAGTTGTAGATGTCCATTAGACCTGACTCCGAACCCGCCCAGTAGATTGATTCTACGCCATCGGAGCGCATATCCGGGAACTTTTTCGGATTTCGTCTGAAGAAGTGCTTCCAGGGCGAGGATGTTGGAGTTGGAGATCGTGCTGTCTCAGTGACTAATTCTTACTTCGGTGTCCAGGCCATATGAGGCAAGTTTGTCCGTTTCCGTTCTCCATCATCCCCTCTCCCTGCCGGCTTTCCCTTTGGTATAGAGGATTCTCTGGGCGCCAGTCGGGATCAGGGGAGTGGCGGTCTTCTCCAGGCCCAGGGGATGTGTGAATATGATCCAGTTGTCCGTAGATACCAAGGTCGGTGTGATTTCAGCCGAACGATTCTGGATTGCTAAAGAACTTGGTGAGGAGGTGCCACCTGGCGCCTTCTAGTTGATATGTTCCTCTGGAGGTGATGACTGAGGTGGTGCCTTGGAATGTGGTGGCTGTCACACCAGCATGTGAGATATTGATGCTCTCCGGTTCATGATGGAACCGGATGGCCCCGACCTTCGGTAGTTGGCTTATCATTCCTTGTAGATCCTCACTCTCAAGTTCGACCTCCTCAACCTTGTTGGGATTTCTAGCTGTGTGTGGGGTCGAGAAACGTTCTCTGTTCCTTCGTAGATGATGATTTGAAATGGTGTTACCGATATCGTTGTCTTCCACAGCGTGTTCAATCTCACAATCCTCAAGCATTGTGTGGGCCCACACTCTGGTATTGCTCAGGCCGGTGTAGAGATAACCCATCTAGTCATCGTCGTCGTCCATGTCCTCATACCTGGATAGGTATCTGCGAAGGAACAGGCCCACCAGTGGGTGTAAGGGCCTGTCATAGTTGTCATCGATGAGAGGATGGCCTAATTCTGCGGCTATAAACCACAGACGTATGAGGACTGGAGTGACCCAACTGGTGGGGGCGTCGGCCGCCGATATGCTCATCTCGTGCATCATGTCCTCCAAACAACGCTGGATATGGGGCAGTGTGAGGGTGGAGTCCGAGATGAGATTATGAAACAACATTTTTTTGATTTCTTCTGGAAGAGCCGAGCGCATCACAATGCCCAATGTCTGCTGAAGTTTGGTTTTCGCCCCCTTTTCCTGATTGGGCAAAATCTGTCTCCGATGTGGGTTTGCTTTGCAGTCGGTGCATCCCTCCTTGGCCAACTGAAGGGCTGGCCAAGTTTGAGTTCCTCAGAGAGAGCTCGTACCCACGAACTCCTCGGTCCGTCTGGTGGCCCACCCCTTCCCAGAAGGAGAGGGGGATGCGCAGTAGAACCTCGAGGAGAGTTCGCCTGAGGTGAGCAGTTTTCTTCTCCTTGCAGAGATCCAGTACATACCTCATTCTCTCTGCAGATGGGGTGTTCAGAGTGCACAGGAATTCAAAATTGCCGCACTCTCTATCGTCCGTAGCATCGGGTCTGTGGAGCTGCATCCATTTGTGAACCTCATCCAGGTTGTTTAGTGGCGCATCTTGAGCCCGATGCGAGTTCAAGGAAGGTAGGTAGGTATCATACGGTTTAAGGGTGGGCTCGAAATGATATCGCCATTGCGAGTAGATCCCAACGGAGAGTGTTCGAGACTTTCCCCGAGACCGGGCCCTGCCCTCGAAACCTGTATACCAGATCCATCCAAGCTGGGCTGCGGATGGTGGCTTGGTATCTGTGACCCTGTGCTTCCGTCCTCAAAGACATGGAGGACGTGTTGACCGGTCTCCATTCGGATAAGTGTGGTGGATGTGCCAGTTTTCCCTCTCATGTCTTGAAAGCTTCCTCAAACGCCGTAACGAGTGAATAGGATGGGGATCCTTTTGGCATGGTATTGATGAAGTTGCACGATGCAGCAGACAGACCTAAGAGGCCCAGGATCTGTCACAGGTTCTTAGCCACTCGAGCCGAGTCAGCGCGATCTGTCGGAGCCGGTTGACTGTAGAAAATTTCTGCTAGTTCGATGATGCTGCTGGGAGAATAGGTTTTCGGTCTACACCGGGAAAAGCCTTTTGGGAGATGACAACGCAGGCCAGAGATGTCCCTGATCAGTTCGGCTCCTGCTTTGGACTGATTGTTCGAAGCCACTTGCTGAAGCCTATAAGGTCTTATCCCTACGCGAACCGGAGGACACCGAGTGTGCACCATAAGAAACAAGGACTCAAGACGACGATTGCCCACGAATCGCGCCCGGAGAAACCCATTTTTTTTGGGTACGCCATACAACACAGCGAGCTTGCTCGTTTCATTCGCGGACGGGACAGATAAGACCCAAGAACTCAAGGCCTGGCACGCCCGGAACACATTGTTCCATTAACCGCAC
>Ga0105053_10009162_pt1 | contig 12662 bp, 14 predicted proteins | sample BON01_FD_78093 | JGI IMG/M metagenome (GOLD analysis project Ga0105053, IMG submission 78093) | Freshwater microbial communities from Lake Bonney liftoff mats and glacier meltwater in Antarctica - BON-01 | ecosystem: Environmental > Aquatic > Freshwater > Ice > Glacier meltwater | place: Lake...
AGCCAGCATCCGTCCACCCGCGCTGGTGCGGAGTCAATCCAGCTGATCTATAGCGGGCGCGCATTACAAGCACTGAGCGACCTCGCTCGGCAATTTCGGTGTCACCCCATTTTTTGGCGGGAGTTTAGGGTGCATTATAGTGAAGCTGAGTGGATCCTAAGGACTCACTTGGTCTAGCAAGGTCACCAGAGTAGATGGCAAGGACTCACGTTACCCAACAACATGACCTTCTTGATATGCCTCGGAAAATCACACCCCCCCAGACTGATTGTGGGGAGGGCTCGATGCTTTCTATTCTCGTCGGGCAACTCTGTCTCGTCGGGCAGTTCTGTCTCGTCTGGCAGGTCTATCTCGCCATGCGCTCCATTGGCATGCAATTCAGGCAACTCCTTCTCGTCGGACAGCTCCGTCTTGATGTCAGCAGTGAAAGCGCTTCACAGGGCTCATACGTAGCTGTTCTTTTTCTTCAAAGACGGCCATCTTCCCTGTAATGAGGAAAGCAAACGTGATCAGTCCCAATGAATCTGCACGGGTTTTGTCGTTGCGCGAGGCCAACGTCTAGGTGAGCACCAAAGGCTCACCGTATGATGAGCAAGACACAGTAAAGACACTGTGCAAGTTCATTTGGTGCAAACGTGCTTGTATTCGGCAAACAACAACCACTTGAAAAGGTCATCAACAAAAATGTCGTATCTCGCTTACTCACTGTGTGATGGATATACGGCAATGCAAGACATATGTTGACATTGTGCAGGTCTTCTCAACAATTTGCCACCTTACCTTCCAAATGTGCTGAATCGTTTGACTCATGTGTTGGCCCGGGCACCGTGATCTCTGGACGAGTAGCATATTTGCACGATTAAATCATCATTTGCAGGCTAGCACCAAAGGTGTTGTGTTGTCCATGGAACAAAGCTTGTATTTTTTTGATTGCTTTGTTCTTTGGAAATTGTTGTACTGGTCTTTCTTGTTTTATTTTCGAATTCTCGAGATTGCCGCGTATCAAACGGTGTTTGGATTACTTTTTACAGAGTACTACCGAACATCTTGTCAAGTTCGTGAATATAATTTGATGAGATACGTTATAAACGAGTTCTACTAATAATCGTGTTCTGATCATGAGTACATTTAGACTCTGAACACAAATATACAGAGATTCAGAGATACAAGGATACAGGGGTACAGAGACACGGAGACACAGAGACACAGAGGTACAGAGATACAGAGACGCAGAGACTCAAAGAGAGAGAGAAAGAGAGAGAGAAAAAGGGAGAAAGAGAAACACGGAGAGAGAGAACAAGAGAGAGAGAGAAAGAGAAAGACAGAGAGAGACGGACACACTTGCACACACACATACGAACATGCACACAAGCAAGCGTGCGCACGATCGCACGCACACATCGATCGTGCGGAGTCCTGGAGATCAACGAAGTCAAGGGACATACATTCATCTCATCGGGCTCGAGTGTCTTGTAATCTTTCATCTGTTCCTGCCCCTCCCCGCCCGCCACGCCCCCCAACGTCTCTTGGTACTGTATCCATGTTTCACACCCACCCTTGACTACCTCATTCCCTTTCACCTGTCTATTTCTTTTTTCCTTCGCTGTTGTTTGACCTGACCCTTGACTTTTCCACGATCTTTGCACCTGCCCTTGCGGGGTATCATAAAACAAGGCAAGGCAATATCTGCCCATCGGACTAGCTCCCCGACTGCGCACGCAAGTGCAGCAGCAACACCTCTCCCTGTCTCTCTTCCGCTCTTCCTTTCCTCACTCTCTGTCTCTCTCATTCTTTTTTCTCTCTCTATTTCTCTCTCTATTTCTTTGTTTATTTCTCTCCCTATTTCTCTCTCTATTTCTGTGTAATTATCTTCTCTGCAACGTTTGCCTTTCTCTGGCTCTCTTTGTCTCTTCCTTGCTCTCTCTCTTTTTGCTCTCTTTTTTTTTGAGCAAATAGAACTTCCAGCAAAGGTACAAGACTATTTCTTATGGAGTAATAAAAGCAACATTAATTCGCCCTCTGCGCTTTTTTTCTCTTTTTCTTCTATTCCTTTTTCTCTCTCTCTTTGTCTGTTTCCTTCACATTTTCTTTCTCCCCCTCCCTCTCTCCTTTTCTCTCGCCCTGTATCTTTTATCTCTCTATTTCTTTTTCTCTTTCCGTCTCCTTCTGTCTTTCTGTCGCTTGGTCTTTCCTGATCCCTTTAATGTTACTTTTCCTTTCTCTCTCAAGATTTTCCTGTCTATTGCTCTCTGTCTTTTTCTTTTTCGTTACCCCTTTCATTTTCTATCTCTCATTCCTGTATTCTTTCTCTATTTCTCTCTCGCTTTCCTTCCCTATATAATCCTTTTGTTTTTTTTCCCACTCTCTATCTCTCTATTTCTCTTTTTCTTCTCTGTATTTTTCTTTATCCAAGTCTCTCTCTCTCTCTCGCCTTTTCTCTCGCTCTCTCTTTCTCTCGCTCTCTCTCTCTCTCTCTCTCTTTCTCTCTCTCTCTCTCTCTCTACTTGTCTTCTCTTTCTTTGTCTCTCTCTCTTTCTTTCTTCATGATGCTTCTTGTCAATCTTCAATTGTCACTCGACAATAGTCATTTCGCCGCTCTTTTTTCGTCAATTACTAGTCAAAGATTGTCACAGCAAAGGATGCGACCATCTTCGCACACCACACGTTTACATGTTTACAAGATGTGGGTGGGGTTCAACACCCTGATGTGTGTGGCCTACCTGCGTTGTGATGTTGGTGTTTCAATGGAACCTGTCTTGGTCCAGCGCTTTCAGGCATCAGACTTCTTCCTCTGTGTGATCAAGAAGAGGCAGCTTGGTTCATGAACTGTTTTTCCCTATGCCACCTTAAGTCACCAAGGCCTTCGATTGATCAGTGAAGTGGCTGTGACTGTATTATCAAGCACATTCCACTTAGTGTGCGCAGCGCTTGGTAGCCTTGATAATTCACTAGCATGCCAGTTGAACTTCAACTCGGACTATTATCACATTGACAGTACCAAGCAATGGTATCATTTCAGGCTCGGAGATTGAATAAAATACACACACGCACACACACACAAGATACAAGGCCTCGATATAAATCACTTTTATTGAAATTTTGAGCCAAAAAAGGACAGCAACAAAATGCCAAATTCGAAGGCTTTTTAGTTCTCAACCTAATTTCTGTCAGCGTTGACAGGTCTTTCCTTCCTGATTGGATAATAGTGACTATTAGCTCAATTCCTCTCGTAAACTCTGAAAGGTCACTATTGCCCCCTCAAACACTCCTGGATAGTTCACCGACACCCAGACATCTCCCCTTGCGGTGTACTCGGCCTGTTTGCATCTAAGCGTTGCGCACGTGGTGGAACATCGGAAAAATCCATCGCAATTGATATGTTGCACAAGACTCCCTTTAACTGCGTGTAAGGCCTTAGACAACGTATTTCAATATCGAACCCCTACGTGCGCGCTTATATGTTGTACAAAGGTCACATATGTTGTCTAAGAATTACACAACATATAATATCTTACACAACATATGACCAAAATTTACACAACATATGACAAAATATTAGACAACATATATGAATTTCTTAGACAACATATGACTTATTTTACACAACATATGAAAATATTTTATACAATACATGTCAATAATTTGTACAACACATATAAAAAGTATACAACACATGACCAACCCTTAAACAACATATGACACATTTTATAAGACATATGATTACATGATAGACTACATATCATTACAGATTAGGTAATATATTACCTGAATTACACATCATATAGGTGTTGAATAACCATTAGTAACATATGAGTTTTCTCATCCCCCCCCCCCACCCAATGTAGTTGCACCTACTACTCTCTATTTTCCGCCCTCACCCTACTTTCACATGTAACTCGAGATACAATTAGTCTTTTTTCGTTTCCCATTTTTTCTTGGGCGCTTTCTTCGTATCTTTTTTCTTGTCTTTGCCTTTCTTTGGTTTTTTCGCCAGCGATTCTTGACCTTCAGCCTCGGCGTCTTGCTTGGTTGCAGATTTTATTTTGGCGTCTTGCTCGTGTTTGGCGTCCGAGTCATGCCACCACTTCCACTTGAAATCACGCACTCCATTACTGTGGTCGGGGTGTTCTATCTTGAACATGGTGTATGTGTCGGAACATACCTCCCACAAAATGGGTTTGAGTCCGCGGTGCAACTTTGCAGTTCATTCCTTGAACGCATCCTCGCTGGATTCCTTGCCTGGCATTTTCGTCATGTTTGGCTGAGACTTGAAGGCCATGAGCGCCACTTGGCGCAGTTCTTTGAATTTGTTCACGCTCGTTTTGTTCCAATCTCGTTCTTGAAAGTTGAATTTTCCTTTGTACTTGAGGACATCCATTGAATGATGTGCACATCGAAAAAAGACCCTTTGCTCCTTTGCATTATGTCATCACAGTACGCACTGATCAACAATGGCATGTATTTAATTTTTTTTTGGACACGTGACCTGATTGTTTACAAACTCAACATGTTTTCTCCTGTGTGAGCCATATTGTACTCAATAGACTGCGAATGGGCGCGACGCGGCACAGTTATGTTGGCAGTCTCTTGTTATAAACATGAGCCCGTAATATATATATACACACACATATATATATATATATATATATATATTTATATATATATATTTACATATATATATACATACGTGTATGTATATATATATATATATATATACGTATATATGTATATATGTATGGATATACATTGGTCCACTTTTTTAGAAAGTACTGTGTACTGACCTGAGGGTCGAAAAAGTGGAATGGAGTTGATTCCATGAAATAGTCCAGCTTCCCACGATTGCGCCATTTCCACTGGAAGCTCTGTTCGTAGGGGCAGTACAGAAATTCCCACAGCACCCGCATCCAAACCTCGAAACCTGGTCATATGTGTGACACAAGAGGGGGGGGGGGGGGCAGAGCAAGTTTGTGGCAGTAAGTTTCTTACCGCCGCGTGCCTTCTCCAACACTGCGGACTTTATACTGACGCTTTCGTATGACAAAATTTAAGAGGCACACACAAAAAGCTCACCTGTGGAATGTCTGTGGATATCCGTGCCGGAGGACACATAGTAAACACAGAAGCCCAGTCGGAGGTCGAGATTTACGTCCACCGAATGCGCCGCAAAGCACTCTTCTCCCATCCACGCAAGACACTCGTCCTTGGCCGTGTCTACCCATTTGTCTGCCTTCCCAACAAATATTTCTGTGTTCAGGGCTCTGAATTTGTCGGGGAGCTCTGACACAAAATCATACGGTGCAAAATGGTGACTCGCATTTGTCCCGTCGTGGCGGGCGCCAGTTGTTGGGCTCTGAAACAGCGGATTGAACATCAGCAGCACTTCAAACAAGCGCTTTGGGGAATTCTCAATTTCTTGTGCTAACTTGAGCGTGTGTAGCAACTTCAGCGTGGTGATGGATACTTGTCTGACATATACGCTTTAATTCCCTTCGCGCGCTCGTAATTCCTCAGCGTCATGCTCCTTGTAATCACTCAACTGGCCAGGTTTGAGATCTGGCATGTCTGAGTTCGTCAGGACTGGCAACCACATCAGGCCAAACACATGTCGACACACATGCCGGATCTGCAGAATCCATCGAAGGTTAGTTATTTTTTTGGTGTGTAACCCATCACCAATCGTTGCCGGGCCACCGTATTACTTTGCCACAGTTGTATGCGTTTTCAACGGGCTCGTGGGACGAGCGCAGTGAAATTTGTGCAATCTGACCAACATAGCGCATTTCACATGCAAACACCCATCATGTTGTTGTGTGTGTTGCTTTGTTTTATTGAACCGATATTGAGGAATCGTTATGTACGGTCCCGGAGCTTCATCGTGAGCGAGCCAAGGGAGATGCACCCACGATCCGAGATCGCCGAGTCACAGGGGATTTTCTCTTCAATGCACAGAATATGTCACTCCCACACCATCATACACTTACAGACAAGACCTTTGTCCACATTGGCACACATTCTTTGACATCCACACAACATCACACTCACCGCCTTCCTGCTCTTGAAAAGCCACACCTCAATTGGTTTGCCCTGCTGCTCCCAGTTCTCGGCTGTCACGGCTTGGCACAGCGGGAACACCTTCTCGCGGGTGACCCCATAAGCCTTCGTCAAGGCACCCCAGTCCAAATACTCCAAATCCATGGCATTCAGGAAGTCTTCATGGTCCTCCTCGTTGCCCTTGGCTGTTTTGCCGTCCAGGCACCAACTGCAATATTTAAAAGCGATTTGTTTCAACGTGACACTGCTGAATGCCAACAAACCTCCGCGCAGCGGCCCTGTCGTGTCCTCAAGGTGCCACTCAAGTGTATCCAGGCGTCCATTCAAAGCATCACCATGCAGTGAGGCTGTTGCGCGTGTTTTCAGGGACTTGTTTGGGATGCAACCTTTGCCGTCATCTTGGTTGGGCGGCCCTTTGGGGTTGCTATCATTGGAAAGCACGCGCTTCGTGGCAGCCTCCGTGGGCTTGACTGATGTGATAGGCCTGTCCTTCTGACCACACCCACAGCTGCCAACCCCCGTATCATCTTTGCGCTGGTTGAGCACACTCGCAACCACCCCGACCCTACCGATTGTAGTCTGGAAGGTAGAAGAAGCGAGGTTGTTGAGGAAGTCCACACGCATCAGTGTCATGTCCTTTTTCTGATTCGGGATTTTATGCACAAAGCTGCCACCAGCACCCCTTGCCTCCGCAAGGGGGTCAAGGGTGCTGAGGAAGTCCACACTCATCTGGGTGCTAAGATAGTCCACACGCATCTGTGACATGTCCTTTTTTCTGATTCGGGGCTTTATGCACAAAGCTGCCACCAGCACCCTTTGCCTCAGCCAGCGTGATCATATAGGCCTGCGTACTGTTCCGCCCAGTCACAGCTGTTGACCAGTTACAGCTGTCGAGGCGCCACTACAAAACACTTCAACACTGCAACAATGGAGTTCCTGGAACAGAGTGGGTTGATGAGTGCACAGGAGGAAAAGTGGTTCGACCACGCAACAAATTGTGAGCTTCCTGATGGGTTGAAGGGAGTTTGTAGACTGAAACAAACATGCACACCATTAGAGGCTGCTCGAAAATATGTGACAACCATTACTGATGTGCACATTTTGAATTACGCAGACAGTCTTGAAACGTGTCGCATCACAACAAACACACAAGGAGTGTGGAAATGTAAATTTCCTCTAGCCAGTCTCCCTCTCAGGTTGCTGGCAAAATCCGCTATCTTCATGTCTGATCTCGAGAAAATGCCACGGCAATAATTTAATAGTTTGAAGGAAGACACAAAATCCACTTTGAATAAATTGCTACCGATGGTATCAAAACCAAACGAGGCCCGGTGGCCTATGATGTTCAGATGTTTGCACCCTGCACAATGAGCAAGCATGATCCGCAGGGGAGAGGTGTCAAATGGGCTGCCAAGGCGGGTATCACACATGAAATGGCACAGCCCATGTGGAATAGGAGGAGCAGGGTTTACAACAGCGAAAAGGACAAGTGGATGATAACTGACGAGGGCAAGATCTTGGTTGAGGCCATGACAAGCCAGCTGGGCAAAGAATTCATGGTGCTCCCAGCGTACTATGGTGTGGCGGAAAAACGACAGATGGAAATCAAAGTTGACATTCGCTGAGTTGCGAAGGAGCGCTGTGGTGATGGATTTTGCCAACAACTGCAGGCGAGCGGGGTACCTGCGCAAGAGGTGCACGTCATGCCCGTTGGGAAGTTCGAGAAGACGGAGAACGCCATGCGCACGCCTATTTATAACGGCGGTGGTGGAGGAGACCGCAATAGCTCCCGCAAAGGTGGTCGTGGAGGAGGAAGAGGTCATAGGTATGACAATGCATTTACCAAACGGCAAGAGTACTCAAAAATGCAGGGATGTCATCAACTGCAAATACACTTCGTTGTGCTGACGGACGACATGATGGCCCACGAATGGGACAGAAAGCTACATGCAGGCGAAGAAGAAGGCTTCAAGAACGAGCTGAGGACAGCGGTCGAGGATAACGTCAATCAGTGGGCACCGTCCGACCCCGGCCTTGGAGAGTGCCGGGGTAAAAGAGAATGAGACGCTCAAAATATTGGAGGTGGTCTTGCTGCGTCTGCCACAAGATCTTTGGGCAGGTAAAAATCTTGCGCTGGTGGTTTAAAACAAGGCACACGCACAAGCTCTAGAGCGCTTGCTTTCGCGTGGAGCAATGCCGGCAGAGTTAAACGTCGCTGCTGGTGTTCACACAAAAGAAACCCTCACAACACTAGCGTTACTACCAGTGTTGCGTAGTGTACTCATATGTTGTGTAAGAATTACGTATATGTTGTGTAATAATTACACAACATATCAATGTTGTCAAATACATGTCATATGTTGTCTAAATTTTTTCATATGTTGTCCAAGGATTGTGACACTATTATATGTTGTGTAAGAAATTTGATATGTTGTGTAACATTAGACAACATATCAATTGCAATATATTTTCCAGATGTATATGTGTGAGAGAGGTGTCAGGATGTGTGTGTGCTCATGTAGTTGCGTGAGTGTGTGTATAAATGTGAATGTGCATTCGTTATCCTGTGTGCTGCTGCAGTGATACGCGCGAGCATGCGCACGAATACATGGGTGTCTACTATGCATGGCCGGAACTTACTACTTGCGCTAGAAGATGGAAAACCTGAGGTCCTCCTGATCGCTGCTATCATCTGTGATGGACTTGTGAGCCATTCCGCGGCTGTTGGAGGGCAAAGTGCCTGCAGCACAAGATGCCTCTGTTGGTATCTTCGAAGTAAGAGCACGCGTGCTGATTCGCGACGTAGCAGACTTGGGACTCTGGGAAGTCAATCACATGCACGTCTTTCTCGAATCGTTTGACCTCCTGATACTTTCGAATTTCACTCCTGATTCACATGCCAGACCCACATTAACGCCTGTTGATCATGCAGACTGCACGAGTTCAAAGTTTGCCGCCAGATATGGAGATAAGGGGCTGATCTATGTGCATTCCAAACCAAGTGCTAAACGTAGAAGTCTGCCAAGAAAGCTGTGCCCACTCCACCTCTGAATTAGGACGTCAGTGTTCGAGCTCTGTCAGTAGTATATTGCGGTAGACCTGCGTTTTGCATGCGTAGTATCCGCAATCCTTCTTTCGAAATTTCCAGGAGATCATGATTGTCCGCATGTTATTGAGGGTCGTAGGATGACGTCTTGTCTACTAAGTTGAGCTGATCCAGAACAAACGAACAAGGCCATCTTGCGCCAACACATGCTAAATATAAAGGAGCGACCCGGCGGACAACTGTAGTAGGAAGACCGAGATGCGAAAAGATCAGCGATACAGTTTGCCCCAAAGGAGGATGAAAAGTGACTGGACGCAAGGCGGCGAGAGGAATTCGACGAGGCAGGCAAAGTCATGGCCTCGTGGCCAGACCAGAGCGAAACGGCCAAATCAGCATTCACCAGACCTTCTCAACAAGTAATTCAAGCCATACATTCTCGCTGCAGGTGACTACGCGGGATGTCTCTCTCCTCTTCCCCCTCTTCCCTCATACATGTTCCCCCCTCGTCCCACCTCCACCTCTCAGTCCCTTCTTCCCACCTCTCTCCCTTCTTCTCATGCTCCTTCCTGTCCTGTTTCGCGCCCCCACCCTCCCCCTTCAACTCCCTTCATCCCCACCACCTTCCTTTGCCTCCCACCTCCTCCCCGCCCCTTCGTGCCTCGTCCCTCTCCCTCATATCATGCTCCCGTCTCCCCCCCCCGGTGGCACCCGCTTCTCTCCATTTTCTCTCTCCCTCCTATTGCCCTCCCACCATTCCTTCTCTCCTTACTTCTCTCCACTCCCTCCTTCTCCGACTCGGGATCCTGTCCGATTCTCCTCAAGTTGGGCCTTCACTGTGTTTCTGTGTGTATGTTCCTCTTCTCCGTTCCTAGCCCCCTGAGGAGCTAGTGCCTGAGATCTGGGTGTCTTTCATATTTATAAAAGTTTTGCCCTTCTTGCTGAGTTTGACAATTAAATAAACTCCAAATTAAAAAATTCTCAACTAGAAATGGAGAAAATGCAACGAAAAAAAGTCAGAGAGTTGCTCAAATCGGTGCTCGAGAAAGCAAAGTATCGGCGGCATCAATGAAAGACGAAAGACACAGTTATGCTGACAACACTGCAACTTTAGTCCAGAACGCAGGCAAAAATCTTAAGATGGAACACGATCACAAGCAGAATTGGTGGTCTTATCAGAGTTGACACCACACGACTTACATTTGTTTCGGTGCTACTCAACTCCTTGGCGTCTGCCACAGTGCAACTGTTGGTCTTGAACTTGTTTACATGAAAATCAGGCGTGTCTGCACAAACTAGGTCAGCAACGCACACACACACACACCCACACACGTACCCACATACGCACACGCACGCATGCACGCATGATGCCTCTACGAGAAGTTTGAAAGTCAGGGCGGAATGCGCGACTTGGACAGGTTATCTTCAGAAGATGCTTGAACTCCAGGGCCTTTTTGGCTCTGTGGAATTTTTCCTGAGCGTTGGATTGAGAATCAGCGAGATGGATTGGGCATTGCTTGTGCTGGCACTTGTATGTTTTCAGCTGTTCTCTTCTTCTCGCATCTTCTGTCATGGCCCAGGCGCATTCCTTTGGACCCAAAAAAAATGTTAAAGCCTTGACCTGATGAAAATTCGAAGGTCAACTCTTTGGCTAACTCATAAGGCTAACTGTTTGTGCTTTTGTCCCTATTTTTTTTGCTTGGTTAGGTCCTACACTTTGATTTGTTGGCGCTGGCTGCTTGCACTGTTGTGTGTGTTGCTTTGTTGTGTCCCGATATTGGGGAATCAATGTACGGTCCCGGGGTTTCATCAGGGCGAGCCAAGGCCCGGGTCACGCACCCACGATTCAGAATCGCCGGCGTGAAATCTCAACCAGTCTCCTTCAGACAACCAGGAGTGGCCGAATCCTCACCCTCCACCTTAACTACGTCGCTGGCTATACCGGGCCCCTCCTCTTCATCTTCGGACGGACCCAGCAACTAACGTCGTTGACAACCAGGGGCAAGCCCTGGCGGCTCCGTGTCTAAGCAGGTCCAATGTTCGTTCGGACTCATTAGTGAGGTGTAACCTGGAGTCGAACCGGAAAACCAATATGAATCACAAAAGACCGTGTTACATGGACCGTGTGAATTGTTAGAGCCAGCCCGAACTTGAAACTCCTTGAGTCGCTCGCACAAACATGCAACGTTTTTGATAAAGAGCTGCTTGTAGTAGTAGGAGACGTACTTGTAACGCAAAGCAATAGATGCTTTACACGTTGCTTACACCCATCATTTGGGCATGATGATGTGTTTCAAAGTAAATGTAAGTTTTCATGTCCACTTCCATAGTGATACCCAAGACAAGGACCCTACAAATTATTCCCTGACTTTCACCTTCGCCGAACCTTGGGCTCATCGGAGCCTCATCCCCAAACTGTTTAGAATACGCCCTCGCAATAGGTTGATGCAACCTGCCCCGTACCGCCTTGCAATGCCTTATGACCCTGGTCATGCTGTTTTCTCAAAACAAAGTAGGGCAGGATTCTACTGAAGAGATTCATTTTGAAGTGTCGGGATAGCCAACGCAAAACGCTAGGAAATTGTTAGATCAAATTTGAGTACTTTGATCAAATCGCCAGAAACCCGTTGTCATGTTCGAAAATGTTGAAATATATTCGTTGGTCTGCATGTGTATGTATACATATATGTATATGCATATACATATATTTACAAATTTATTGATATACATGTATTCATTTATGTGTACGCATATACATATATATATATCCATATATACATATGTATGCAGTTCACATATGTACGTTGATTTCAAATGTATACATATGTGTTTTTATAGATACACATATGTATTTGATTCAAAAACTACAGCCGAGTGATTAGTGAAATTACGAATAAAAAAACAGCACCAGTTTATTAAGAGACCGGCTTGAGATGGAAAGGGTAGCCAAACTACGGAACACATTTTCTTCATGATCGAGCTCCTACGCAATATTTCACCAATCTTTTATCTTTTCGATTTTTAAAAGTTTATTTTCAAATTATTTCTGGATACATCAACGAAGAAACACGATCAAACGAAAACGATCAAACGAAATTTACCACTGATAACACACAATCTCAATATATATACGTTATGAAATACACTTAATATACAAAAACACTGCCTATGCAAAAGACACCCACAGACATCCATGTAGTCATGTGAATAGTACGTGGCTCGTACATGGCTTACAAAAGTATGGGGGTGGACTCAGACACACGTTTCTTGTAAATGGAGGAGGGGGTTGTCATTGCCATCTTTGACATTCACACACCCACACCCAACCGCCCACACACAGGCATACATACATTCACATCCATAAGTGTCAGAGCCTCGGTTACAACCTTATGTGTGTGTATGTGTATGTGTATGTGTATGTGTATGTGTATGTGTATGTGTATGTGTGTGCGCGCGCGTGCGTGCGTGCGTGCGTGCGTGCGTGCGTGCGTGTGTAAGTGCGTGCGTGCATGCGTGCGTGCGTGTGTGCGTGCGTGCGTGCGTGCGTGCGTGCGTGCGTGCGTGCGTG
>Ga0105053_10009171_pt1 | contig 12652 bp, 12 predicted proteins | sample BON01_FD_78093 | JGI IMG/M metagenome (GOLD analysis project Ga0105053, IMG submission 78093) | Freshwater microbial communities from Lake Bonney liftoff mats and glacier meltwater in Antarctica - BON-01 | ecosystem: Environmental > Aquatic > Freshwater > Ice > Glacier meltwater | place: Lake...
CAAACGCACACTGTGCGTGCTGGACTCTCTCAAGAATTGAATCTACGATTTCAAACCAAGTCTCAGACTATTTGAAAGTCGTATTCAGCAGTTGGAAAAACCTATGTAGTAATATGATAATTATTACTGGTAACCCCTCATACTTAGAACTATTAGGTCTATTCACGGTCCACACAAATGTCTCTACAAAACGCACGTCTGTCTTTACAGTTGTGATAGGACCTAGAACTATAGGTCTACACACGGTTCTCAACAAGAACCATGACTCACTATGAACTCAACGATTGCACAAACTTACCAAATATCATAGATATTATGAATAGCTTTACAGTCTTCTAAACTCAAAGAAGAAGAAGAAGAACAGAAGACGAAAAAAGGAAAAAAACAGTTGGTTATGAATATAGAGCAGGACATAAAACACGCAGCGCGTGCAACATAGATAGACAGACAAGTAGAGACGAAAGCATGCATACACGACACAAATTCCTGGAAACAGGCAAACAGATAAGGAATAAGCATGAGGGAGACCGAGGCTATTATTGGCACAGCGCCAAGGTTGGGAATTCACGCTACAAGGTTGGGAATTCACACAAGTTCAAACAAGACATCCAGCATATTATGCCTTCAGTCAATGTAATCACCTTCTCTGAGAGCAAATATAGTGCGGACTCGGAATTGAATAATGGCTTTATTTCACATATGGATAGCCCCAAGCCCTTTCCGCTGTTAAGTGGGTACTTTTTCAAAGAAACCCTCTTTTGTGGGCAGACTCAAACAATTGCGGTTTTCTGTGGGTAACTTAAAAGGAAAACGCTTTTCTATGGGTAACATTGAAACAAAAATATCTTTCTATAGGTAACTTAGTAACACTGTAACTTTTAAAAAATTCTGTGGGTAACCTTGAAACAAAAGCAATTTTCTGTGAGTAAACCTTAAAGAAAGTGACTTTCTGTGGGTGAAATAAAGCCTTGAATAATTCTTTTATTTGGCAACCCTATAGGGGTGTAGTAAGTGCGGGGGGAAAACATACACTATTTTTGCAACAACATTTTAAGGTGTCTTGCGTGTCGGGCTTTGACGTTGCTGCTGTGAGTAATACCAGATGGTCGACCCTTGATTATTTTCTGACTTGTACTTGGCTTCTGAGCCGCGCGCTTGGTCTTGTTTTGTACCCATCTTTCCTGTTTTTCTCGTTTGCGGTCAGGGGTATATTTCCTGTAGCCTTATTGCATCCACACACTGAGAAACTTTCCTCAGCTATCTCGACCTCATCAGCATTTTCACTAAGACCAACCCTCTGCAGGTCAAACGTGACTGTTTTCTCAGTTAGCGCTGAGGGATGTATCTTGTGACCCGAGGAAGGTAGCTTTCAACTCTCACCTGCCCTTTTGGCAACCTCGGCAGACGTCACATCCTCTGCCCCAGCGCTCCACGCTGTCATGCACCACGGAAAGTCACCACGTTCTTTGACCCCCTTTACCTCACCTGCCTGCATGTCGTCTTGCGCTCCCGGGCCTTCAGCATCTGACATTGAAGCGTCTCCATTGAGGCCATCCAAACACATACAAAGGAAAGAGGCTTCACTGCTGTCACTTTCACTTTTAGACAGATCAAGGTCACTTAGTTGCGGCGCAATGTCTCCTGCCGGCAGGCCCTGTTGCCATCCCCCTCGAAGTCAAATATGGCTGGCATGTTGGCAAGGTCCAGATTTTCCGCGTCAGGCATTACCTCTGAGGGTTTGCCCAATGCAATAGCGCTGGTATCAGTTGGCAAATCCACCCCTGCCTCCTGCAAGAGTTGTATCAATGTTACAAGTGGGAACTGTGTGCAACTGTTGCGCAAGTTCCCACCCTGACAAGCTGGCACGTCAGCCGGCAAGACGTGCACCACCAGTGGATTACTGGTGGCAGATGGAGCCATATCATGCTTTGGCACCCGCCACATGCGCTTCTCACAGATACCTCGCACTGAGTATTGTTGCTCGACACTAAGATGTGTGTTGCCATGGCGGATGGGTAGCAGCAGCAGTACCAGGCGGGGGTCTGTGTACATGCCAAGCAATGTTGCTGCTGTTGCTGACCACTGTCTTAACAGACGCGTCACTCTAGCATGCTGCGCAAGCTGTCCCACTTGCTCGAACGGGTCTCCAAACATTGGTACCCCCGCTGAAGCCATAAAATTTGTTGCACATTCCTGTGGTTGCAGGCCATCGTAAAAGTCGAGTTCGTGGGATCGTCCTTGTTGACCAGCGGCTCCAGCCAGCTGCAGCAGGCCAAAAGTATGGGTTTGATGTGCCGTGACAGTCTGACTAAAATCTGTTGTTTCATTCTTCTCATGATTGTGACAAGTGGCTTCGTGCATCATTCCAAAGTCCACAACTCTTGCACACAGTTGCTGGAAGTGGAGTGTGGTAACCAATACCTCCCCAGCCTCCTTTGTCCGGACGCCGCGTCACGCAGTCAGATCTGAATACGCACACACCCTTTCCAGTGCCATCAGGCCGCTCAAAGTGTCCAAGGAGAGGAGCGCTTTGCAGTTGTCAGGAGCAATTCTATTTGACCTGCTCATTGCCGCTGTTACGCACTGCTCCTCTACTGAAATACTCGGTTCATCATCAGAGCTCCTGGACACTACTTGCATGTCGTGAGCGGCTAGTACTGATTGGTAAGGGTTTGGTTCACTTGCATTGGCGCCATCCGCTGATGATATATGCAATGCCTAGGGTGTCTCCTAGAGTGCAATCCTACATCGTAAGTCTGTTCGATTATGTAATAAAAACAGTCTCTCTCTCTATGCAATGCCCAATCGTGGTCGACAGTCTGGCGATCTATCATGAGAAAATCCAACCCAACCTTCCGCTGTATGGTTCTTCAGCGCATACACATACGCAAAATTCTTGCCACACAAACTTGTGTAACACATATTTTGCTACCCCAGCCTAGCTATCGGGTATTGACCCTCGCACTTGCGCAACCGCCCTGTTGTACTTTTCCGCCGCAGCTAAGATAGTCCCAACCAATTAAAGTGTAAAGTCAATACCAAACTAGCATGGACATACTGTTGGCGCCGCACTGCACTCCATTCCCAGTCCTTGGTATTGCTTCATGTCTGTGACAGCATGCAGGTAGATGGCCACTGAGGTCCCAAACATCCCGGTTGATGAGTCCTCACGCTCCATCCATTGTGTCTGACGAGCACAGCAGGCGTCTCAGTGATTCCTCATCCATGTCACGTTCGTCTGCATCTGCAAGCACAGCATGAAACACGTCTGACTGATAACCTTGTTCAGTAATTGTTTCCAAGTTACTGTACGTTGTGACTGTACCACTCCATGTTGTCTTTTTGTCAAGCTCCTCAGTTCCAGTGAACCATTTGTGCACATTTCTCCCCATCCGGTTCTCACCCGATGGAGTGGTGACGTCACATTCAATTTCATTGAAGATTACCGCATCTAATGGACCCTGAGCTCGGATCCCACACCTCAGTAGACTATGGTGCAACTCATCCTGTTTACCCTGAGGCATCTCAGCCCACTCATGTGCAACAGGAGTTAAGCGTTGCAGGATGAATCCCATTGCGTCGTGATAGGTTTTTGGTGGCAAGTACACCTGTACAGGGCGTTCCACACTGTTGAAACGCAGCTTGAATCCCCCTTGTGCATCATTGCCTGACTGCCCTGGTCGACTGGCCAGGCATGTGATTTGTGATGTCAAATCCCACACCCCTCCCCGACCAAAAACACCGTTGGGTTTGAAGACACAAACACTGCAGTCTGTGTTCGCGCAATTACAGGTGTATTCCCCAGGTGTACATATTCGAACTTCCAGTTCCCCTACTTGTCGGCATCCTACTTGTTGTTTCCTGCGCCTTCACAACCGTCGTGTCATTTATCACTTCATGGCATGCACCATCACCCTTGTCATCCCAGCGTTTTCATGCGGCTTTACATGCAGCAGGACCCATTTACCAAACCACTGTGAATCCGGGTCTTGGTGCCAGTAGATCCACATCAGCTTGCTTGCGATGCCTGTTGTCTGCATGCTTTTGACTCGGACAATGGCTTTCCTTGTCGCTCAGGCTTCAAGGGCCAGCGCTTCGGTGCTGTCATGTTTATCACCCACGTGTACACGTGAGCCAACTTTGTCAAAATCCAGCCAACTTTGTCAAAATCCCGCGATCTTCTTATGGGATTCCCGATCCATCATTGCTCACTAAGAGCAGATGTTGTTTCGCACAGTCCCACAAATTCTGTGGGTACATTCAAGTTTCTGTTTTCTGGAAAGCCACCGCTGCAATCATAATATGTTTGCGCATCCCATCCACGGAAATGCCCAGGAAAACTTCATCTGTCGTCAGGGTTGGCTTGTCATTCTGTCCCCGACACTTTCCAAGATTCAGATCCGCTACATCCAGGTGTGCCAATATGTGTCCATCTGCTATGCTCAGTTGCTGGACCAACAACAATGTCGCAAAAAATTTCCGAGCAAAGAAAGCCGCCCGGCTATCATGCAGGCTTCAGCAATGTTTAAATCGGCACGCTCACTCTTTCTACTCACAGGCCATACCGCCTCCGTACCATATGAAGCCACCACTGCAGACACCCATAATTGCAGCACACTTCCACTCCCATTGCTGTGAGCGTCATATGCGTAGCGCACAGCAGTGTTTCGGTCTACCGCAGCGCGTAAGAAACAGTCATCTGAATGTGTTGACTGAATTGACTTTTCTTCACTTAGGTTGGCTCCCCCGTTTACAGATACACGCCCCATCGCCATGAACTGCTGTTTCCTTTTGGCGTTATGTAAGTCCGATCCACAATATACCTGGCACCATTGTCGATGACTGAGCCCGTGTCTGACTCCTCAACGGACAATGCTCTCCATGTGGATGGTGATGTTGGGTTCTGTGGTTCTTGAGTCAGTACTACTAGGTCTCGCGATGGTAGGTGCTGGAACACTGCGGCCTTCAACATTTCTTTACTACCAAATGAGAAATTGATTGATGTTGCTTTATTACTTCATAAGAAATAGTCAAGTAGCTTTGCTGGAAGCTTTATGTGCTCGAATCTTTTCATTGTGGCTGAAAATTTGGCTTGGCTGGTATCTGAAAGCCTGACGCGGCGCTGGCACTTGTTGCTTACCCCTGTGAATTTGAATTTCTGCATGATTTCACAGAAATTACGAACCTCGAGCTGCCGTTTGGTCACCTCGCAATGAGTACATGTCTCTCGTACGGTCCCCTGCATGTTTAAACAGATTTTCATGATTAGCCCTCACTGCTACAGAGTCGTGTTGCAGTCCAGGCAGGATTGTGATGCGTCCTGTACGTACTTGATAACTGGGTCCCCCATCCCCCCACCTCCCAGCCAGTGCGGCGCCAGGAGAAAGACTGTCACCGCACTGCGGCATTATCTAGCCCCTCATTCATGGGCGCCAGTCCCAGCGCACGCATGCCACTGTCAGATACTACCACCCGCATCTGAACGATAAATTCAGGTGTAGGTGGGTCCGGTAAAATAAAAGTCGGCAAGTGCTGGTATAGAACCGTGACTGACGCCTCACTCACTGCATCATAAGAGGCGAGGGCAGCAGATGTATTCTCTCGCACTAGTGACAGGATGCTGTCACTGGCAGCCGCGTTTCTGTTCTCACGCCAGTGGCCAGCATTATCCCCAGTTATCATGACAGGGCACCCCCCACTACAGCAACGTTGTCCGAGATAGCGCACGGCTGTCCTCTCTGCTGGTGTGTTTGCCAGGGCATCCCCCGTTGTAGGTACTGTTATGATTGCTGCTTGTATGGGTTGGCACCGGGAGTTAATGGCAGCCACTGTCAACTTGGGTTCCTTTCAAAGCAGATGCCGCATTACAGGCCAACAGGTGCTAAAACTTTTCTCCAGGTTCGACCGCACCCCCACCAGGCTCAAACCAACAGTCAAGGCCTTTGTACCATTCTGCAAGTTCAGGTAGATGGCACACGCCTCTTCTGGTGCCTCGACCTTCCCACCTGTGGACACTGCGTTATCATCTGAGTAACCTGTGCCCTTAACATATGCAACGCAAGGGTGTGGTACTGACATCATATCAGAGTCATTGTGTGACTCTGACATGCGCTTGTTTTCGAACGACAATTCGTCGTGTCTCGGCTATTTCAAGTCGGCATTCCGAGACTTTGGATTACAATACAGTGGGTGCTTTCATCTCTGATATTCTCGCCTAGAGCGAACACTTGTACATGAAGGCGCCAGCTGGTTATGATAATTACTGAGGAACAGTTTTTCTGTGCCAGAGCTCACATCAAATTGTGCAAATTTCCCGTCAATGTCATTTTCTTCGTCGTGAAGTCTTCGGCCTTGCTTTCGTGCTTGGCTTCGGACTAATGCCCGTTCGTCGAACGCCACAGGTCGATTTCTCGCAGCACGTCTACAAATTGTGTTGTCATCCTGTGACTGTGATGACATTGTATGGTGTGTCGACTGTGACGGCATTTGACATACTGTGAGGAATTGGTGCAATATTTGAGAAGTTTGTCGTGATGGCCATGAACCCAGGCGCCGACTTGGACTCTCTGCCCATCCTTGACAATCCAGATGATTTCTGTTGCGCATGCCTACGCCGCATTTATCTTGGAGCTTTCTTACGTTGCCATCAACAACTGCCACAGCTCAACTCTTCTGGGAGTTACTTTACTCGCTCAATACAAGGCAACGCCTGTTCATCTCTCGTATGCCAAATTTTTGGCTCCACTATCTACTTGGTATCACAGATCGAAAGTCTTCTTGGTGTTGACATAACGTATGCTCTCATCTGTTAATATCGACACAATCTGCGTCTCCTCACTGTCATCTTCTGTCTATTTCAGTTGGGCTCTTGACAAAAATTATTGGTGCAGCTCGATTGCCTACCATCTCTTCGCCAACAGTGCTATGTTTTTGTTAGGCATGCGACTCTTTCCAAAATGGTGGCGTCAAGTATGGCTGCGATGGAGCGCATGCTGTTGGCTGGCTGTTCTTGTGTGTTGGTGTGGGCCTTCAGCTTGCCGTGGAACTTTGTTTTCTGCACCTTAAGCCAAATTCAATGTGGTTGTGTCGCTTCAGTGCACAACGTGCATTTACGTGGGCGCAGCAAGCAGGTTGCCCCTCGTGTCTGCTTCATTCAGGAACTCATTCAAGATGAAATCATCAATGCAAAACAGTGCCCTACTGCAGTGCAGATTACCTGACATTGGTACCAAAGCTTTGCCACGAGTATCTTTCGAATCCTGTACAGATCAACATCTTAGCGACAGGCACGTTGGCAGCAAATGATTTCCATTCGGCCCTTCCTACGCCCGTGCGTCTGCTCAAGCATTCACGTTGTCTCTCCTGGCCTCGATGGTGCATGTGCTTTATTATCCTGTTGATATGTCATATCTGTTGCATTATTGCTTATACCTCTCTCTCGAGCTTTTAAGCAAGGGGGGTTGCGCGTAATGTTAAGGTGCCAGGATTCTCCGTTCTTGATGATTTTATTCTTTACACATGTCTTTCGCTCAAACATGTCATATCTCGCATAGCATTGACTATCTCAGTGAAGGGGGGTATCAGAGTCCTTTTGTGGCTCTGACATGTGTAGACCGTGACTCGTATCAGTCACGCTTGGGGCTGACTACTCTTTAGTCAACTGAGAAATATTTGAGGGTTTACTCCTTAAGTATTTCTCCCACCATTATTAGAACCAGATAGAAATAATGGGACGTCAAGGATCAGAGGAGCCGTTGACGTCAAGATCAAGTGTCGGAGGGCCCTGCGCTAAGCGTGGCATAAGAGCCTGAAGAATAGCTCAGTTGGTCAGAGCACTTTCAATCCCGAGGTCGTCGGTTCGATTCCGGCAAAAACTCAAAAAACCGAGGACTCAAATCTATATGGATTTAAGCTACATAGACCCTCAAGCAAGAGTAGCAAATTACTGTTCCAAGTAATAAAAGCAATCATCAATCAATCAATGCGGATATTGATTCTGATTAGGATCGTTCTTGGATTTGAATAGAGGTCTGCGGTGTTAGCATATTGCTGCACTTGCTCAAGGGCCAGTTTGTTTCCTTTGTCATCCTAACTGAGCACAACAGCTGCCTTCGTCCTACCTGTACTGCTTTGCATTAGACCCACACTCTGCATCATCAAACACCTTGTTTGTTGCTGTTTGTCAGTCCTGCTTCGTTTCGTCAGCTGAGGTGTCACAATGTCCATCGGCAGCAGACGTGGCAGGGGGTATCCATCTACTACGCTGTTGGAGTATGCCTGGGCAGCAGAAGTTGTGAAAATGTACAGCAAGGGGCTAGATTGTGCCACTTGCGCTACCCCCCCTTCAAGTCGTGCCCTCTCATCCAAATTCCCAAGGCCATAGGCTGTGTTAACCACTCGTGAGTGTCTGCCATTATTTATCAGTTCAGCTCAGTTCAATCTCATATATATGTATATATATATATACATATATATACACATTTTTTGATGCGACATAATTCGTGTTTCGACATCAGCAGGCACTGCAAACACACTGCATGCTGAACTGATTCCAGTGTGGTTAATGGTGTCATATGCTTAATGTTGCGTCCAGAAAGGTCTGGCAACAGGCTATCTGTTCGTGCCGTGCGTGCCACTGAATGTCTGAGACGGAGAACCGTGACGCATATCTCCCCCGTGCAGAATGTTTTGCACTCCCAAGGTTGTCTCGGGACAGCTAAAAATACGACACTTGTGTGTCAACCCATACCGATCCCACAACCAAATATCGGGTCTGAAATATCATATGTGTCGCAAATGTCATCACAATGCCAAAGTTTGCAGAAAAATTGTATGCCGCTATCACCGCTGCTCATCATCTAAGGATTTGTGCAAGCATCTCCACTAAAACTAGTTTCAAAACTTGATACTGTACATTAAAATCATTTATTGTGCAAATTAACGATTAAAATCGTTTATTGTGCAAATTTATATTACACATTCATTGTGTGAATGTAAATTCGAATCGATGTCAAATATTGGTGTTTCTCTTGGCTACGCAAGAGGGAGCGATCGCAGAGTCATAAGGCGCAGCTGCCAAGTGGGTTCAGCAGATCACATCTGCTGAATTCTCAAATCAATGAGTCGGTGGAATGTGTCGTTTGATGCCTTCACTCCACTCCCTGCGTTTGTACCTGGCGCTGTTCCGCATGCTGTATGATCTAGTCTGTTATTACCTGTGATATTATGAAATAAATCACTATAGTTCGTTGGACTTCCTTGGTCAGTGTTGTAAGGTACGAAATATGCTTTTACCTTCACATTCTTCCTATCAAAAGGGACATCTAAATTCATTTTGACCCGGATTCCTCGAAGGTATATTCTGTCTCCGAGTCCCATGAGTTTGCCATCATCTGTTCCTTGGCCTGGAAATACTTTGGTTGTATTACTTAAGAGTTTCAATTCGTTTATGGCCCGGGAATCGTGGTTTAATGCTTCAGTAGGTCCTAATATGCTTTTATATTTGGTTTCGGACTTGCGTAGTTGAATGTCTTTAATTAACTTTGTCATATTTTTCATATCCTTAGGTGCTGCTTTTACCATTTTCTTGACTTATGTTTTCGGAACTTTAGCAGATTTTCACCTTTCCTCATTGATCACAATTTTTTGCGTGGCATTGTTTACTATTAGGTCAGGTATCTTAAAGTCTGTTGATTTATAAAATGGCATTAAGTTATTATTTAAACGAAAGATTTTATCTTTGTATTGTTCCTTTAATTTATCTTCTGATGCTTTTGTACCAACTAAATAATCATATGCTTTATGAATATCTTGTGTGTCTCTCAAGTTTCGATAATTCAGTATTGCAGGATTTGATTTGTTGCATACCTGTTTGAATGTTGAATTAGTTTCATTTTTGATTTCAGAGGGTTTCTTACCATTTCTATTAAATAGTATGTGACAATGGATTCCTTTTGTGTCATCATCTAATACACTTTGTTGTTCTATCCCATAGCAATAGGTAGTGATCCATTTCTTGCTTATAAATTCATTTGAAGCTTCTAGAAATTTTCCAGTGTTACTAATGGCCTCGGGTTTATTGTGAGAAGTTGCCATTCTTTTCTCATCTTGCTTTGTTTCTCTGATTTTTATAAACTTTTCTATTTCTGGTAATATTGAGTTATGATCCCCGTTGTATATACATTCTGTATGATGGGCTTTACAGAAATTGGTCAAAGCATTATTTAACCCGTTAAGTTTTGCCTTTTCATTTGGTAAAATTAGTTTGAGAGTTTGTTCATCAATATATTTTGGTTTTTTTGAGGTTTGCATTTCGTAACCTTTTAAAATGAAAATATGAAACCTCCAAAACACAGAAAGATAGACAAATAGAGAAGAAAACATGCACACACGACACAGACTCATGCAGACAGGTAAACAGACAAGGAATGTGCGTGAGGGAGACCCTGGCTATTATTGGTAAAGCGCCAAGGTTGGGGATTAATACTCGGCACTTCAACTAGGCGTGAACAATGCTGGTGGCTTTGAGAGGAATATTTCGGAAACACAATTTTACAAAATTTGCTGGCATGCCACGTGGAGGGTGTGAGTGTGTGGTGGAGGGTGCGAGAGGTGGGTGTGGGGATGAGTAGGTAGGGTGTGGTTGTGTGGGAAGGGGGAGTGTAGTGTCATGGGTGGAGAGGGTGAGCTATGGGAGGTCGCTTGTGGCCTAGACCAAGGCTAAACCACCCGAATTTTCGCCAGAAATACTGTTTCGCCGCCGCGCGCCCAAGAATGTTTTATGAATGCAGAACATGGTGGTGGTGTGGTGAGGCAGGGGTGTGAGCAAATCCTGGCAATCATGTTCAGATGTTGTTGCAAGCGCCTTGACGTGATCATTGGGCCCAAGGAGATGTTCACTTATATGAGATTGGATTGACATTGTGCGTAGTGGGCAATTCATGCACAGACTGCAAACAACAAGTTAGATGAGGGAGGAGGGTGGGGTGAGATCAAATCCAGGGGCCTTCATGTGATGTAAATTGCTGCCGCAGCGGCCTGTCGTTTTGTCGAAAGGCCACATTTTCAAGCGCTGGGGAGGGACATCATCCGAGTCGGCGTGGCCTCGAGATGCCATTGTTGCGGAATAGTCATGCTGCGCAGGCGAGGCCAAGCATGAGCAACCAGTGGCTAGGTGTCCAACAGAAGTTGCGTGTCAGATGTGCACGGGGTAGGCCGCAGGCGCTGCGCGGTACTGGGCATCGCCGCCTTGTACCATCATTCGGCCATTGCCCATTGTGATTTGCGACCCACGCCAATGCAAGAGGTCCCACGCCGTGGCCAGAGATGCCTGCAATTGTCTGCAGGGCCCGCACCTAGGCCACCAGAAGCCCATCACTATCCCGTTACCATGTCAGCGCCCGGCAGGAGGGCATCACTTCTCCAGATTGTTGTCATCATGATTGAGGCCATCCAGAAATGCTGGAAAACTGGTCGCAGAAGCGCACCAGAGCCACCACGATATCATGCTTGCACAATGCCGCGGTGGCTTCAGAGGCCGTTCCGCGCCCTGGGCCTGGTTTTTGGTTTTTGGTTCGTTATGCCGCCACACAGATAGCAATCCAGGTACAGCAGGAACGCATACAAGTGGTGCGCAGTAATAAGGTAGCCCGGAAGCGCCTGACCGAATCGAACGGCACTCCCGCAATGGACCTCGGACACATGAATGTTGGTTGGATGTTGTTTGGAAGTAGACATTCGCATACGCAGATATACAAACAAACGAGGAATAGAACAAAACACACTTTCATGATAGCAGATTAATTTTGGATTTTGCCGCTCACCTCTCGTTCTTTTTTTGGTTTTTGGTTTGTTATGCCACAACACAGATAGCAACTCCATTATATCAGAGACACATACAAGTGGTGCGCAGTAATAAGGTAGCCCGGAAGCGCCTGACCGAATCGAACGGCACTCCTGCAATGGACCTCGGACATATGAATGTTGTTTTCAAGTAGTATTATTTTTATGTTTTGATTTATGATTGTTCTTTTGAAGTAGACATTCGCATACGCAGATATACAAACAAACGATGAATAGAACAAAACATACATGAACAATGACAGATTTATTTTGAATTGGAATAAATTTTTGTGTTTGATTTTGGCATTTCGTTGCTTATGTCGATTTCCAGGGATGTGACTTCCCGAAGGGAGTTATGGAAAGGGAACGGGAATGGTCATTCCCATAACTCAGACACAGTTATGGGAATGGGAAGGGAACCGGGAATCTTCCTATGCAAAAGCCGGCAAATCTTTTTTTGAGAATCGCTAGCGAGTCGGAGAAGGTGTTTGCGAGGATTTTGGACGAATTTTTTAGGTGTTCAGGTCTTCCAAAAACAAATAGTTTTTTAGATGGACAACTCAAATTATTATGACCTTGACCCCTCCCGCTGTATTTTGATATTGAGAATCATTTATTCTTTCACAAAAAAGTGTCCTTGATGGTGATAGTCAATATTAAGGTATACAAACGTAACACTTGTAACGTGACCATGTGACCTGTGTGTAAATATTTATAGTATATAAGTACACATGTATATATATATGCTGGGCTACAGGTAGAAGTTTGGACTAACTGCCTTTTTGTTTTCTTTTAACATGTTTTTTCTTTC
>Ga0105053_10009173_pt1 | contig 12651 bp, 10 predicted proteins | sample BON01_FD_78093 | JGI IMG/M metagenome (GOLD analysis project Ga0105053, IMG submission 78093) | Freshwater microbial communities from Lake Bonney liftoff mats and glacier meltwater in Antarctica - BON-01 | ecosystem: Environmental > Aquatic > Freshwater > Ice > Glacier meltwater | place: Lake...
AGAAGAAGATGTGAGCAAACCACCGATATCTCAAATCTAAAATAGATTTGAGCGCATAGACCCTCAATCAAGGGTACTAAACTACTTTTTATAGTAATAAAAGCAATCATCATCATCACATCATACTGAACATCAGATTTACCTGGAGAACGCGCAGTTGCATACGATTTACTCAAAGATGGCAGAAATCATTGCTTAAGAAGAGGACGTTATGCTCATGAGACACCACATCGAAGATTTGGAGTTGAAAAAAAATGTTGAAAAAATGACTGATACTTGAAGCAAAAAGCACATGAGCTCTTGTGTGTAGATTCATACAAGTAGTCGGATTTCGCTGAATTCGGTTTAACGAAACACGACTGCTGCGGCGCTCATCCATCAGGTCTCTAAAAATCGTGCACATTTTTTTTCAATGTGAACATTCATCTTGTCGTGGTCCCTGTTTATTTAGAGAATTTTGCATGTATTACGCATGGCACGTTCATATTTGACCGCATATTTTTTTTTCAAATTCGTTAAAAAAGAAAAAATGAAATAAAATAACATGAGCTATTTTTGGAACGCACGATAAATAGGAAAAAATCACATTCTCTTTTGAACAAACCAATCCACATAAATAATGCCACGATTTCCACTCTTAAACACGGCACCGCTCGTTACCGGCAGCAAAAACATGGAGAGTACCGGGATGATTGTTCCTACTGGGCTTGCAGAAGCCGACGCCCTCATATGCACGTCTGAGAAAACAGGACATACATCCGAGATTTTGTGTCCGTTGACAATGGAATCGATTTATTCGAAGAACAATTCGCAGTTTTTGAAAGAAACTTTTCAGACAATTGCCAAGAACCCGCTGTTATGAGCAATACTGCTTGGGAAAATACAGTGCAAGAGTGTGCACAGGTGAAAGAAATGGGAGCCATCAACATCAAGAAATGTGGTCATGAATTCTCAGCAGTCCCATTGTTATACGAGGTCATGACGAAAGTGTTTAAATGTCCAATTTGTCGTGGGGGTAGTGAAACTGAGATCGATTTGGATGAAGACAAAGTTCCAGCAAACATGCCCAAAATTATCAAGAAAATTCTGTGTAGCAATTCCACAAAGGTCAGAGATGAGGATAAACAACAAAATCGGATTGAAGAAAACGCATGACTCTGACTTTTTTGGTTGGTAACAGGATCCCGTGGTGCATCAAGACATCTCTCACGAAGTCTTCGCAACAGCGGATGTTTTTACATGGAAATCTTTATCGACACGGATCTATCCCGCCACACGTTATTCCAAAGTGCCCAAAATACAAAAAACACAATTTTTCTTCCAAACCCACAAAACCATGCTACATTCAGCCGACAAACCCACAATGCTGACAACAATACTGGAGACTGCCAAGTCGAGATAACAAAGTGTGCATATAGCCATGAAATATTCATAAAGATATCACGTTTACAATACCCTCAGCGACGCTTGAAAACGTTGTGCTGTCGGTCTGTAACATTTTATAAATAGCCCGTGCTGGCAAAGACAAAAATCCAGAAATAGAAGACCAAAAAGCTCTCAATATATTGGCGGTGCCCTGTCTTCGCCACAACAAAATGCGACTGACTGCCTTGGAAAAAAATCATAATAAGATGGAGGGTCTCGATATCAAGTACGAAGGCAATAAATGCTGGTTTCACTGTTTACGCTGTAGCTACAGAAATGACAAACAATATCATGCCAAAATGCGCTTTCTCAGAATCCACATAAACGGAGGCAATTCGTGTGAGAGGAAACGCAAGTATCTGAGCAAGCTTCCCAGCGTAGCCGAATACTTCCGAAAATGGTTGAAGAAGGAGCCTACAACTGTAGTGATGAATAAAATGGAGCACAAAGTCAGAATTATGACCGAAATAGTTTTTTGGAGACTTTCACATCGTGACAACAATACTATGAGGTGTGGGTGATGGAGAAGTTAATCTGTGTGATCTTATGTAAGAATTTGTTGATTAAAAACGTGCAACCAGACAGAGTGTGATTGCATTGTTTGTGCACAAAATGAATGCCCATATAGATAAATCAGCTGCAGCAAGTACTTCGTTTTCTAACCTGATTGTGTCACGCGTTGTGCGGATGACATCGAGCTGGATTTTGTACGAACTATTGTACATCTGAACAATTGAGCCCTCCAGATAGAGTTTTGTGCGCACGGAGTTAGGACTGACCCATTTTTCAAGTTCGTATAAAATACTATGTTATCAGGTTTCAAAGGCTGTGCGTTTTTCGATATCAGCTCGCTAAAGGCTGCCAAAACTTTGTGTAGCTTGATGATGTTTTTAGAAACGTCTACTTTGTCCAATTTTGTCTCGAGTACGTTTATAACAACGCCTGGCCGATCTTGATAAGTATGAGTTAGTCGCCATAGAATACAACTCCCTGCCCCCACAGATGGGACATTTCCAGCTATTTCTTGAGGCATCTGGACCTGGCTTTAAGATATTCATTTTTATGTATATAGAAGCTTTTCCAGAATCTTTTTCCGTAAACATTGAACACTGCAACCGTTGTTGTATTCGATTGTTTTTTGTATAAGATCAAGGAAATAGATTAGTGGGGTTGTACATACCACAGACACATGCACTCTAAAATTAGATATCAAACAATACAACTGACACATATTTGTACGTTCATGCTCTTCTCTGATTTTCTTCTCCTCATTCTCAAGCAATGCTTTCAGGATATTTTTTTCCTTCTCTTCATCTTTGCGTAGCTTCTCATGGATGACGGCTCGGATTTGTGCGATTTCACCAGTTGCGATTGCAAGTTTCTTAAAATGCAATGTCCACCAGATACAGGAAGAATACAACAACGTACTAACTACAGGTCATCCAATAAAGTTTGTGACGAATTTCGAAAATGTTAAAGTCTGCACCAAAATTCAACACTTTAAGACTTCTAGTTTTTCAAGTGTCACTTCATTATTTCAAATACCGTTTTTCCTTTTTTGACATCATGAAAGTAATACATCACAGTTTCGAAATTTCCTATTGTATTATTTTTGTTTTGCTGCTCAGTTTCTGAATAACCCGTCTATCAGCTGCATATGTTTCGGGTGGCATGATCTTTTCACAATCAGCCACCGACATGTGTTTAATCATAACTCCGCTCATTTGTCTACGTGCGTGTTGTTGAAAATGGTCACCTTCGCAAATATCTCTCTTGCAGATATAATGCCTACAGTGCTGAGAACATGATGTATGACCTTGATCTTGAGGATGTGAATATTTTTGGAAACCTTTTATACAATATTATTTTGAGTCACGCAGCCGATCCACAGATTACACATAGTGATGTGTTTCAAAATTTCCAAAGGTAAATCGGCAACATCCGAGATCTCGACCTTGAGCATGTAGTCATTGGGAAAGACATCGTTCCGCGACCCTCCTTGTCCCTGTCTCCAGGTGAATTCGAATCATATACGCGAGCGCTAACTCCCACCCATGTTCCCACAGGCGTTAGACAGCTCCCGGCCTGGACAACCAGCCCTGCTCATAATTGTGCTCAACACTAGTGCTTTCCGCCTTCCCTCCTGTTGCCAAACCTGCACGCAATAGAATATTCCGATGACATCGTGTTCTTGTTCCGCCCTCCACATGTTTCGTATCACCTGCCTGCCTCTCTCCCTGACAATTCTACTATAATTGTAAATATTGTGAGCGTGTGGATTGTCTTGTTCATGTGACGGTTGAGTTTAAATCGAAAGACCTGGTCTCAAACCCGCAGGCCCCACACTCCCAGATGAGTCTAAACTCGTGAAAAACTGGCCAGCAGGGCCCAATTCAATACTGTTTCCATGATGGAGATGGGAAAGACTTTGTTTCTCTGGTGCAGGTGCGATTTCTCCTTGGGGTTTTTTTCCCTGCTTTTTTAAAACAAACAAGTGTTGTTCGAAGAGGAAGAGGAGGGGAACGGATTTTTTAGAACAGACCCTAGGCGAGTCCCCAGACAAGTGGGTAAAACAGTCCACATTGTTGGTGGGCTGGCATGTATTCTCGGGCTAACCAATTCCCACAATCAAGACATGAATTGTCCAATCACTTTGCCCTCCGTGACCTACGAACCTCTTTTGTCCAAAAACAGACTTCCTGTTCCAGTTCCAGTTCTTTACTCTCAACCTTAAAAATAGCAGTGAAATAGCGACAAGATAAAAAGTCGGGGGTCTATATATAAAAGAACACGAACAGCTGCAGTCAGCCACGGTGAGGAATGAAGGACATGGATGTGAAGTTGGTGCGCGCTATTGAGGCGCTACCAGTAATGACTGTTTTGTCACCGCTCACCGCGTCCAGCAAGAACAAGCCTGGGTACCGTGTTGGACTGAGGTGCTTTTTGTTTCAAGAATATGGGAGCTGTGGGCAACAACAAGCAGGACCTGTACGTATAACAAATACCCGTACCACTTTACTTGCCTGATTGCAGGAGCTTCAAAAACAGATCGTGGATGGCCACAGTGCCCGCTGCGTCGACGCCGCTGCAGATGGGTCTGCCGCCAGTAGCTCAAGTACAGCAGATGCGTGTTTGGCAGGCGCTGCTTCCAACGCATTTGGTTTGATGATGCGGCCTAGCAATGTCAAGGCCCGTGCTGTGGCCGCCAACAAGATCACGCTCGAGGCCGAGCAGGCAAAGGACACTTTGAAGAGAGAGGTTCAGGACCTGGAACGAAAGATGAAGAGACAGCGGACCGATATTTTCACCACTGAAGACAATCAGAAAATGCCTGCGGACGTAGGTGACCTGGACCTCGCCGACCACTGTCGTCATGCAACACGATGGTGGAACCGCTCCCAGGTCCAGCTTGGCTCTCTCGAAGATGCACCAGCCCTTCGCATAGGCGAATACGGGTACGTCAACCATCCTCGGCTAGGGCTCATTGGCTGTCTCGCGTACTGGGCGCGTGGTAGCATGGCTCATGCAGACACCATGATTGCTGCGCTCTGTGTGAAGCTGGGCATCAGTGAGCGTGTGCGCGATGCGCTTCCGGAGACAACAGCAACACGTGAGGCCGAGACCAACGCAAAGATTGTTGCCCTTCTGAAAACTGGCCTTGGTGAGCTGAAGCACTGTAGAAACGAGCAGCAGCGTATTCAATTCCTCGTTGGCCTCAGTTTAGTGATGCCACCACGGATGGAGGAGGATGATTCCCAGGGTTGGATTCGACGTATCACGCATGTGCTTGCAGTGAAGCACGGCAAGCGCACGGCAAAATATGATGAGGAGTGGAACCCAACACAAGACGTAGATGCCTCGCAGCTACAAGTGGCTATGCTCATCAACTCGTTGGAATTGCATGCGGCAGGTTTCACGCTGACACGCTGAGAGAAGTGATTCCTCCAGCGCTAGAGGCAGCGGCGCGTGGCGGCAGGCGCAGGTACGGGGCGGGTCTGCGCCAACTTCAAGGTATGGGTCCTAAGAGGTTTGTACTGTCTACAGACAACGACAATGAACTCAGGTCACGATGTGAGTGAATTCGTTTTTTTAATTTAAGAGTGTTTATTAAAGATTAACCTCAGCAAGAGGAGCAAGAAACATTAAAATCGAAAGACACCTAGCTCGCAGCTGTTAAGCTCCCCAAATGCCTAGAGGGGCCCCGCAACACCTGCGTCAAATCCACGAACAGCAGCAGAATGCAGCACAGAAGCAGCAGCAACAGCAGGGATGGGCACAGCAGCACGCACGACACGCGAGAGGGCATTCGTAAAAAATCATGTTTTGGTTGATTAAAAACTTACTATTTTCCTCAAAATCGAGGGGGAAAAAAATTCGAGGAAAAAAAGACCCTTTCCCTTTAGGTGAGCCTGGTCAGGGCTGGGTACAAAATGTCTGTCCGCACCCCTGCTGGATAACCAGGACCGTGCACTTCGCCACTAGGCATTCGTCTTTAAACGAAAGAATGCCTCCATCCCTTCCAACCAGGCTCCTGTGCTTGGTGCTTGCCACTCTTCTGTGTGCGCACTAATCATACATGTGTGAGTGTGTGTGTGTATCTAAATATGCGCGTGTGTAAAATGCGTAAGGAAACTGTATGATAAAAACAGAGAACAACGCAGAACGAAAATGACAACCATCAATAAAGTCATAACAAAGTCACATGCAATTGAAGTAGAAATACAGAAACAGATGTTCAAAGTTTTGTAAAAACAAGCAGATTTTAGACACGTGACGGAATAAAATTCAAATATTCAAAATACAATAAGTGTGTCTGTATTCTGGACTCTGGGGGGGTCTTGGATTGTAGTTCCCAGTCTGCCATCCTGATTCCATAGTTCCTAGGAGGGCTCCAAAACGTACGGATTTGTAGAATTTTAGTGTCGCAATTCATCTCTCAACTTCCGCACTTTGCAACGGTTCAGGGACCCGAATCGTACTTTTGTCAGCCAAAACAAACCCATCAGTTGGGAATTGCAGAAAGAAGCATAGAAAACCAGGAAAGAAGCCCATTGGGGCTGTTGACCACGATTATTTGGGTAAGGAAGCAACCTTATCAAAAAAGTGCCACACATGAAAAGATTGCCTTGGCGATTTAACATCATTGGAAACAAATAATGTTGATTTTCTGCACGCAGAGTGGCTCGTACCAGCGCGAGGCGTTTTGGCCATCTAGCCCGGGCCCATGAACCGTTGCAAAACTGTTTTTGTTTTGGTAAACAAAAGGTACGTTTCCGATCCCTCGTTCCCAGTCTTCCATCCTGGTGTGTCAAGCAAAAAATCTCATAAAGTGTCCAATATTCATTTCCTTGATCAATTTGCTTTGTAGGAACTCCTCGTCCTTGTCTGTTGACCGTTCTAATTCTAAAATATATATGATCTGTAGAGCCTCAATGATTGCGATACCATCCAGTCGCCTGCCCCAGGAATGACCTATGAAAAAGAATACTGGATTCAAGTTGTAACGTTGTTCTTGACCTTTAATGACTGTTTCTGTCACTTCTATTTCCTTTGCCTTTTTTGCCAGACTTTCCGTGCTGCATATTATTAGAAACTCTTCTCGTCGCCACAGCGCGCTCATGTTCTGAGACAAGCGTGACAAACTTCAGCTTGCTTTTTGGCTTTTGTGCATGCTGTCATACCGATGCCTTTAGCTGAAGTGATGGGCAGCCGTAACTTTCGTCACAAGTTGTCATCCCTTCACAGTCTGCAGTGACATTATTAATGAGACTGTATATTTCTACCGCCAGATTGTGGATGCTGTCACCTCGGACACTGCACAGCCGAATCCTGCTGATTATGTCTTGCCTATGTTTGTTAGCTGATTGGCTGTCTCCGTAATGACTTCCTGCCACAGCCATCCCCAAACTCCTTCGTCTTCATGGAATTTCTTTGTTGCTCAAATCATTTTCCAGCATAAACATTGCTGTATCCTGCCTAAATGGATGCTACAATTTCGTACCAGAATTCAAGAAGGTGTTGAACACATGAGCTCAGAACATGACAAATAAAAATGAGCACCTCAAAGGAGAATGGCAGAATTTATCAGGCTTGTGGCAGTGGCAACAGGCCCTGGCAGTGGCAACAGGCCCTGGAGCCGTGCCAGAAATGGAATTTGCAGACCAGCCTAACGGAGAATGTGATCTCTTGGAATCTAGGACAGCTGCATCTGTCCACGGTGCTACCATACATTGCGCAGACAATGCAGAAAGGAGCTGCGATAGTCCTGATCATAGTACAGGAGGTGTTTATACGTAGAGGAACTACAGTCAGAGTCAGGCGAGAGCTCAGACATATGTTCCAAGATTACATGATCATAGTACAGGAGGTGTTTATACGTAGAGGAACTACAGTCAGAGTCAGGCGAGAGCTCAGACATATGTTCCAAGATTACATTGAGCTACATAGACCCTCAAGCAAGGGTACTAAATTACTGTTTCAAGTAATCAAAGCAATCATCAATCATACATCTCGTGACACGTCAGCACTTGAGCACATGTCCCAAGGCCATGCCATGTGGCTGCAGGCAAAAACACATGGCAACGTGCATTGTCAATGTTTATGGATGCTTTTATTACTTGAAACAGTAATTTAGTCAACATGATTTCAGGTTCTATGTCGCTCACATCTGTATAGAATTGAGTTCTCAGTTTTTGACGGAATAACCGACGACCTTGGGATTAACAGTCCCTCGCTCTGACCAACTGAGCTAGTGTAGACTCGTCTCGGAGTAGTACATCAACCTAATTGACATGCTTTTTAGCGGCAGGTCACCCACCTTCTCAGGGTAATGATAGACGCAGCGCAAACGCAGCGTCGAACAATGGGAAGTGACTTCAACACGGCACTTTCTCCCCATGGCTACGCTAAGTCTACAACTGCGCTGTATGACAAGGTGGATAAGTATTTCCAGGATTTGATGCTTTCAACACACAGGACACTAATTGAATCAGAAGCGCACACGTGCAGGGATCTCCTGAGGGGATCAAGTGCATCGCTCGACCACATCATCACTTTGAACCTCGGACGTGTACGAATACATGCACAATGCAAAGCTCAACAAGCAAAGTTCATTGGGTATGTGCAGAATGCAATGATTATGCAATATTGTGCACAGTCGGATGAAAATTGCTTACTACGGCGTATCAAAATTCCAAAGTTCAAGCGCGAGACCCAGGAGGCCGACCAGGTGAGCTGAGGTTGAAGAAGATAGACCCAAAGCAGCTCCCCCGCATCTAGCCAAAACTTGACGTAACCACAAGCCCAATAGATCAAGACATACACAACAGCTGTATGGCAGGTGAGTACAGCACTGAGCAGGCAATGGTGCAGAGAATTGATGCGCGAGTCACAATAGCCAGACAGCTCATGCATAAAAGACTGGAAGCTTGTAGCTACCAAGAAAGAGGCCCCTACAGAAGCCGAGAAAAAGTCGGGATCTTGAAGGACGTAGGGACATTAAAGGCGGCATTGAAGTCTATGGGGAAACTTGGAAAAGCATCAGCAGCAGCCATGCAATGTCTAGCAGAACTTGGACTCTACCATATCCTCCAAATTACGCTACTGGAGGCACATAATGTCACCTTACTACAGTACCCACGATGGAAGATTGTGCTGAACATCTTGATTCATTTCCGTCAGAACGAACTGCAGTCTAAAGACATCAAAACAAGACCGCAGAAACAACAAAGACACTGACAGGCCGGCCGAAAAAGCCTTTCTGGAAGAGCACAGAGGACCTAACGAATTCTCCTGTAAGTATTGGCCGCAGCCAACGCAGATGGAACTAGTCTGGAGAATGCCCTGGGGCTGCTTGCTAGAGTATAATGACGACCAGACGCTCTTGGAGGCATGGAATGCTGTAACCGAGGAGTTCTTTGCAGATTGGCCAAGCACTGTGGTCAACCAGATACAAGGCGCGCGAATTATCCTCAGCATAAGTTACAATCAGAAGAACTAGGGAGTCATGCAAAAGTGGATAAACAAATGACTCCCAGGCCCTTGATGATGTCTCAAACGGCCCCGCGGCAGTTTTGAGAAAGGAGGATCAGCACGCAATGGACATCACTCTCAGAATCGAACAAATTGGAACGGAAGAGCTGAATCTGTACTCGTGCGAAACAAATCCACACTGATCTGACGACATCTTCTCTGCGTGACGTTGCACGCCTGGTGAAAAGCTTGTATGGGCCCATCAACGAAATTCAGCGGCAGCCGCGTGACAGCCCCCAACTACTGATCATTCTGGTAGCCAAATGGCTTGCAAACATCAAACAGCGATCAGATGTAGGCTACAGACCCAAGTTATGCAAAAGGGCGCGAGAACGATGCGTTGCGAGCACTGAAAATTTGCTGGAGGAGACGTATGGGCACATCTACAGTGCCTCCTTTTATCCGAGACGATGTTAAACTAGCTCAGTTGGTCAGAGCGTGAGACTGTCAATTCGGAGGTGGTTGGTTCGATTCTGGCAAAAATTCCAAAATTTGAGATCTCAAATCTACATGGGTTTGAGCTACATAGACCCTCCAGCAATGGTACTGAATTACTGTTTCACGTAATAAAAGCAACAATCAATCAATCTGCAACGGAATGGCGACAACCGTCACAGCTGCACACCATTGCGTCTTGAGACATTCGTATGCCAGCATGCAAGCTGCACAACAACCACGAGTAAGCTCAGGTTTGTCTCACCTGATAAAAAGAGTAGTATGAACACGTTGTGGCAGGAGAAAGCGTTTGAACAGATATGCAGCAGGAAATCACTGACGAAACAAGGCAGCAGAAATTGAAAAAACGATCTCTGTAAAAGAGCAAGAAAGAGAACGCTATGATTTCGACCCGACAACATTTCATGAAAATCGTTTTTGGAATCGAAGGCCGGATGGTATAGTGATTAACAAAAATCATCGGACACTATGCATTCTAGAGTTTAAATGGTCATCTGACACAAATGAAAAGGTTCTGGGGTTAAAGGAAGCTGAGGCTAATGAGCAAAACAAAAGCATCATCGAGGCACTCAAAGCAGCTGCCCCGGAATGGACGTTTGAACAGATTAATTTTGTAGCAGGGAGGGGTGGTGCACTACTGGAAGACGATTTCTATAACATGCTATAACAAGCTCGAAAGGCTAAATGTACACGCAGGAAAGAGTGACACAATTCTGGCAGCGCATGTGCAACGCATGAGCGAAGCGCATGACACAGTAATCCGATCCCACTATTATTAAATACATGGGTCGTCTGGGGCTGACGCGACAACGTCGATGGAGAACATTGGAGAACAAGCGAATGTGTGAATAACCCACAATCCCTTCGTCATCGGCTGCTGAAGAAAGGTGTAGGCGGGGCAAAGCTTGAGTAAGATGGAAAACCCAACAGTGTTACACACAGAAGGCACAGCACAAGTATCAGAACTGTTCAATATTTATGATACTGCCAAGAAAATATACTAAGATAAAAGGAATAAATGAATCTTTGTTGTGATAACAACCAAGTTGCAAACAAGGACTAAAAGCTGAAGTCCATTTGTATCAAAAAAGCAAAAGCAGAAGAGGAAAAAGTAAACACACATACACACAGGTTACAAGATCAGGTTTCCGTGAATCAGCAAGAGTGAAAAGGTTGTAATATATTGGAGCAGAGATGGTCAAAGACTGAAACGACAACTTGAGGAGGGGTTGCAGGCTGCAAGACAAAGGCGCAGTGCACGTGCAGAGTGGGAGCCAAGAGCATGTCGTCGCTCATCATCGCGGCGGGAGAGAGGCGCGGCTCGCTCGGGATGGGATTCGAGAACGTGAGGCGTTCATGGGTCATGAAATGAGGGGCCTGGCAGGGACTCTAGGCTGGGCATGGTGGCGTTGTGATGGCTGGTGGGTTGCAAGACCAGGGCGCAGGGAATGGAGATGGGGTGAGGGGCCGTCACTTGCCATCACCACCATGTTTTTTTAGAATTTACTTATGTATCTCGGCTTTCCGTCTGGATAAAGAAGGTTGCTAGCGAATATCCGTTCTATATACTCATACACATCAATTCTTATGTATTTCACATTTCATTTCATTTCATTTATTTTCTTTTTGAAAACATATGTAAGATTCAATTTCTACATACTTAACTTTAGCATCGGCCGACGCACATGTATCGTATTGTTATCGCCATACGGTAAAAGAGTAGCCAAATACGCACGCACATACATACGAAGATATACGCACACATATACACAAAAAGTAGAAAACACAACAAAAAAAAAGGCCAAAAAGGGAAAGAAGAAAGGAAAAGAAGAGGGGGGGGGGGGAAAGGAAGAAGAAAGAGAAAGGGGAAAAAGAAAAAAGAAATAGGGGTGGGTAGAGGTTTAGTGGGGTAAGAGAGCGTGGATACTGAGGAGAGTAGGACCTCACACCAATGACGCTAGATCGATCGACATTTTGATTTTTATTGGCTTTTATTACTGTAAACAGTAGTTTAGCATCCTTGCTTACGGGTCTATTTGCTCAAATTCATATTGATTTGAGTTGACGGGACTTCGGCCGGACTCGAACCGGGGACCTGCGGATAACATAAATTTGTTAAGTCCCGCGCTCTTCTCCACAGAGCTAAGGTGACGGATGCATCACCAAAGATCCTTCAGAACCCTTTAATGTATTCAGTTTTTCATCATCTGAAGAAGGACAAACAACACAAACAACGCCGCTTACTATGTGTAGCTAGGTAAGAAAAGACTAAAAATTTCCAAACGCAATTACTAAAAAATTCCTCCAACAGTGATAATAAAAGCAATCATCATCATCTCTTCGCTCCGTCAATCTCACTACCATTGTTCTCCGATCCGACCTTGAGAAAATGCGCCCGTGGCGGCTAAAGACAGATGTTTTTAGCCCGGCTACAAATCTGGTCCTGTCGCCCAAGTTTATGACGGATACAAGTCGAAAAAACCCGCCAATATGGCAGAAAAATGACCTCGTTTCGGGGGGCCACGGCCAAGCTGGGAGCTTGCGTGGACAAAGAACTGGGTGGATCGGCTCTGCACCAGTGCAGATAAGCGGATGTGGTCTGGACGGCGCGCTGTCGTGATGGTGCGATGAGCTGCTGTTGGTTGTGGTTGTTCTGCGCTTATCCGTCGTTCATCGTGGACGGGCGATTGGGGTGCTGGCCATGAAGGGTATCCCCCTCCAGATTGCAGCGGACAGGGA
>Ga0105053_10009175_pt1 | contig 12649 bp, 10 predicted proteins | sample BON01_FD_78093 | JGI IMG/M metagenome (GOLD analysis project Ga0105053, IMG submission 78093) | Freshwater microbial communities from Lake Bonney liftoff mats and glacier meltwater in Antarctica - BON-01 | ecosystem: Environmental > Aquatic > Freshwater > Ice > Glacier meltwater | place: Lake...
GACGTGTTTTCTGCCGGAATCGAACCGGGGACCTTACGGATTACTAATTTCTTGAGTGCCGCGCTCTCAACCACTGAGCTATGGTGACGGATGAATCACCGAAAATCCTTTAGGACCCTCTTCTCTATAGAATCGAAAGTCCTGACTGCATTTGTTGTTGATTTTTCTTATCTACCTACCGCATAAATTGGCGTTTAAATGTGTGCCCGTTTGGTGGTTAATCCGGACTCAAATGCTTTTTGAACTATGTATAGGAAACTTCCACCTATTGCTATCTCACCGCCACATCCAGATTTACACTTTTTTTTTTGAGTATGTCAGCTCATGCAAATATCCGCTGTGTGGGGCCCGCGTGGTCTTCCCTTGCACACGATCTTCATGTTTCTGGGAAGCATGAAAGCAGCATTCGTACCGTCCCACTCCCCGGGACCTTGGCGTGCGCAGCGCCTCGTTAGTGCGGATGTGGGCTCTCGTGTTTAGTTGGCCTCAACTCAGACTTATATTGCCTTTGCGGTTGCCTTCATGGTCTAGATACATTCTTGGCTCGGGGGTTGAGTTCAATTAATAAAAAGACAACAACAACAACAACAATAGCAGGATCAATTGTGGATCACGTTTTCGAAGTTCAATCTCTGAACCTGATTTCAAGAACGGCCACATTTCCAGATTTTGCCTCGATTTTCAAGTAATCCAAGTGATCTCGTCGGAAAAGTTTTGCTCTGCGGAAGAAATTGATCGAAAGTAACCCCCCCCCCCGGGGGGTTTCCCTATTTACTGTGTTCACTGATCAAGAACTGGGAGGAAGAGGACCCCCCCTGAAGAACCACCCCCAAAATTTGATCAGTCTTGGGGGTGGTTCTTCAGGGGGGGTCCTCTTCCTCCCGGTTCTTGATCAGGGAACATAGTAAATAGGAACCGGAGCCCCTAGGCCCGGTTCGCTGAGAAAAAGATGGAATTTCCATCTCAGCACGTCAGCAAAACATATTCTATTCTGTTTTCAGCCAAGTTCGAATAATTTTCAAACCAGTTCAGAGGCAGTGCACGATGACTGTGTGGAATGAGCCTCTTCATGACATGGCCTGTGTAGTAATATGTGAACCCCCCCCCTGAATGGAGTTGGAAACTTTGTGAGTTTTAACATGGAAAAAGGATATCTGATTCGGGATTAATTTGATTGTGTGGAAGGGGTAAGGTGGGGTTTCAGAGAGGTTCGTGACAGTTTTCAGATTTTCCAGATGCTTATTTGAGCATCTGGCCATTGACTGAATTCTTTTTTGTACACTTTTAAAAGCTAGCAATCTTCGTCGAGTTTGAGTGTGCTTTAAAAGCCACCTTCTTGATGCTTTTTTTTGGAAATTCTTGGATCCACAAAATGGTTTGATCTCTGCGCGAACTCGGTCCTGTTCAGAATACCAAATGAACCTCTCAGAGGGTTGGGTATTTCGAACGAATGAATTCTCAGTGGAATCCTGTTTACGAGGCATATCATCGAATGTGTTGTTGTGGAAACGAAACCATTCGTCAGGAAAAATGTAAACGTGATCTTGACGCGGCAAACATGCGGCCAAGGCTCGAGCATGTCTGCTGGTAGGAAATCCCAAGTACTAAAAATGATTTAAACGAGCAAATTTGCCATATGTTTCGAGCACATAGTGCTTCCAGCAAAGCTACTAGACTATTTCTTACGAAGTAATGAAAGCAACATCAATCAAAACCCAATATTAAAATTGAAAGGAGAGTGAGATCTAGGTCTGTACACGTTTTGGGTACTTGCGAACAGAGAACCGCTGCGCAATGCCAAATTCCAATTCTTCCTGCGGGCGACACACGTTTTATTTTGGAAGTCGCCACTCCTTTAGCAAGTACCCAAAGAGTTCACAGACCTAGATCTTAGTTTCCTCTACATTTTGATATTATAAACATATAGCTAATTCGCTCGAGAAAAGATTTTTCTAGCGCTCGGCGTTCGCTTCCTGCAGCCCTCATGCTGCTCGAGCGCTGGCCGCAGGTTTGCCGCGTCAGGATCAAGTTTGCATTACTACTGACGAATCGTTTCGTCTCCACAACGATGAATTCGATGAAATGGCTTGTAAACTGGATTCCACTGAGAATCCGCGTTCGATCCAGAAATATCCAACCCCGGGAAGCAAACGCCGAGCGCTGGCATTTTATTTTTCCATACGAATTTGGTATGTGTTCTTAAAATCAAAATGTAAAGAGAGTCGTGCACGAAGCAGGTCAAGCGGACCAGGCTGAGATTAAATCTGACTCAGAGTCCATCAAACCCGGCCCAGTCCCCTCAATCTCGATAACCTATTCTTTTGTCAGTAGTCAGTCAGTACCCTGCAAGGGAAAAGTTGTGAACTTTTGAACAGGCTTGAGAAATATGTTCAGAACCTGGTATGCAAGTCTAGTAGAGGCTTAAAAATGTAGGACCATTAAGGTAGGGTTGGGTTTTGTTCGAACGAACGTGCGTATTCAGTGAAATTCAGTTTACACAGTATTTCATCGAATTCGTCACGGTTCTTGTGGAAACGGACCAATTATTGGTAGTAACTCAAACGTGATCTTGACACAGCAAACCTGCGGCCATCGCTCGAGGAGGGTTGCGGGAAGCAGACGCCGAGCGCTAGCAATTTATTTTTCTGAACGAATTTGGTATATGTTCTCAATTTCACAAAACGTAGAGGAGAGTCACAGTTGGATACTTCGGCACTTGCAAAAAGAATACGGCTCTGTGGTGCCGACTTCCGACGAATCTTGCGGCCAAACACGTTTTGAAATAAGAAGTCGGCACTGCACAGCCGCATTCTTTTTGCAAGTACTGAAGTCATGCACAGACCTAGATCTGACTCTCCTTTACATTTTGATTTTGAAAACACATACCAAATTCGTATGGGAAAATAAAATCCCAGCGCTTGGCGTTTGCTTCCTGCAACCCTGCTCGAGCGATGTCTGCAGGTTTGCCGCGTCAAGATCACTTTTGAATTACTACGAACCACTTCGTTCGTTTCTACAAAGACGAATTCGATAAAATGCTTTGTAAACTGGATTCCACTGAATACGCACGTTCATTTGAACAAAACCCAACTCTGACTTCATATTAAGCAAACGGGAAGACAAAATGAGTCCAATAATTTCAGCCAATGGTACAATACTTAATATCTTACTCATATTCATATTTCAACTCGGTTAGACTAAAATATGTGTACCTAGTAATGTCAGTAAGATGAATTGACGTCGAATTAGTCCGCCCACCTACGAATCATGTAAAAATATTAAGGGCCAGACCCGCCGATTTGACTTACCTATTATTATTAATGGATCAATTAGGTAGGTCAAATCGGCGGGGCTGGCCCTTAATATTTTTACATGATTCATAAGGCGGGCGGACTAATTCGATGTCAATCCATCTTACTGACATTACTAGGTACACATATTTTGGTCTAACCGACTTGACATATTAAAATCTAATAAATATTGTGCATTGGCTGAAATTGTTGGACTGATTTTGTTTTTGTGAAACACATTTTACACATCAGCAGTTCATGGCCAACAAGAGTGTGATTTCTCCATTCTTGAGCGGATACTATGTTCCCTTCCTGGGAACCTGCAAGTGGGACAGTCTGGTGTCCTACTAATTAGGTCCTCACCACCCACTTAGTCCAGTGATTAATGTGGGTATTCGCCACCCAAGAAATTGTATAATCAGATGAGACACGGGCAGTGGTGTGCTGGGAGTTATCTGCGACCACTGGTGTTATGGCATAGGCAGACATCTGTCAAGGGTAAAAACTGTGTTTATTCTCAGAGAAACATTTTTCAGTAATACTTGGACCAGGAGGTATTCTCTTACAATTAGAGTCTGTGACCTCCAGCGACAGTATCCCATGGCACTTACTCACACTGACATCCGCGCGTGGTGCCCCGCAACAGTTCTCGCATAACTGCCACGCACAGTCTAAAGGATAATTCTAGACTAATAAAGAATCATTTACACGATACAAATCAAGATACACACAATACAAACTTACATCACACAACTAAAAAATGAAAATGTGCACTCCAAAGGTGCACTAGTATTCGCTGCAGCGGGAGTCAGGCACCACTCGTCGGTCTTGAATGCTCGTCGCATCCCTGTTCGTCTCCCCTGACAGTCTGTGTGCCTCCCTGCTGATCAGCCCTTGGCTGCTCTTTGTCAACGTCGGCTCTTGACTGGCGACTGGGAAATCGATGAAGCTTGTGATTGGCACTTGCATCGACTCTGTCACGGTCTGTTGGCCGATCAGCCTTTGGTGCCAGGGACTGCCGTCCCTACCACTGTTACTCACTGTTGTGGCCCTCTGTTCTGGCAGAATCATGCTGATTGATGGTCAGGGTTTGTACAGCTGTTGCCAGCTGTTTCCGCTACCGTCTATTTCACGGTTGTACGGCTTGTGAGTGTTGCGCGAATGTTCCTTCTCCCAAGCTCGTGCTGGTTGTGTCGAACGCCTTCGGTTGACAATGTTGCGAGTTTGCACGAACGTACTCCTCGCTCCACAATCAGTCTACGGCCAATCTTCTTTCACCACTGCTAATACCACCCTGAGAATCTCCCTACTTATATCGCTGCCAAGTATAATGAGATGAGACACGGGCAGTTGTGTGCTGGGGCGGCTGGTGATATGGCATAGGCAGACATCTATTCAGGGTAAAAACTGTGTTTGTTCACAGACACGTGTTTAAGTAACACGTGGACTAGAAGGTATTCTCTTACAATGAGAGTCTGTAACCTCCTGTAACAGTGTCCCATGACAAATTGGGTAAGTCTGGTGCTCACCACCCGCTTAGTCCATTGATTAAGCTGGGTATTCGCCACCCAAGCAAGAAAGAAAGAAATAAAGAATGCAAGTGGGTGGGGCGTCTATACCACCCCACCTGGTGGTATAAGCGGTGGAAAGAACTCTTACAAAAATTGACAAGGGTACAGGGATCGATTCCGCTCGGGTGAAAGAAAGGTAAAGTCAACAAAACGAGCTCAGGGTCTCGACTCGTGATTGCGACACGGCGGTTTGACTCAGGTCCTCAGGATCGAGAGCCCCGTCGTCCCAGGCAATACACGGGTTGCTAAAAAGCCTGCCCATGCACTTCGAGAAGGGATTTGAGTCAGGTGCAGTTCAGTGGAGGAATGATTGTATTCTGTGAATGCATTGCAAGTGCATGATGAATATGTTTATGTACAAATTCAACGGATTTGTGCATCTATGTTACAGGTAGGCACGCATCTCGTACGTAGTCCATTTTCACGTACTATATGCTATATGTCAGAGTACAGCAAATACGTGTGTGCGTGATGGGATATATATACATAGAGCAAATAGAGCTTCAAGCAAAGCTACTAAACTATTTCTTAGGAAGTAATAAAAGCAACATCAATCATTATGTCATTGCATATGATGTATGTATGTGATAGAATAGTGCGTACGTGTATTGGTGAATGCGCATACGTCGATTACTTTCTATACACATGTAGGTATGTGTATATAGATTTGATTGTATCTATGTAGCATAGACATGTGTGCGCGTTTCTGTTTGTACATTTGATAAGTTGATTTGTCAAACAGTATAACACTGAAACTTTTGACTGATAAATATGGCTGTACCATTATTCCAGAAGTGTGCGTGTATTGTAATACAGACTATCATGTAGGCACTGGCACAATTTTCATGTTCCATATCCTGTGTGCCAGCGCATAGCAAATACGTGCACGAGTCATGGAATATATATCTATATGTGATTTCGTATGATGTATATATATTCACATGTCACTTGATATGGTGTGGCATATGTGTACATATGTTTTATAGATTTTATGGTATCTGTATGTACAAGGCATGTGCGCAGGTTGGAGCGTTTCTGTTTGCTACGTTGTTGACTTAGTTGTCAAACGGGGCGGCACTGAAACTTTAAATCATTATGATGGAGAATTGTATGTCAGTCTTGGGATTAAAATATATAATAGCATGGTGCGTATGTCTGAACCCTGAAAGGATAGTGCTTATATCTGATAGGCTCATACGTATGTATACAAAGACAACACAAAAGAAAACGGCAGGGCAAGGTGCCATCGAACGGACTCGGAGGGCTGGAGCTCAAACACGAGCATTTGGTCGCAGCAGCGCCTCGCCTACAGCGGTTCGAATGAATGTGGCAGGATCGAGCGCAGCCTCAGTAGCGCCTCGCCTACGGCAGTGCAGACGGATGCGGCGGGAGCGAGCGCAGCATCGAGGCCAATGGCAAGCTCAATGTCTGCGGCAGCGACTGCAGTCATGGCTTCGGTAGCGACTAGACCCACATCATTTCGTCGCAGCATCTGGTTTTAATAGTGACAGTGGCACGGAAATGGAACAGCCACGGCGGCTGTAGGAATATGGGAGTTAAGATACTAGACTTTTTCTTAGTATAATATTGCGCATTATTCCAAATCTCTACAAACTTACTAGTTGATAAATGTGCGAACAAATTCTCGTATGTGTTGAAGAATTTAGATATATTTATTCATCATTTTGTCTAATGAGGTATGTATGATAAAACAATGCATATTTGTATTTAAAATGCACATACATCGATTGATAGTTTTAAAAGTGTAGATATAATTGATCATACAATAGATGAAACGCAATAGTTGGCGTGTTGTCAGTGATCGAAACCCCTCGTATGGGTCTTTTGTTGAGCACATAGAGCTTCCAGCAAAGCTACTAGACTATTTCTTACGAAGTAATAAAAGCAACATCAATCAATTAGTATACATGTTCCATATATTCTTGGTTCTATAAGTGCATTAATATTTAAAGATTTCAATCATTTTTTAGTTCAATAATCTCTAGTTCGTTTCTTTTAAAGAGGAGAGGACTCGGACGGGGTGGGGAACTTGAAAGGAGGTGACATCTAGGTTGTCTAGAATGCATATATTCATCGTATCTGTGTAATTCATGTTCTCGTATGTGGAGTCATGTGTATTCCATGTTTTCTATGGTTCTACGAGACAGGTGTGAATCACGTGTATTTCATGTTTTCAATGTTCATGGGTTTCTGCGAAGGGAAACTGTGGAAGACATCTAGGGTGCCAATTGACCCCGGATTTTCTTGATAGGTAAGTCTCTGCTCGCAAGTCTATATTGGTTAGTCCGACCTTACCTAATGAACAAGCATACAAGCACATTAGACAATGCGGTTTTGGTCATGGGGTAACCAAACCCTGAGCATGATGATGATTGCTTTTATTACTGAAAAAAATAGTCTAGTATCCTCATTGGAAGGTCTATTTTTTCAAATCCGAGTCCATCTAAAATCCAAGGGTCTCGGTGTTGTTCATATCTTTTTTTCCCCTTTTTGCGAAAGGAGAAAACATGTCAAAAGGAAAAAAAAAGCATTTAGTCCATACTTGTACCTGTAGCTCAGCATATTCATATACATGTGTATTTTGTACACTGTACTGTATATATATGTATGCTATCGCTACAGTACATCTGGATTTCTTCTGGGCTCTCCAGGTGTCTCGTCCCGACACCTGGGCTCACTTCCGAGTACCCCTACAGTACATCTGGATTTCTTCGGGGCTCTCCAGGTGTCTCGTCCCAACACCTGGGCTCACTTCCGAGTACCCCATATGCAGGGTGTGCGTGTGCGTAAACACACACACACACCACATACACATCAACCCCTTGTGAAAAATGGGGAGACACTTCCCTCGCACAAACGAATCCCTCACGCTGGAAACGAGCACCAACCATGGACCAGCTGGAAAACCCCCGCGTCTACCCCTCTTCTACATATGCATGCAATGGTGTTTGAAACAACTGTAAATAGCACCAAAAATACCTGTTGAACATTTATATGTGAAGAGAACATGACCACCACAAAATGAATCAAAATCATGACTGCGACAACAAGCACAAAAACAACGGCGCGCAGAAACTGATGCAAACGTAGATGGTCCTGTACTTCTCCCCTCCATTCGACAGCGAGCGGGCACGTCAGGCTCCCGCCAATCCTCCACTTCACAACCTCCTTCCCTCCTCACTAACCCAGAGGCAGCTCATGGTTCTTTTCTACTGTCCCACATCATGATCCCACTCTTTTTCCAGTTAGCGGATCCGCTATCCTCACAGATAGCATGACCCGAGGACATGTAGCCCATGTTGGCCCAGTGCGTAGCTACAGAGAAGCAGGAGGAATACAGTGTTGTAGAAGACTACGTGCCATTTCGCAAAGAGTCGTGTAGAAACCGATGCATTTACAAGCGGCCCATTACACAATTGCAGCCACGATGTCGTCTAGCCAGCATCCGTTCACCTGCGCTGTTGCAGAGTCAATCCAGCTGATCTATAGCGGGTGCACATTACGAATACTCAGCGACTTCTTTCGGCAATATCGGTGTCCACCCATTTTTTGGCGGGAAGTCCTGACAGGAGGGCGTACAGACAGGTAGTTGTAAAGGTAGAAAGGCATGTAGAATTTCATTATCATGCTACACATTGCCAGCTACTGGACACAGTGTGTAGTTCGTAGCGAAATTTATTCCAAATCATTTTGATATCAACTTAAAAATCCAATCTGGGATATTTTAGAGCTTGCAGAAACCAATTGTTTTTCACTGCCAATGTACAGCAAATGTACAGCCTTCCTATGAGAGCCATTTAATCACTGCTGCCGTTGAAGGGCCTTTTGAACTTTCACGGGACATGCCTGAAGTAGTGCGCCATTTCTCTACCTTGATATCCATACTAAAAGATACAGCCAGCCACTTGTCACGGATCGAGAGCGAGGGTAAGACAATGATCAACCCGGCCGTGTTGTCGTTCTTCTTGGTTGTCTTGAAGTGGATGCAGTTGTCGTGGTCAGGAACGGGTCCGAGCAAAACATGCGAAAAGGGCATACTTAAAAGCGTCTGGTCGAGATTTGCTCCACCCACCAGCGACAAGTTACCATCAGAGAGCCTCAAGATTGCGTCTTCGCCTTTGGCCTGCGTCGCCAAGGTCTTGAGTGTCACGCGGCCCTTGTGGTATCGCCCGGACTCCATCGCATCTGACACCGACATCTTCATCTGCAGCTCCTTCTTCAATTCAACTTGATCAGCTCGGCCAGCATCTCCATGGCTTTGTTATTGTTGTGTTGTTCCTGGTTGTCTTGTTTTGCCCGAATCTCCTTTGATTGGCCCAAGAGTTGAATCGGTGTGGGGCGCTGCGTTTCCGAGGGCTTTGGTGGGGCTTGAATGCGCAGGGGCACAGGGATTTTCTGACGGACTGTCTCGAACTGCAGGCTGGACCTCCGGGTCTCTGATCGCGGCGGGGTTCTGGGCATGGGCTCCGCCGTATCATCAGAAGATGCCACTTTCTTCTGGTCCTGTATTTTCGATTCGATCAGCTGGTCGAAGTGAACCAATCGATTGTAGCGCTCCAAGAGCTCGCGTTGTTCCTTTTGTTGGCGCAGTATGTCCAATGCGGGGCGCTGCGTTGCCAACGGCTTAGTTGGCGTGTGTTTGGCAGGTGCAGGCAGGTCAGACGTGCCGCTCTTCATGAGCTCCAGCATATCATCCGACAAAGCCTTCTCGCTGAAGTCTTCCACTGTCGTTGCGCGCGAGAGCTCGAATAGGCACGCCATGTCGTCAGCGGAAGCCCCCTCGTCGAGCTCGACGGGCGCCGGCGCGACAGGCTTACGAAAGAGCCCCGCCAGCGTCGTGCTGCGCGGCGCCATCGTCTTGACAAAGGACAACAGGTCCACTGCAGACATGCGCTGACCGCCGTAGCAGGCGATGCATTGCTCCAGCGAACCCCTTTCGCCCTGACTGAGCTCGGCCCTTGCACTGCGCACGATGGCCTCCGTCAGAGGCGTGGGCAGCTGAGCAGCCGCTTGCTTCTTGCGCTCGTCAAAGCTGCTTTCAAAGTCGCCACGGCTGCACAGTCTCACGGACATTTCTGCGTTGCGTGGGACCACCTAATGTGCCTGCGCGCGCGAGGTCGGCCTCGCCATGCCGGGTTGAGTGTACGAAGTCGGATTAACTTTACGAAAGTCCGAAGGGATGCCGGTTCCCCGTTTGACATTGTACAACCCACGCTTTCCCCGATACGACAGCCAAGAGTGCAATACTTCCATTGCTTGGGAACAGGCCGAGGCGTGTCCGACATTGATCCACGTTCAACGTGATGCCAGCACTCTCAGCCCGATGGACCTGCACGAAGCCAGAGGCCTATCCCCTTTTGCCTTGCAGGATACAACAACCAGGAGGGCATTCCCGGATTTGACAGCCAAGAGGGCAGCCCTGCAATTGCCTTGGAGCAAGAAGAAATGACAGATGGCATAATGTACTAACGCCAGACATGTATGCAAATCGTAGAGGCGCTTTGCGTCATGACGGCAGCCTGCACAGCCTGCATAGCTTGCGCAGCCAACGAGCCCAAGTTTTGGCCAACCGTGGGCGAGCGCAAGCTCACACAGTATGACGGCAGGAATACCAAGGCCGATACTAAAGATAGATCGTCAATTCCACCCCCGAGGCAACTTCAACAAAGTCTTCAACGTCAAGGGGCTCATTGATGTACTTCCAACGTCATCAGTCACAGTGTTCGACTGCGACTCCTGGGCTGCGCCTCATTGCACACATCGTCACCCCTCTGACTCGGATCTGCTGCTCCTGTGTGGTACAAATCCACCGCAGAGGGTGGTGAGTTAGCCTGCGACATGGCGTCCGTACAGATACAAGAGCCTGCACGATGATCTGCGCAGGTCTCCCACAGTGATGTCTCACAGATGGCATGCTAGTCTCACGAACCACCACAGCTCACGCTGTGCGACTGTGTAGATGCTTGGGCATGGCCTCCTTCTGCTACACCCCATTGAACTATTTCAAATTTGCGAATAAAGCTTCCAGCAAAGACTTTTATGAAGTATTAAAAGCAACAACAATCACACATTTACTTCATGTTTGATCTTTCCTTTAATTCTGGACTTGCCACTCGGAAAAGGCCGATTGAAAGAATTGACGAAATAGCTCACTTGCGTCGAGCTAGCTACTATACACGTTTCCCCCAACGTTGGCACGAACAGACTGATCACAGACAAGGGCTGTTTAAAGTTATGATGATCCCGTGACCGACAAACTCGAGAATATACCTGGTTCCAAGGATGATAGATTTGTCGCGGTTCTTGGCGTAAAATAACCTGAAATTTACATACAAATCAGCTCAAACATGGTGTGCTTATCAGGGCCGAGCTAAAGTGATATCGGTCGCCCCGGCATCATGTAGTCATTCCCTCTTAGGGGCTCCACCTTGGAGCCATCGTAACCGAGTTCCCCCCTCAACACCCTCTGTGAGCCAACTCCTCATCGTGGTGTTCCCATTAGGCTCATCAAAGTACATTGGAATGTGTCTCACGGTGCCGCCTATATAACAGGGTCTTACATTTGTAGGTAATACACGAGATACCGCTAATTTGTCCCCCAAGTGTGATATTCAACTCCTTGGGGATTTGCCACCTAGTGGCCATCTTTGTCGTGATGTCTCTGTAATCGTACACGCTGTGAGCTGCTATGTGAATCTACATATATGTTGTATTACGATGTGATGTTACAGTGAAGAAACAGGGCCTTGCAAATGCATCGAGGCCACTTACAAAAGCGATTAGCAGGTCACAAATTCTCATGATTTCATACCATGATGTATATACAGGGACTAAAAGGATGATAGATAGGAACTTTGCCCTGGAGACTTCAGATTCTACATTATGCAGAAACACAAATGGTGACTTTTCCTAGATATAAAAATTGAAAGAAATGTTTGATTCGTAATATAAAGTATTTTCACCTTTGAATATATGTACGTGCGCATGCCATCTGCATACGTATATTCCCGCAGCGCCATCATGCAATATCCAAAAAAGCCTGGCAAAAACACCGGCAAGTCTCTGTTCGAAAGTGCGACAATTTATAGAGTCCTTTTGGCTGCTGCTTTCAGCAGTGTCATTTTCTCAGTACATGCACTCAGCCAGACACATACGTTTGTGCGTGCGAGTAAGCAATGTGCCAAAAAAATAGAGCAATTTATAAAGAATTGTTGGCCGCCACTCCAGCAATATCACGATCGATCTCACCACAGCTACTCAGCAAAGTGAGTGTGTGTGTGTATGTGAGTGAGCATGGCCCAAAAAAGGAGGGAATTTGTGGGAGACTTTTTGGCCGCAGCTTCCAGAAATATCACGACCTCAAAGTGTGTGTGGTATGTCACCATCGCGGTCTTGGTGGCCGGTATTGGCGCCAGCTTTCAGCAGCAATACAAGAACGGCAGGTTGGCATGCTAGCATAAGATCAGTGTATCTCGTGCGCTGGCAAACTGTGTTTAACTCCGCACCAGCTTGCAAGATGAAAGTGCAGAAATTCTCAAAAGTCGGCTATACAATGATTGTACGTAGCGAACTGAGTGGCGAGCTGAATTTTTGAGAGTTTTGATCTGGGTGTCACCGGTGCGGCCGGCGGACACGATCAGCCAGAAATTCTCACAGGACAGCTAACTTCGCAATTCACTATATATGATCACGGTAGAGCTGACTTTATACATATACATTTGCAAATATATATATATATATATATATATATATGTACATATATATATA
>Ga0105053_10009177_pt1 | contig 12648 bp, 8 predicted proteins | sample BON01_FD_78093 | JGI IMG/M metagenome (GOLD analysis project Ga0105053, IMG submission 78093) | Freshwater microbial communities from Lake Bonney liftoff mats and glacier meltwater in Antarctica - BON-01 | ecosystem: Environmental > Aquatic > Freshwater > Ice > Glacier meltwater | place: Lake...
GATGGCGGCAACATCAGTAAATCGTAGCGCCCCCAAACGTATTCACCGCAGATGTCTTCAGCAGCTCCTAAAAACTTTTCAGTTTCTGCAAATTCATAAGCTGCAAAATCCACTACTGAAGGTTCAGACCAAACTCGAGATCGAGGTCCAATATCTCTGGATTCAAGATTGCCAACTGCTAGTGCTACGAGGTACGAAGACATTGGAACATCTTGCTTGAACGAGAACACGGTACTTTGATCATCTGTTTTGATACCTGTTTGCATGGCACTCATCAATGCAACCAATGGAACGGGGACGCGAATTCGAGCATCATAAGTGAACTTGACGCACGGTGCGTCTTGGCATGGTAACAGCGATCTGCAATGAATAGCTTGGCACTGGGTAAAAACGAATGGATGGTCTTTCCCTGCTGTTTGTTCAGGAGGAAGCCATTGAAGTGCGCTACATTTTTCACCAGGGGCTGTTTCGTATTGGATATCAACATTGAAATCGCCTGATCGGCAATCTTCCGGAAGCTCAATCGCTAAAGCTGATCCGAATACTTCATGAGGGGGGCCAAAGCTATAAGGAACAGATATCTTATTAACAGTGACACTGGTGACAGCAATAGAGTTCGTGTCCAATATCAGCTTAACCACTCCTGCTTTCTTCACTTGAACTATTAGAGTGACTGAGCCACTGAGAACTTTTCGTGACAAGTCAACGAATAAATCCAACGATACGTGCTGGATAACACAATCATGGAAATTGGCATAACTGGTAGGCTCGCGGACTTCCTTTCGAATCGGCACCCTTACAGGTCGAGACTGACTCACTGCTTTGGTTGTTGAAGGAGGAAGAGCTACTACGAATGAGCATTTTGAATATTTTTGGAGGATGAACTTACATTTCGCCCGTTTGCTGATTACCTTCTGGCGCTTATGAAGGACAAGAGCAATGAGGGTACCAGTAGCTACAGCACATGCTAGCACTGCCAATACTTTCACCGGCTTGGATATCGGCATATTGTTTCGCGGAGTAGACCCTAAGAAGGTCTACTGGACTGGTTTTGCTTCTACATTTTCATTCGTGAAAATAACTGCACGCCATATTTCATTGAACCGATAACCTGTAATTAAAATAAAATGCTTCGTAATCTAATTAGATCAAAAATAAACTATCCAAACATTTTTTGAGCCATCTTCTTTCTCTTCGCGTCTTCCCGTTTGATCTGGGCATTGACTCTTTCTAGAAGTTTGCCAATAGCTTTATCTTCGGGGTCTATTTTGGCAGCTTTCAGAAGGTTCGTCTTCGCTTTATCAAATTCTTTGGAATTCTCCTGAGCGTACGCCAGTCTATAAAGGGCTTTGGTAGAATCAGGGTCTACTTGCAGCGCATTCTGGGCAGACTTGACAACATCATCCCATTTACCGGCTTTGAGATAACACTGAGCAAGGTTTAAATGTAGAGATAATTTAATAGCATCCAGCTCCTGTATATCTGCTGGACTCATGTCATAGAACTTTTCACAATGTTGCAACGCTCTGATGTATCGAAGAGCAGCTGCCTCGAAGTTCCCATCTTTGAACAATGTATTCCCTTCTTCTTTGTTCATCGTCACTTTGCGCATGCGTTCTGGCTTCTTCAATCGACGGGTATCATGATCGTCTTTACCGCCATTTGCTTCTAACTCTGCTGCTGCTTCCGCCGCTTCACGTTCTAAATCCTGCTCTTTGGCTACTCTGTCGGCTTCCACCTTCTCATAGTAAACACTGCAGGACTTTTCCAATTCGGAGGCCAGATTCGAGAACTTCTCTAGGTATACTATAGCCTCGCTAGGACTTTCCTCGTTCAAGTCTTCATACATCCATTCTTCATACTTGTCAAGCACAGCCAAGCACTCTTCCTTGTTGATCAAATTCGCATGGATTCGGGAGCTCTCAGCAATATTTCGCATCTCGTACACATATGATTCTAACTTATTCTTGGCTTCATTAATCCCCAGTAACTTTGCATCATTACCTTGCATCAGATGCTCCAGTTCAACCGCCGCTTGGATTTCCTCAAGTGAAAGCAAGGTGGTGGAAGACCTACTTTCATCAGCTAGTAATTCAACTTGCTGTATTTCAAACAAAGCAACATTATCGAATGCAGGTCTATGAACTCCGCCACTAGTAGGCTGGAATAATTGCGCACAGTGGATCGATGTGCCCATGGACACAGCTGACATAGAGTCTACGGTGTATGCTAACGACACCCCTTCGCCAAGAACCCCTATGATTGCATCTCTAATAAGAGGACTCCGCATGGCACCACCTATCAACTCGCAAGTTTTCAATTGTGAAAACACTTCTTCAGGACACTGGTCCTTGACACTTTGAAGCATGGAAGTGAATCGTTCCAAAATGGGTTGACACACTTGGGCCAACTGATCCCGCGTGAACTTGAACGTCACATCATCATCACCAACCAGCATTTCCACAGTAATAGATGCAGATGGAACGGCGCTGAGGTTCTCCTTGAGCTTTCGGCATTGGGACATCAATCGAATAGCCCCTTTCGATCCAGGAACTACTTTCTCCCCTTTTCGCTCTTCGCAATCCTTGCACAGTGCTTCAAACAAAGCCTCTTCAATAGCCTGGCCGCCAATACCCTCTAAACTAGATGATGCGATCTTCTTCCCCTTTTTACCGTCCCATTGATACACGGCAGCCGAGGCAAATCCGTGACCCACATCAACAATGCACACTACCGAATCACCCAATGCCTCCGCAGATCGCTTAGTACCATAATCTAGCATTGCAGCTTCGGTACTTCTGATCACACTCCGTAAATCCACTCCACCAATCACAGCAGCATCTCGAAGTGCTTGCACATGCGAATCACTAAAACAATCGGGAACGCTGATAGCAATCGGAAGTTTCTCTCCAGTGAAACTCTCCAATTTACGAAGATACATGCCTAATACCTGCTCTGGTACCAGCTTATGGTCCTGACCGTCATAGGATACTTGGAACACCGATTTTCCATTCTCCTGGGTTTCAAATGTACCAATCAATGGTTGAAAATCAGAGCGATCAGATCGATGGAATTGGTCAAAGTACCTCAATAGGCTGTCGATGGTGTTGGCCCTATTGGCGGATTTCATTTGCTCTGCAACCTCACCGAAACACCTTTCCTTTCCAGAAAATGAGACGATCGTCGGGGTTTTCTCGTTGGATACATCGTTTCTGCAGATGTCGGTTTTCAGAGATCTAGTGGAAACTTTGCAGACCACCGAATTGTCGCAACCTAAGTCAATGCCGGCAACGTACTCTGGAATGCTCATCTTGGTATTCTCTGGAATGGATTTCGTTTTTCTGGAATGGTTCCATTCATTCGTGCGGGGACCTCAATTTTTGAAATAAAAATGATGTAATTTTTCGTTTCATTGATATTTGAAAATTCGTACTCAAGAATGTCAGATAGACTGTCGGATGAAGACGATGTCTCGTCAGTGGGTAATCCAGTAGTGGACGAAGCTCTTCGCCATCACCGCACTTTGTCTACGTTATCAACCTCCTCCAGTGTCGCAACGAGGCCACTTGACTCACCTTTAAACTCACCAGAACCGATGCCGTCCACGCCCCAGCCTGATGAACCTACCAGACATGTTCTCCAATCTCCATTCACGCCACAGCGAGGGAGTAGAATTATTCCCAGCTCTTTACCTAGAGGTGATCTGGGATCTGTTTCAAGTGCTAGATATGCTGAGAGTCCTGTCAGAGGTAGTTTCGCTAGCAGTCGCAGTAGCGTACCCGCTAGTAGACACGGCAGTTTCGCCCATGATCTGCCTGTTGATCAAGGTGAAAATAGTGGTAGTGGATTTGGTGGTGGCGGGAATGGTGACGATCATGGGAATAATGGCAATTTGGATGACGATGATGATGAGCCTGAAGACAACGGTAATAATGCCGTGATCTACGGTACTACAGTGAACATAGAAGAAACGATGCGCGTGTTTAAAGGTTTTATTCAGGAATTTATTCCAGAAAATGAACTTGTTGATTTCGATCCTTTTTATATGAAGGCTTTAAGAACGTTGCACGAAACTGGCGATATGAATATTGATGTGGATGCAAGTCACTTGGAAGAATTCAGTCTTGATTCAAAGCGATTGTACAAACAGATGTTGCGATATCCCCAAGAGATCATTCCAATACTTGATTTGGTGGTGTACCAAGAGTTTGTGGAACTTTTTGGTGAAGATATCTTGTTAGAAAGTGGTAAACGCATTCAAGTCCGAGTGTTCAATCTTCATGAAGTACGTCGAATGAGGGAGTTGGATCCTGAGGATCTGGACCAACTGATTAGCCTTCGAGGAATGATTATCCGCGTGTCAACTGTGATCCCGGACATGAAACAGGCATTCTTTCGGTGTACTATGTGTTTAGGCGAGAAAGATGTTGTAATTGATCGTGGTGTAATTGCAGAGCCATCCAGATGCGAGGCTTGCAACCAGCGTGGGTGCATGGAGCTTGTTCACAACCGATCTATATTCGCAGACAAACAAATGATCAAGCTTCAAGAGTCCCCTGAAAATATTCCTGAAGGTGAAACGCCACATACTGTGTCGATATACGCATATGACTCCCTGGTCGATATGGCAAAGCCTGGAGATCGAGTTGAAGTCACTGGAATTCTACGTGCAGTTCCAACTAGGACGAATCCCATGCGAAGAACTGTGGGAGCTATATATAAGTCCTACGTGGATGTTGTGCATTTTCATGTGATTCAACGGGGCAGTTTGGCTGATCAGGCGGCCCGTAACCGCGGAGCTCAGCAGACGACGGAAGAGCTAGCACCTGCTATGGCTGAGGAGGCCATGCATGCACTGGCAGCTGACCCTGAATTATACTCCAAGTTGTCTCATTCAATAGCACCTTCCATATGGGGTTTGGACAACGTCAAGAAGGGCGTCCTGTTGTTGCTGTTTGGTGGAACGAATAAAGAAATGGATCAATCAGCTGGCGATGTTAGGTCAACACACAGAATGAGAACGCGAGGCGAGCTCAATGTATTATTGTGCGGGGATCCAGGAACTTCCAAGTCCCAGATCCTCAGTTACGTTCATAAACTAGCGCCTCGAGGAATATACACTTCAGGCAAGGGCAGTAGTGCAGTCGGACTAACAGCCTATGTAACGAAAGACCCTGACACTAAAGAATTGGTGTTAGAAAGTGGAGCACTGGTGCTAAGTGATAGGGGCGTTTGCTGCATTGATGAGTTTGATAAAATGGCTGACACTACCCGAGCTATTCTTCACGAGTGCATGGAGCAGCAAACTATTTCTATAGCGAAAGCGGGAATAATCGCAACTTTGAATGCCAGAACATCCATCCTTGCAAGTGCCAATCCTATCGAAAGCAGATACAATCCAAAACTGTCGATGGTTCAGAATATTCAACTACCACCTACATTGCTTTCTCGCTTTGACCTCATTTACTTGGTTCTTGATGATCCCAAGCAAGTTACCGATCGCAAACTAGCGAAGCATTTGGTCCAATTGTACTTTCGTAACCCGACCATCCGACGGACCACCTTGGATAAGTCAACCATCACTCAATATATTGCATATGCTAAAGCAAACTGTTTCCCAGTTATAACACCTGCCGCATCACGCAAACTAGTCCAAGAGTATGTTGTCATGAGACAGCACGGAGCTCACAACGGAGGCAAAAAGACAATTTCGGCGACGCCAAGACAATTAGAATCTTTGATCAGACTTGCAGAAGCGCATGCGAAGATTAGATTGTCTCCAACAGTAGAAGCGGCTGATGTGGATGAAGCGTCCCGACTAATGAGCGAGGCTACGTTGAAGTCAGCGGTGGATCCACGAACAGGGACCATCGATATGGATTGCATCAACACTGGTTTCGGTGCTTCGGACAGAAATGATTTAGAATTGCTCTCAGAGGAAGTCAGCAGATTGTTGAAGGAGCGATTCACAGGTGGTGTTAGAGTGTTCAGCTTGGCTGAAACTATCATGGGGCAAGGATCTATTGAAGTAACTCAGGAGAAGTTGGTTCAGGCCATTCAAATCCTCGCTGATAACGGAAGAGCTAGATTCTCTGCTCAAACAGGATTAGTCATGCCCATGGGATAATTTAAAAATATTTACGATTAAAATAGATTCCTTTGAGGAAAAATAGGGATTTGTTTTGCGGGATCCCACTCGGCCTCATGGGTTCATTGAGATATAATTAACTGCAGCTGGCTAAACCAACGAAATATTTGAAATGCAAAAGGATATTTAGAAGAAATAAGTCAGCAAAAAAGATATTGGACTCTTGGTTGAATATGAAACGCAACAGGAATGCAAGGCCGCGCCATCTCTGTTCCCAGACTACCTTTAAAACTGATGGAGACCGTCCAAAATACCGACTATCTTCGTAAAAGCTGAGTGTACAACCCTACAACGCCGACTTAATCTGGAGCAGAGAATCCGAGCATCCAAAAATTTTATAGACGCTTATCAACATGCATATGTGAAACTTGTCAATTTTTCCATGTTAGATTGAATAACGATGTCAATCGTGGAAGCAGAATCGCTGGTTTGGCGAAATCTTGTTTTTATGGACAGAGTGCCAAAAAAGATGACAAGGCCTCCTAGAGGAATAAAGAACTTGCTGCCAGCAAAACCAACTCTTTTCTTGAATAGCAAATAGAAAGTCAATTCCGAAGAATTCGTATTTCAATGATCGAATCACGTCGTTGGTTAACGACCATTGATTCAGTTTTACGCAATCGCCTTGTACGCCGATAATGATCAGCACAAGTAGGAGTCACGTGCCGGCAACTCAAATTTCATCGATAAGCTTGAGTGGCAGAATCTAAAACAACTTCATTTTGACTTCCCTGTTGTCTCAGACTTCAACTTCGGCATCGGTCGGATATCGATTGCTCATGTTCCGCTGATCACAAAAACTGACAAACCCTGAAATTTAAATTAATAAATTTCCGCATGATATATTCATTGTATAGATATTGAATACGAATGCTGATAAGACCGAAGAAAATTTTGCAGTAAGGTACTTTTAAATTAAACATGTTGGGTTTTAAAATGATTTTGGTTTCAATGATGGGCATTAAATTTATTATCGTTTTATTAAAATGATTTTGGTTTCAATGATGGGCATGATGGGCATTAAATTTATTATCGTTTTACTGAATTTGGCACAAAGAGCACTTTTGAGAGGTATAGTTTGCTACCATAAACACTAGTCAGGTGGGACATTTTTCGAAAGTATCTGAACTACATACAACCTTTCAATGTTCAAATATACTATTATGACAGATATAAGCGACTTGCTGTGCCCATCTCTGAATAAAAGCTTACCGAGGCAAGTTTCAAGCGGATGCGAAGTCTCTATTGAAACAGAAAATGTAGTCAACGGACTTCTTTCGTCGAGCAACTGCCACCAACCAACCATCAATCCTGAGAGAATGTGCAAGTTCCAGAACTCCATGGCCCACATTAAAGCCCATAATTCGAAGCATCCTGGTACTCAGCAAGCTGATTTATCTATGCTTCTTGCTGATGAAGAATATCTTCAACTACGTCCCGACTCCATTGCGGCGAAAATGTTTCCCGAAATGTATCGACAAGTGCACCGCCAAAATCCCAGTATACTGTTGACAAAAGCAGAACCCCCAACCGGATTATGCAAGAATGTAGATTGGAGAGAAAATGGAATCATATCTAGAAATATTCTGGATCAGAAAAGCTGCAGTGGGTGTTGGGCTATCACTGCTGCGGAAGTAGCTGGTTCCAATGCAAGAATTAAGTTCAATTTGGACTTGAATAGCTTTACGGAGAGAAGTGCTCAGCAGCTACTAAATTGTGATAAAAGTGGGGGGAAAAATAATGGGTGTCGCGGGGGTAGTGTTTTGTATACTTGGGGGAATAATGACGATGGATTTCTTTATCCTTACGCAGCTGCCGAAGAATATCCGTTTGAAGCCAAAGATGAGGTATGTAATACCACTGTTACATCTCCTATACAAGTATCTACTGCTGGAAATTTGAATTACTTTGTTTACGGTACCAAGGAAACGAACTATGTTGCCTCCGACCTCGAGCTCTGCATTGCTTTACAGGAGAAACCAATTGCACTCAATGTTTATGATCTTCCTTTCAAAAACTACAAATCTGGTATACTCCGCAATGAAGACTATTTGTCGGAGGGTTTTAATCAGTGTTCTGAATATGTAAATCATGCAATTACGTTGGTTGGATACAACGAAGGAATTGATGGTGCGTATTGGATTATTAAGAACTCTTGGGGAGCAGAATGGGGACTTGAAGGATTTGCTTATCTTGCTGCGAACATATCTCAACCGTTGCGAAGAGATAGATTCGGTTGTTACGGCACGTTGAACATGAACAGACTCGCTGCTACTCCTGTAAAAATAGTTCTAGCCGAGCCAATTACTGAAGCACCGAGTACTAAATCTCCAAGTACTATATCCCCGACTTTCATCTTTCCAGGCTCCAAATCTCCAAGTACTATATCACCGAGTCATTCTCCAACTATATCACCGACTTTCACAGGGGTACCAACTACAATCTCCCCAACGACATTGACTCCAAGTACTATATCACCGAGTGATTCTCCAACTATATCACCGGCTTTCACAGGGGTACCAACTACAATCTCCCCAACGACATTGAATCCTAGTACCACGACACCCACTTTAGATAGTGGTAGTATAGCTCCAAGCACTGCCTCACCTTCAGGTCTATTTCCTGTATCGAAGAATCCAACTTCGTTCGAATCTGTCACCGTCAGCCCAACATCCCACGGCCACCTGGAACATCCATTCATGTTCCTGTTGATATTCCTCCTCTTGTGGCTAAAGTAGACTAATAAAACATGAAATAATTCATTAAATCTATACAACCAGATTCTGCAACCAACGAGATATCTCTTTTCCGCATGCAATAGCGGCAACATGTTTCTCCAACTCAGTTCGGTTGGCCGATACAATTCCCTCAATCATTCCTACTAATCTGCCATCTGCCGACACTACAGCTCCACCACACATTCCCTGGGGTAATTCGCAATCAGTAAACGCGAATACCTGATCGATTTCCATTGGAAGTCCGTTTTGACCACTTTGTTTCACTCTATGATGGCCTACAAAAAGTCCCTCCACTGAAAGCGGAACCTGCGAAATAATATATTAAAAACATAATACACCTAGAAAACATAATGCACTCACCAGCTTTGATATGTCTAAATCGTTCTCAATCTTTTCTTGCACAGAATGACCATGAAAGAGAACAGGGGCATCGGTCACGTAGTCTTCATCTTCTTCATTTAAATGAAAAACTTCAATATCGTGTTTTTGTAAAAATGTATCTGCCGCAGAATGGGATTCAAATTCCATGGAAATAAGGTCTCGACAAGGATGCGGCACGGCGTTGATAAGAGGCAACGAGTCCATGATATTTCCTTCTCGATCATATACACAAAATGCGTTGCTAACATCCGTTGATTTCAAATGAAACACCCAATCCATCTACCAGAGTTAACTTTCGAAATTACATAGATTGCCAACTCACTCACATGTTTATAATATTGAGGATACCTAAACGGATGCACCACATGAAGACACGAGATAACTTTCGTGGGGCCTGCATCAGAGTAAATCACACAGGCACTTGATCTGCCTAATATTTCTTTGCCTTGCATCAAGAATTCCTTTTTAAAGAACCATGTGTTCAAGCCTCCAATCGCTCGACCCATTCTGTTGATGCGGGGGGCTGGCCTGTTTGAAAACACAGATTCGACTATGTAAATGGTAGGACTGATCAAATTGCATAGTTTAAACGAGATGAGGAAGTTTTGTACCAGTGTAAAAATCGCGGAGTGGGAGAAGCTCGCGAAGAAGGAAATCAAAGGCAAGGAGTTGTCTTCGCTGGATTGGAGCACGCCGGAAGGAATCAAGGTGAAGCCGCTCTACACCAGTATTGACTTGCCCGACGAGGAGAGGTCTCCACCAGGTGTTTTTCCTTTCACGCGAGGCCCTAGAGCCACCATGTACACGTATCGCCCATGGACAGTTCGTCAGTATGCAGGGTTTTCTACGGCTGAAGCAAGTAATGCGTTTTACAGGAAGAACGTGGCAGCAGGACAACAAGGGCTCTCGGTGGCGTTCGATCTTGCAACACATCGAGGATATGACAGTGATCATCCACGAGTTTTAGGGGATGTAGGGATGGCGGGTGTTGCGGTGGACTCCGTTGAAGATGTCAAGATACTGTTCAATGAAATACCCTTGGAGAAGATGAGTGTGAGTATGACAATGAACGGTGCAGTTCTTCCTATCATGGCTTTCTACATTGTGGCTGCCGAGGAACAAGGTGTTCAACAGAAAGATCTCACAGGAACTGTTCAAAATGATATTTTGAAGGAATTCGCTGTTCGAAATACCTTCATCTACCCTCCTGAACCTTCCATGCGCATCATCTCGGATATATTTGGATACACTGCCACCCACATGCCGAAATTTAATTCTATTTCGATTTCAGGATACCACATGCAGGAAGCAGGTGCTGATAGTAAACTCGAGTTGGCGTTTACGATTGCCGATGGTATTCAATATTGCAAGACCGCCAAGGAAGCAGGACTTGATGTGGATAAGATCGCACCAAGGCTGTCGTTCTTTTTTGCTATCGGAATGAATTTCTATATGGAAATTGCTAAATTACGAGCAGCTCGACAATTATGGGCATACTATATGAGAGATGTATTAGGAGCCAAGGATCCAAAGAGTTGGTTGTTAAGAACGCATTGTCAAACATCTGGGTATTCGTTGACAGAACAAGATCCATATAATAATGTCGTGCGTACTACTGTAGAAGCAATGGCTGCAACATTAGGAGGAACCCAGTCTTTGCATACGAATGCGTTGGATGAAGCTTTGGGACTTCCAACGGAATTCTCGGCGAGAATCGCACGAAACACGCAATTAATCCTGCAAGAAGAAACGGGGATGACAAGAGTAGCAGATCCTTGGGGAGGATCCTACATGATGGAATCTCTTACTGAGGAGCTTTTCAAGGAGTCCAAGTTGATCATTGAAGAGGTTGAAGAACTCGGAGGTATGGCCAAAGCCATTAACACTGGTATGCCTAAACTGCGAATTGAAGAATCTGCCGCCAAGAAACAGGCTCGCATTGATTCAGGACAGGAATCAATTGTAGGAGTGAACAAGTACCGTTTAACTGAAGAAGAACCTTTTGACGTGCTGGCAATCGATAATACTAAAGTTCGAGAGTCCCAAATCGCAAGGATTAAAACCACCAAGGCCAATCGTGACGAAGCCAAATGCCAACATGCATTGGAGCAATTGTCCATCAGTGCAGGTCTTCAAGAGTCAACCAGTAGTGGCGATCATTCTATGAACCTCCTCAAGCTATCGGTGGATGCAGCTCGACTTCGTTGTACACTGGGTGAAATATCTGATGCTCTTGAGTCTAAATGGGGTCGCCACGTGCCAACTTCCTCAGTTGTTCAAGGGGCCTATCGCACGGAATTCAGTCACAGCGAGACGGACAAGGCGTTCGATCAATCACTTGCTAAAGTAGAAGCGTTTGCTTCAAGTCATGGACGAAGACCGCGAATGCTGGTTGCCAAGATGGGTCAGGATGGGCATGATCGCGGAGCTAAAGTCATTGCATCGGGATTCGCTGATATTGGCTGGGATGTTGATGTGTCCAGTCTCTTCTCCACTCCGGAAGAAGTAGCTAACCAAGCGGTAGATGCCGACGTGCATGTTGTAGGAGTTTCCTCTCAAGCAGCTGGGCACAAGACATTGGTACCCGCTTTGATCAAGGCGTTAAAAGCAAGAGGAGGCGAGCATATCCTGGTTGTGGCTGGTGGGGTTATTCCGCCTAGTGACTACAATTTCCTTTATGAAGCAGGAGTAGCAGCTATCTTCGGACCCGGTACCCCCATTCCAAAGGCAAGTGACGGTGTCATCTTACAGATCGATAAAATAAACTCAACGTAATATTATTTACAAATTCATCCTAGTCTCTTCGCAACTCCAATCATGTAACCATCTAACTGCTTCGTGAATGCATCGCTTTCTATGTGTTCAAAAGGTTTATAAAGTGGATTTTTCAAAACCGTTTCCACAAATATTTCACCATATACATGTCGTAGAGCCAATTGGACGTCCTTTAGGAGCTGCTTGTGGCACACACTCGTGTTTAAAACAAACCGGATCCCGCTTACGGTTTCTAATTGGTGCATCGTGAACGCGTTCGTGGAGAATGAACTCAAATTACCTGCTCCAGCTTCAACCGGTTCTAGTTTCTGGCACAATTGCTTCAGGGAAAAAAGAAGTCCGAATACCAACTTAACATCTTCATCTGGGTTGTCTGCAAGTGGGTTGTGCGTTCGGGACCATTCATGATAGTATAAACATGCACCGCGTTTGTCATACACGTAAAGATTGTGGAGAGTCAACATCCTTTTTTTTATTTATTTATTTATTTTTTTAAACAACAACAAAAATCGATTTTTTTAAAACTACTAGTAGTGGATAAAAGCCATCAAATGCTAATTTCTTAATAAACAAGAGTATCTTGTTGAAAGAAAAGAGCCTGATGGC
>Ga0105053_10009185_pt1 | contig 12639 bp, 13 predicted proteins | sample BON01_FD_78093 | JGI IMG/M metagenome (GOLD analysis project Ga0105053, IMG submission 78093) | Freshwater microbial communities from Lake Bonney liftoff mats and glacier meltwater in Antarctica - BON-01 | ecosystem: Environmental > Aquatic > Freshwater > Ice > Glacier meltwater | place: Lake...
ACAGGGCAACTGTCAACAGGCGCTGAGGGAGAGACTGCCAGGGAAATGGAGTTATGGCCCATGCTCTGATGACATCTCCCTTAGTGCCTTGCATGTGTCGTGTAGGTGTGGGCATATGTCAGTGAGTGCATGATCATATTCAGATAGTCAGATACATGCATGTCCGCATGTGTTCGCATGCATGCACACGCATACATGGTGTGCATATGTGTCTGATATGTGGGGGTTCTGCGTAGGCACACGCGTGTCCTGGCAAGTTGACTCGTGGTTGTCTACATGTACTGGCATACTTACATACATGTGCACTTGCGCACATATGTGTGGAGTGTTTGCGGGTTATTGTGTACACTCGTGTGTCCTGACCAATGATACGTGTATGTCTACATGTGTATGTTTACATGTACACATATGCACGTTATGTGCATATGTGCGGCGTGAGAGCAGGCTGTGTGTGTACACATTCGTATTTTTCACAAAAAATAGTGAGATGGTTGCGTGAATGTCTCTACATGCACAACACGCCCTATTTATTAATGTGTTGTGAATCACATGATTATGCACAACACAGACATATGTGGGTTTCGCATGTGTCTTGTGCGCTTGATGTACTTATACCCCATTATGTCTGATAAACCCAATTCATTACACACTAAAGACACAGAAATATGTACCTATACACTTCTGCTGCTCCCACCCTCTCTTTCCTTCTCCCTTTCTTTCTCCATGTACTAGACAACTCTCATATATGCATGCATGTGTGTGTGTGTGTGTATGTGTGTGTGCATATATGTGTACACTGTTGACAAGATGGGGTCTCGCTGCGAGGTAGTAACATGGATGGAAACCCCTTGTATGGGTCTGTGACGTGTGTATACTGCTTCCCAGGGCTGAGACCTAGGGAAACCTTTCGAACAGGTCTCCCATTTGTTGGGGTGTACGCGTGTGTGTATACGCGCATGTACATGCATAGGTCTTTTGTATGCGTGTTTGTGGGGGTAGATACATGGATTCTGTGGGTCTGGAAGGTGGGAATTGAGAGGTGGTACAGAAGTTATGGATATGGATATATACAACTGCAGACTAAGTGTGTAAGGGGGTGTGTGTGATGTGGGTGATGGGATGGGCTATGTATATGTTCGCGTGTGGGGTACAGTTGTCACTCGCATGTGTGTGTATTGGCGCGCCTTCTTTCTTTCTTGGTGCGCGTCAATCAACACACAGAGTAGCAGTAGTTGTCTAGGAGCAGTATATGGACTCATCTCTATTTCTGGGTCAGTATATGGACCCAGAGATGGGGTCCTAGAGACAGGATACCCATCGTCCCAAATGTAAACCAGGGTGACTGTGCACGCCCCATAAATGGCGTGCACACTAGATGGGAGTTGAATGTGAGGACATCGTAGTAAATAACAGAAGCCAAAAGGGTGTGGATGAGACTTTAGTGATTGTGTCTTATAAGACGCAGTCGTATCTTATGAGACACTGTGATTGTGTCTTATAAAACACAAAAATTGCGTCTCATAAGTTTTTAATATATGATAAGTACATATGTGCACAAAATGAGTGGTTTGTGTATATGTGTAAGGGTAGTGTATGTAGGACATGTACGTACTTGTACTCGCGTGTTCATGACTGAACACACATATGGTTGGCGGCAGTTGCTGGAACCCCTGAGTTGCTGGGTTTCTTCTCCAGAAGAATCCTACAAAAACAGGGTTCTTTTTCCAGAAGGCACCTAGGGGTTTTGGGGGGTCTAAAGATTGTTACCACCGCACAGGAGCTTTAGCGGTACGTGGGTTTACCATGTATACACTTGTACCAACAGACAGCAACTGATAGTGTCAATAATCAGAGCATACCATAGAGAGGTGGTGACGGAGGAAGTTACATCGCCAGGTGTACCAAGATGAGGGAGTTCAGGAGAGATAGACAGGCGAATTTATCATTTCTTTATCATAGGGACATATATCCGTACATGTATACCTACATGTCAGAAGAAGGAAAAAGATAGATTTTTCTTTACTTTTTCTCAACTTTTCTCACATACCACCAACACTATACAACTTAAAAACAAAAAATGAGATAAACGTTTGGGGTCACAGTAAGAGATCGGGGCAAAACACCAACTCTCCAACTCAACTTCATTCTTCCATTAACCGATTTTATTGCGTTCTGCCCCAGAAAGTATATGTATACCTAATACTTACCTCAACAGGTCCGACAGTCTAGTAAACTAGTCTAATAACGCCCAGGCGACCAAAGGGTCCTCCTTTAAGGTATTATCCTAATAAACTAATGTATCTCTCATGTCATTGAAGATGTTTGCGTGACTTTTTGGCGTTTTTTTTGCTTGATATCTGACCTTGAAAAACGAAGTGCTTATGTGACATTTGTGTGATGGTGTATATACTTGAGACCGTGTGAGAGGGTGTGTGTTGCATAGATATATTCTGTTCCAAACACAAAAAGAAACTGTGTTTTTAATCAAGAGACATCAAGAAAGTCAATTTCCATCAAGAGATATCAGGAAAAGTGATATAGAAGAAAAAAGAGAGAGAACGAGGGTGAGCGAGTACGTCAGTGAAAAAGAAGGGGGGAGAGAGAAGGAGGGTCCCGAAGGATCTTCGGCGATGCATCCGCTAGCACAGCTCAGTGGAGAAAAGCGCGGGACTTCAAAAAATTGGGTTATCCGCAGGTCCCCGGTTCGATTCCGGCCGAAACCCCGCCAACTCAAATCAATATGGATTTGAGCAAATAGACCCTCAAACTTGGGTTCTAAACTACTGGTTCCAGTAATAAAAAGCCAATAAAATCAAAAGAAGGAAAGAGAGTGTGTGTGTATGTCTACATGTCATCATCACTCATGTGCATGTCCAAGTCATTACCCTCGCCACTGAAGAAACGGTGATAATTTTCTCCATCTAAACATTCTGACGATCAAGTAGCGGACAAAGTCGGAATCAGCCTTCTCGAAGTCCGCGTGCATTTTTCCTGGTCTCACCGTGACTGGCACATCTCCCTGGGTGACAAACGCCTGAGCTCGCTCGAGGACACCCAACAACTCGTTGGTCTTTTTCTCAGCATGACGGCGATTCTCTTCAATCGTGACACCAGTACCCCCCCAATCTGTCCCAGGCTCCCCGTCCATATAGGGACAACCTATCCTGTTCCCAGTACCCTGTGAGGGAAAGTTGTGAACGTTCAGAACAGCTTGGAGACAAATCTGTCCTTAGCAGTTTTTGTTCGCTATATGCTATGAACCAGGCATCTGGAAATCAGGAAAGCAGTCATGAACCTCTCTGAACCACGTCAAAACCCACCCAACAAGTGCAGTTAATTCAGAAATGATTTCGAAACTAAAATTCGTCTCTCGAACAGGGCTTTCCCGGTTCCTTAAAACATACGTTCGTGCACACTTGAAACACATTTTGAGCCAATTGAAAATCTGGCATTTTGATGCGCGAAAAGTTGCGAGATTTTTACGCAAAAACCCTATATCATTTTTTCTTTCTTTCTGTCTGGTGCATTTAATGACTTAGGACCCAAGGGACTGTCCCGGACCATTGCCCGCCTACTTGACTGTAAGGGGGAAATGAAGGTCCCAAACAGCGTTGAGAAGCAAATCTGAATTTGTACCAAGTCTTGTTCGATTTGTACCACAGATCTTTGTTTGTACTGAGCCCTCTGGTGCAGTACTCATTCAATTCAGGTGTAAAATTTTCTTTCCAGAATCATGATAACTTGTTATGTTCTGTACCTGTTTTGTCGCAACAAATTTTTCCTACAGATGGCGAAAAACAAGACAAAGGATAGATAAGATCAAGACTAAACTAGGGCACCAGGCGACACAAATTCCAGGGAGTTCAACGCCTCGCCAGAAGCACATGCTTTGACGTGAGGTAAGATATGTCAAAAAAATCATAAAACCTTGAGTGGTGAAGAGTTGGCTCGGTCCTGAGAGGTTGAAGGGGGAAGGCACAACCATAAGGAGCTTGTGAGTTTTGTTTATAGGAGGCAGGGCGGTCATGCGGGGTTGAGGGGGAAGGTGTTACCACAGGAGGGAGGGTCGGTATGTAATGTTTGTGATTACATCTTTAGAATCTATTGATGTTGCTTTGATTACTTCGTAAGAAATAGTGTAGTGGCTTTGATGGAAGCTCTATGTGCTCAAGAATCTTTAAGATAAAGAATCTGAGGCTTTAGAATCAAGAATAATAAAGACTTTGAATCCCGGGTCATTGATTCGGAATTATTATTGACAACTTTCTTTCATTCTTTGGTGTAGAATGCCCTTCAATCAATGGACTAAGCAGATGGCGAGCACCAGGTTAACCACAGAGGACCCAAGAAACTGTCCCGGACCGGGGGACAGGAGCATACCTAATGGCATACCCAACCGCCGACCGGCACCATTGATAACGACTGATAATCTTTTTGATTTAGGATGTCCTGGTTCGAAAAAAGTCATTTCGAAACTAAATTTCGTCCCGTAACGTAAGGTTGGGTTTTGTTGAAACGCACGCGCATATTTAGCGGAATCCATTTTACAAAGCATTTCATAGAATTTTTTTTTGTGGAAACAAACCAATTGTTCAGTAGCATTCCAAACGTGATCTTGACACGGCAAGCCTGTGGCAAGCGCCCGTGCATGGCTGCGGGAAGCTAACGCCGAGCGCTAGCATTTCATTTTTCTGTGCGAATTTGCTATATGTTCTTCTTATCGAAATCTAGAAGAGAGTGAGACCTAGATCTGTGCATGACTTCGGGACCTGCAACGAGAATGCCGCTGCACAGTGGTAAATTTTGACGAATCTTGCGGCCAAAGACGTTTGAAAATCAGAAGTCGGCACTGCGCAGCGGTATTCCCTTTGCTAGTCCCGAAGTCATGCACAGGTCTAGATCCGACTATCCTCTACATTTCGATATTAGGAACAAACAATCGTACGGAAAAATAAAATGCTAGCGCTCGGCGTTTGCCTCCCGCAGCCATGCCCGAGCGCTGGCCGCAGGTTTGTCGCGTCAAGATCACGTTTGTGTTACTGCTAACAATTTGTTTCATTTCCACATCATCAAATTCGATGAATTGCTTTATAAACTGGATTCCACTGAATACGCATGTTCGTTTCGAACAAAACCCACCCCGCATTTAACAGGTTGTTTCCAAATATTACGTTTGTTTTTTCAAATGTCATTCACTCTCAAGTTTGAGTCTCAACGGACGTGTGTGTGTGTGTGTGTGTGCGTGCGTGTGTGTGCGTGTGTGTGTGTGTGTGTATGGATGTGCGTGTATGTGTGTTTGTGTGTGTGTTTGTGTGTGTGTTTGTGTGTGTGAGAGAGAGTGAGTGTGTGTGTGTGTGAGAGAGAGACAGAGAGAGAGTGTATACATGTCTGCAGTGCCGACTTCTGATTTAAAAACGTGTTTGGCCGCAGAATTCGTCGGAAATCGGCACTGCGCTTTGCAACTAAAGAAGTCATGCACACAACTAGATGCGACTTTCCTCTACATACTGATATAAAGATAATGATTTCTTTTATTATCACCCTTGGAGAAATGATGTAGTAATTGCTTTTGGAACTCTCTCGTCTTTTCTAAAGATGATACATCAAATTCGTACGGAAAAATAGAATGCCAGCTCGGCGTTTGCGCAATCTTGCTCGAGCGGTGGATGCAGATCACGTTCTATTACCACTTCGCTCGTTTCCACAAAGACTTCTTCGATGAAATGCCTGAAATTGGATGCCAGCGAATTCGCACGTTCGTTCAAACAAAACCCAACCCTACCTTAAACCGGGCGTGACCGGTACCTTACGTGCGTTTTTTCACCTTACGTTCGTTTTTTGAAATGGAACTCACTCTCAACTTTCTTGAAAGTTGATCACCGAGTCATGTTGTTGAGCGGGGCCTCGGGAGATGGACCTCTGAGTTCGCAATGCACCGTAAGTAGGGAGGGTACGCCTCTCGGCTCGCCACTCAGAAAAAAACTGTCTGATTGTGAGGAAGAGCTGGCAAAAAAGGTTGACAAGAAGCAGCGATCAGAGAAAGCAGCCTTTATCCACGTGGAGCAGGACTTGTTTGCTGATGTTCGCAAAAGAAGTTTGGAGAATGACGACAGCAGAAACCCAATGTGGACAGCTCTGGCATTGGCAATTTTTGGCATCAGCTCTACAGCTGCCAAATCTCGCCCAGCCAGTAAACTTATTTATCCGTATTCACTGTTTGCGCTGGTATGGCTGTGGTTGACGTGCATGTTTCTGCTGTACACCGCTGTCGTGACGCCTGCAATGATTTCAATCCACTGGCTCGATGCAGAGTGTGATAGTGTACCCACCTTGTACTTTGATTGCGTCCTCGATGCGTTCTTTCTCTGCGACATTTTTTACTCATTCTCACTAGGGGTGATTTTTAGAGGCAAGTATTACGACGACAGGATGTGGGTCGCAAAGCACTACATCATGGGATCTTTTGCGTTTGACATTCTGACTTCAATCCCAGTCAGTTTTGTGGAACTCACTGTTGCGAACGCATGTGCGGGTGGAAACAATCCCGCTGCTGGTATTGATTCAAGTCAGCTACGATTTATTCGCGCCATGAAACCACTCAAGTGGTTCAGCTAGCTCGCATCTTCAAACTCCAACAAGCCAGCAATGTCATGTCAATGGTATGCGATTTCTTCGGCTTTGAACCTCGACATCAGCGTCTCTCTCTGCTCGGCTTGCGCGTCCTGGGTCTAATCCATCTGGGGGGATGCATTGTGTGGCTAGTCAAAGTACTGACCACAAGCGAAGCCTCGGTAGATTCTTTTTTGAACGACTTTGCTGATCACGAGGGGGAGTTTGTCGATTTAAGCACCCTTTCGGGAAAACTATCAGCCTACTGCGTATGCACATACTTCGTCACGACGATTTTTTCTACTGTCGGATTTGGCGACATCTCGGCAAACTCTCGCTGAACGCGTCGTGTATTCGGTTCTTATGCTCTACGGGATACTTGTCTTCGGCAATCTACTTGCAGAGCTTGCCGAAATCAATCGCACAGCACGGATGTTAGAGTTGTCAAAGATGGAAAATGTTCAGGGTGCGCTGGATTTCATGCATGGACATGATGTCCCCCGATGGCTCAACAACGAGGTGCTGCGGTATACACGATTTCGCCACGAGCACTCGAGCGGCGCCGAGAAAAAGAAAGAGTTTCTTGACAACCTCCCAATGAATCTCCAGCGCGAACTCGTCACCGTCATCTTCGGGGATGTGCTCAAAAAAATACCCCTATTCATGCTTTTGCATGAAGAGAATCATTCTTTTTTAATGGAAGTGTGAAGCTACATGAAATATAGCACGTACAGGTCATTTACATATGCATGCCGCGGTGTGCTTGTGTGGCTATGTGCATACACACACACACAGATATATACATATATACTTGTATATAAATACATATACATGTATATATATTTATGAATGATATACATATGCATGGTATATATATATGTATATGTATCTGAAGGTTTGTGCGTGTGTGTCTGTGTGTCTGTGTCTGTGTCTGTGTCTGTGGCTGTGTCTTTATGTTTCTCTCACGGTATATATACAATATATAACATACAACTACAGCCCTGACAGCCCCATTGTGGATCTGCACGAGGCTGCCACGCGCCTGATCGTCGTTGTCAGCGGAGAAATGACCGTGTGCGTCGAAAACCTTGCAGGAGGCAACGTCATGGATGCTTGCAAGTTCAAAGTAGGAGATTTCATTGGCGACTTTGCGCTTCTCAGTGACACGGTAAGAGCTTGGGAACGCGTCAGGTCTATATTGAAATTTGCTATGTACATATACAGAATGATAAAGTAGCTGACGTTGGAGAAATTTGCAGGATTGGGGAAGTTCGACGTCGATAAATGTGCCTTTTGTGAACATCCAAGCTTTTACATCGCCGGAAGAGTTTGCTGTGTGTCTAGTTTTAGAAGCAGATGCATTCCAGCTAATCGTTGGCTCGAAAAACTTGGAAATGACTCGGGCTATCCAAAGATTCAAGGCTCAACGCTATGAGCACAGAATGGAGGCTGCGCATGCTTCTACAGAAAATCATGCGGATGTGGTGGCTCGGGATGAAGGCACTGGCTTTGCACGCAGCAATCGCAATGTCATTAGATGGGCGTCTCTCACAAAGAAAATTATCAAAAATGATAGCCGTTTGTGGGATTCGACACAAACTCGTCTTCATACTTGTGTCGTGAAAGCCAAAAGCAGGAAAAGCGTCTTCGATGTGTCATATGATGATGTTTCATACGACGATATTCAACTAGACCTTCAGGAATCAAAGAGTTGTTGCCCGGTGACAGGCTCTCATCTGCCTGAATTGAAGGAGACAGAGACGGAGATAAGTAGCACCAGTAACATTTGTGATATTGAAGTTTTCACAAGTCTGAATGAAATGGAGGAAGGGGCAGTAAAGGAAAACTCGCTGGAACGTATCGAGGCATTGATTGCCAAAGTGCTGAAGAGGATGGATTTACAAGACACAGAAATACAGAATATCAAATCATTGATATCCAGTATGCGAAATCACAATTAAGAATAGTATAGTGTGATGAATGAAAATAATACTCTCATGGATCAGAAACATTATTGTCACAAATACGATGTCAACATCGACTATCATGAATACGCTGTGGCGATGCGAAGCGTTGATGGAAGTTAGCAACAGAGAAGACTTGGTGGAGAAGGCAGAGAAGCATGGGAAAACATTACCTTTTAAAATAAGACAAGAGACACGGTACAGCCTCAATCAAGAATTCCGTTTCACAAATCATTTCTTGGGCAAATGACCAGACCGCGTTGCAATCAACGAAGCTGTACAGAACGGATACATTTTAGATTCCAAACAGGCAACAGACAGGAGTGGAGGTTCAACAAGATTTGATGTTGTAGAAAGCGGAATGTACAACAAGCTCACAAAACTTGATGTGCAAAAAAAAAGTCTTCGATGATCATACCACACAAGTGCGTGAATCGCACGATTAGGTGATTCTGTCTTTCAAGACAGAAAGACATTCATTACACGTTACACACACACACACATGAACACACACACACACGCACAAGTATATAATCACACACGTAAGGAGAGGTGGTAAGAACCAAACTCAGAAAACTTGGGAGATGCAGGCAAAGGCTAATAGTTGAAGTTACTGTATACATAAGCGTATATGCACACGTGTATAATCGAATATTACAACAAAACAAAACAAACACGATGGCGAACCAAGACCTCAAATCTAGCGAGATTCTATTGAAAACAAATCTTGTTCAAATCCATAGACTATTCATTATGAATAGCTATTTCCGCATTCGTTGTCCTTCACTACAATCACGTTCTCGCTGTGAACGAGCACACCGTGGTCAGGACGCGACTTCATTTTTTTTTTTCAAGTATGGAGATTTCGAACTTCTTTTATTCAATTCTAGAATATTCATACCTTCACGCGTGCCACTTTCTCATGTCTCTTTATTTCTCGCCCCTCAAGGTGTTGCACCAATGCACAGTCAGCAGAGCTGATCACTAGAATCACTTGAAACCAGTACATTTCATGTCATTTCACCATCTACTTCCTCCTGATTTTCCCGCCTCTCCCCTTTTCCCAATCTGCCGCATCGTTTTGTGTTGCAAAACAAATTCAGCCTGCCAAAGATTGCTCATAAAATTTCAAGTGTAAAAGATTGAAGGAGAGAGCAAAGAATCTTTCGAATTTATTAATGTGCAGGCAAAATTTGGACAAATTGTGTTTCTAACCTTGTTAGTAAAAGATCTGATCAGCCTCAAGCCTGCCATTAGTACTGATGATAGGTGAGAACTATTCGATATCCACCCGACCTGGGCTGTGTGCGCGTGTATGTGTCTGTAGTTGTGTGTGCAAGCACTTTTGCGGCGCGTGTACAAGTTACAGAGATACCTCCTGAAGCATATGCTTGTGTAATTCGCATATTTATATCTTTGCTTGTAATTCAAGCGTCCAAAAAAACAACCCCATGATATGGTCAAAAATTTCGACTCGAACTCAAGTTTGGTTATTTTTTTTTTGAACAGATATGGTTTAAAAATTTCCACCTAAATCTGAATATTTCAAATGGTAATACACGGGAGCGTTTCTCCAGATTGAATACCTGTACGTGTCAACATCTGGATCTCAATATCTAGACAGGCACTCACCTTCAATCACGTCTTTGGTAGCCTTGCAAGAGCGCAAGCGCACCACAGTCGTTTAGTAGTCGGCACTTTGTGCTGCGAGGAATGCTTCAATGCCGGCAGCACACTGCTACACACTGCAACACGCTGCAAATCGATTCAATGCACTACAACACACGGCAACATACGGCAACGCACTGCAGCACACTACGTGTTGCAAATGTCCAAGTGAGGGCTTCCTTTGTCCATGTCCAAGGCATGTTTTAGGAATATCAATTTACCTCGCTGGACATGGACAATTTCACTGCAAGGGGTCCATAGCGCTGGAGGAAAGAAATAAGAGTGATCCCTTATGCGTCGAAACTTGATACTGCAGCTCAGCATCAAGTTGGCCGTAGGCCCTGCCAAAATGACATTGCTTCTATTGCTTGTAACAGTTATTTGGTACGCTTGCTTGACGGTCTATGGAGCTCAAATCCACGTAGATATGAGTTTTCGATTTTTTTGAGTTTTTGCCGGTGAGGGATCGCCCTCGTCTCTTCCAACCAGCGCCAAATCCATGGATCCCTTGCAGTGAAATTGTCCGTGTCAAGGGAAAAAATCGGAAATCCAAAAATTCCTTTGGACGTGGACAAGGGAAGCCCTCCCCTAGACATTTTCAACTCACTATAACACCTTCGTAGCAAAGAATAATTCAGTTCACACTGCATCACACTGCAACTCGATGCAATGCATTGCAATGCACTGCAACACACTGCAACATACTGCAACACACTGCAACACACTGCAACACACTGCAACACACTGCAAAACACTGCAACACATGGCAGCACACTGCAACACACTACAACACACTGCCACGAACTGCAACACACTGCAACACACGGCGACAACTACACGGCGAAGAATTTTCCAGTTCCACTGCAACGCACGGCATCACACTGCAATACATTTCGGCGCGAATCGTTGACCCGTTCAAACCCATTCTACCAGAGTCTTCTTCGACAAAAGAAGAGGAGTGGCCATTGGCCACTCCTCTCCTCGTTCTCTCCTTCCCCCTGCCAAGCCTCTAGACGCGACCCTCAAAAGCTTCTTGCACATCCTTCAAGTCCATTGCGCGCCAAGCACCTTCGGCCATGGCCAACTCCTTCCGGCTCTCTCTCTTTTTTCCTTTCTTTACTCTGCATCAGCCGCTAGGGCTTGCTCTAGTAGATTCTTCCTGCGATTCGCCCGTCTCTCACTCAACGCCCTGCGCCCACGCAGCCTATCACGCATTCATGTCCCTTCCTTCCTCCCATCGCCTCTTCTTCCCCTCACTCTCACCCGATGACTCCTCCTTGTCCTCATCTACCTGCCGTTCTCAACGCTCTTCATAGGCTTCTCCTTCCTCCCTGCATCCCTCTCTATCCTTTCTTTTCGCAACTTTTCGCTCTCTTCTTCACGTTCTCCACGTAATCCAGTCACCGTGCCATATCTGTTCCGTGCTGACGGTACTATTTCCTTTCATCGCTGTCAGGTATGTCTATAATGTCTCTATGTGTCTCTGTATAAGTTCTTTACTCCACGTTCCTTTCTTCAAGTTGACCTGCTGGGGAGCACCTGCAATATATTTTAATGTTTCCCTTGTAATGCTGCCCGCTTAATTCTCGCAAATTCGGGATCTCCTTCTTGCCTCTCGCGATTTCCTTAGTATATCACCATGTGTCTTTGCGAAGTTACCTCGCTCCTCGTTTCTTTGATTGACATGCTGGGGAGCACCTGTGACATCTGTCAGTATTACTCTCCTAATCTTTCTTTCCGCTCGCGGTTTCCTGTTTTCCTCTCGCTTTGTACCAAAGTAAAGGTTTCGAGTGTTTTTTGGGGAGTTTCAGATAAGACGGACTGGATTTATGGGAAAACCGCCATAAATATATGCATTTACATGCATATACATAAACACTTGAATAAATGTCTTACGAAAAAGTGTTGGTGAGATGTAATGACAAACATTTTATTTCAATCTTGCTAATCCAATTCATATTCTGATGTGTGCACGCACGTAGGCGTGCACACATGCATACACAATATATACAGTATACAAGAAAGGGGTTGCAGGCTTCTTTTGCAAAAAACCTTTGCATTTTTTTAGAAAACTGCCCTACAAAAATACAGTAGGGCTGGTTTCTAAAAAGAGGCACATCCATTCCAGACATTTGCGAGTTGAGCTCGTTTGTGGCATGCAGAGAGGATGGTGAGATGGGACAGAGTGGGAATGAGAGCGCGAGAGCGAGAGCGAGAGCGCGAGCGGGAGGGAGAGGGAGAGGGAGAAGGAGAGAGAGAGAGAGGGCGAGAGAGAAAGGGAGAGAGAGAGAGAGAGGGAGAGGGAGAGGAAGGAAAAGAGAGAGAGAGAGAGAGAGAGAGAGAGAGAGAGAGAGAGAGAGAGAGAGAGAGAGAGAGAGAGAGAGAGAGAGAGAGAGAG
>Ga0105053_10009199_pt1 | contig 12627 bp, 15 predicted proteins | sample BON01_FD_78093 | JGI IMG/M metagenome (GOLD analysis project Ga0105053, IMG submission 78093) | Freshwater microbial communities from Lake Bonney liftoff mats and glacier meltwater in Antarctica - BON-01 | ecosystem: Environmental > Aquatic > Freshwater > Ice > Glacier meltwater | place: Lake...
AGAACAACCACAACCAACAGCAGCTCATCGCACCATCATGACAGCGCGCCGTCCAGACCACATTCGCTTATCTGCACTGGTGCGGAGCCAATCCACCCAGTTCACGCAAGCTCCCAGCTTGGCCGCGAGGAGGTGGCCCCCCGAAACGAGGTCATTTTTCTGCCATTTTGGCGGTTTTTTTTTTCTATCTGCAACAACTATCTGCAGCCGTGCGGTTGCTGTTATTTTCTCCCACACTCTTGACAGAGCATATTCTCTGGGCTCATTCAGGAACGGCTGGCACCTGTGTGACCATGATGCAACTGGTCCCGTCTTGTCAGAGAAGAAATTGTTAACAGTCACCCTCCAACGATTGCCAACAGGGCTGTCCCCCCACGAAGTCTCCAGCACAGTTGGTGCCACTGGGAAAACACAGTTGATGGTGAGAGCTGATGTCACCACCTGTTGCTCCAAGCTAAAGACATCTCACAGATACGCAGTTATTTCGAAAGGTAATTGTCGAACCATATCAAAACGCGTGGCTTTTCCGTCTATCCGTGGCTACTGTTTTACATTTTTAGTTTCTGCTTGTTCGTGTTCGAAGACTTTACGCATCATGTGACTCCCAACATATTCATACAGTACCTCGTACGTAGAATGCTGGAAATCAGCGCCAGCGCACGTCTCCCCAGATGTCGCATCTTTCTGTCCTCACAGTCCACACGGACATGTAATGCGTGCCTTGGTCGCCACACTTGTATCCATGCCCATGTCGCCAGCTGAGACTGCAGACCCTGCTTGCCATATCACGAGGTCTGGGTCAGAGTGCCTCATAAAGCACGGCGCTCGCATCCACATCTGCGCGTGTCACTTGTCGTTTTGCAATCTGGCCTGCGAAGCCCAATCGAAGGTCTGGGCGAAACCACAGGCTGTTTCCCCCTGACGCTAGGTGTGTTGATGCTGTCAAGGCCACTGAACGAAAGCAGGCTGCCATGCTGGGCATTCGTGACACCAGTGCACTCTGGAGTCTGGACCTCCTGTTCAGAAGTGACACGGTCGTCCTTTCCCCCCCCGTTCTTGGCACCAGCAAAATCCGTCATTGTAGACAGGTTGAGACTGCTGGAAGCAAGTTGTCCCAGAAAAGACTGCATTGCTTCCGCTTTCAAATTCCTACTCAGTTGTTTGCACACTTGCTCCCAGTGTTCGCCGTCTACTTCTCCCTTTTCCATCAGTCGCATGACTCTTGTAGCCTTAGATCTCTCAGACTCGGGCTGGCGTGACTTCTTGTTAAGACGACGTGTCACTCTAACATGTTGCGCAAGCCGTCCCACTTCCTCGAACGGGTCTTCAAATATTGGAATCCCCGCTGAAGCCAAAAAATTTGTAGCACATTCATGTGGTCGCAGGCCACCGTAAAAATCGAGCTCGTGGGATCGTTCGTGTTGGCCAGCGGCTCCAGTCAGCAGGTCACAAGCATGGGTTTGACGTGCCGTGACAGTCTGACTAAAGTCCGTTGTTCCATTCTTCTCACGATTGTGACAAGTGGCTTCGTGCATCATTTCAAAGTCCACTCATCTTGCACACATTTTCTGGATGTAGAGCGTGGCAACCCCCAGTGCCCCAGCTTCCTTTGTCCAGACGCCGTGTCGCGTGGTCAGATCCGAATACATACACACCTTTTTCAGTGCCATCAGGCCACTCAAACTGTCCGAGGAGAGGAGCGCTTCGCAGTTGTCGGGAGCAATTCTATTTGACCTGCTCATTGCTGCTGTTATGCACTGCTCCTCTACTGCAGTACTAGGTTCATCATCAGAACTCCTGGACACTACCCGCATAGTGTTAGCGGTTAGTACTGATTGCTAAGGGTTTGGGTGACTTGCTTCGCTGATGATGTATGCAATGCCCAATCAGGCATTGATCAAATGTTGAAAAGCTGTCGCGGCGGAGACGTGATACTACCTTGTGTTACGTCTGTGTTGAAGGTGATTGTCGCACTTTCCTCATTGTTTGGGGCCAGCCTAACCGTAGCGCCTTGAACTATCTGCTCCAATAAGTCAACATCTGGAATTTTCAATATCCTCATCACCTGCCAGAGTGCTGCATGAGACATGGCGTTGAAGGCGTTTTTAAAGTCAATGTCGACTCGATAAGCTCTCTTGCCCTGTCTTCGAGCTTCCTGTTGGATGAAGTGCACTTTTGGCATGCTAATGCCAACGCAACATCCTTGCCTGCCAGGGCCTGCACCTTGCCCTGGTTCTAAAATGTTAGCTGGTTCGATAGTTTTTTTCAACCGTTGATGAATGACATAGTTCAGCAGTGGATACACGTTGGAGATCATTATTGATCTTCCCATTGGTTTTCCAATAAACAACATTATCTCTCTACACGCTGTTTAGCAAGACTACTGGTCGTTGGTTTTATTTGTGCCTTCACCTTTGTGAAGCTGCGAAATGGTGCCGTTCATCGTTGCTCGCTGTTAATTTGAATCTTTTGTCAGAATTTCATTCACCCACATTTTTACAATTTGGCACTCCTTGTCCGTCATCGTTTTTGTGAGTTTGTCAGGGCATCTGTCCAAACCTGTGCTTTTACCTGGTTTCAAACACATTGCGACATATTTCTTAATCTCCTGGCTGGTGAGTTCTCCTCTCAAACGGCCTGGTTGATGCTCTGTTGTCCTGTAGGTTGTTCAAGAGTCCTGCCTGCTTCCCAAATCGGAAGGATCCAAATATATCATAGGCTGTCTACAGCTGTAGAAACCCCCCGGGAGTCTTCGGCATCAATCTCAATGATTGGACAACCGTCCAGGCAACAGTCCGGGACAGTCTCTTGCCTAAGCGATTGCCACGATTGGGGTCTTAACACCAAAGAAAGAAAGCCTGGGATCGTCTTGTGTGTACCTAATTAATCGCGATGGACCCAAGAGAGTGTCCCGTATTATTGCCGGCCTACTCATACTAATAGCTGACCCGCTGGCAGTGGGGAAAACATATGTACTATAGGCCGGCTCAAGCTTAATTAATTCATAAATTATTTAATTTAACGATGACTGAAATTATTTAAAAAAGAAGATTTTGAGCTGTAATTTGTGAAAAATGAATAGACTGATTTTGATTGCGGGGTTGACTAAAGAATAAGGGAGCAAATTGCTCCCTTATTTTGAATTTCTGGTACAAATTGCTCATCTCCTTAGGGAGCTCATCTCCTTATTCGAAAGACCACGAACAAGATTAGTAGGAAAATCGGAAGTCAAAATCATTCTATTATATACTATATCAATATGACAGACAACCAATCAAGTTTCAATCAAAAATCTGGCCTGCGGCGCATTTTGTTTGATAAGTCTTGCCTTCATCACATATTCTTTTATAAAACAATCTGGCCTGAGGCGCATTTTTTCATAAAAAATATTTTTCTTGATCAATCTGGGATGCATTTGATTTGAAGTTGCTTATTCTGTCAACCAATTCATTGGTGGTGAAAATGATTCGAACTCCAATACTGAGTGATCACAACGAAAAAATTTGTTCCAAACAGTCATTAAGAAAGTGTGCAATAACAAACCCTTTGTCAATTCAAACCTCTTGAGATACAAATCACACGAATCCAATTCAACTCCAAAATGGTTTATAAGGAACAACGTACTCAACACATGTGACATAACTATCACAATTACTAGACTTGTATCTGTTCTCTATTTCCACACCGTGCCTTTGGGCCTGCTCCTAAACTTCTGGCACAGTAACAATCCTGAGTCGAAGGTCCACTTTTTCCTGCTGGAGTCGAAGTCGCATTTGAGTCCTGTCTCCCGTCCATGATGATCACCCACTTCTTTGACACACTATATTCCTCCATCTGTAACGTGTAAACAGCGGTGGGGAGCGCCCTCGATTCCAACGGCTGCCAGTGCATATAACCCTGACCTCCTTCGCGAGCAAGAAACGCCACTAGAGATTGAAAAAAATTGGTTCCTGGACCAAAAGGTTCCAGCAGGTGGTTTCGTCAGAATCTTAGACTCATCGCAGGTATGGGAAGAGCGAGTGAACGAAACGAGAATCATCACGACGGAAGGTTGGGCAATCACCAGCAGGGGATGGAACTTTCTGAAAAAGCAGGGGGGTTCGGAAGGCCACGAGCAAGCGCTGATTACAACTATTCAGAAGGAGACTAAACGAACGGAAGAGTTGGAGGAAGCTGGATATATAGATCACCAACATGGGCAGTATTACGAGCACTGCAGCAGATCAATAGTGCCACGACAATTGCAGGAGAAGCAGCGATGTCTGCCCCTTCTTTCTTTCAGTCGGCGGGACGAGGAGATCTACTCTCCTGGGGGGGGAAAGAAGGACCAACGGTATTTATGTGGGAGAGCCTATCAGAACAAGAAAAGGCAAGTTAGCTGGAAGAGGCAAGCACAATGCACGACTGGGTCGTGTGGTGTAAGTCAAAAAAAGGGGCGGAGGAAATCCGCTCATTTGAGCTCAGCGGGAAAGAGATCTTTTTTGACTAAGATGAAACGAAATCGAAAGAGGAGAAGAGCAAAAAGAACGGGAGCAAAAAGAATGCACATCACGGGCAGAGTGTACGATACAGGTCATGGTGGAAGCAAGGCAACATCAAAATGGCAGTGAGTGAGGATCTCGCTTCATGCTGGGTTCACAAAGATCTCACTGTCACGACAAATCAAATTTTGGCTTTGTTGACAGCAGCGAGGGCGTCGGCTGGAAAGGACAAATGTCAAGTACGACTGACAGACATCAAGCGGGAATACTGGATGGCACAGAGATCTAAGAGAGTCCGGGGTCCGTGACTGTAGGTTTAAGGGATAACTCTTGAATCAGTGTTTAAGGTCCAGTCGTTTATTCTATAAAGGGCATCTTAAGGGTGTATGGATGCCTGAGGGCGAGGAGTCAGGCATGGATGGTTTGGGAGCGTTCGGGGACGCTAGTACTATAGTACCCGACTTCCAGGTAGCTTCCACTCATGATTTCATGGGACACAGATCATGTTGAGATCGTTAGATTAGGAGGTTACGGCTTCCGAGGCACAGTCACAGCGGGTGATGGATCTAACCCAAAAGGGGGGATAATGGGATCATGTGAACCTGCGGAAAAAAAGGAAAAGACAGCAGAGAAAGGTGGGACGCAAAGAAGAAGGATCCAGCTCGAACCGTCAGAAACTAGCGGCCCTTGTCTTGGCATTATGTGGCACCCCTGTGACAAAGCCCTTGCGGTATTTGTGCGACAACCAAGCGCTGCCGAAAGCTGTAAATAGATGGGTAGGTGAAGGCGGAAAAGCGACGTTAGTAGAAGCGCCAGACGCAGACATTTTACTGGAAGAAATCAAAGAGCTCCGAGTCCGAAAAAGGCCAGGCGACGTTGCTGGTCAAGGTGAACGCGCATCGAGGAGAACCTGCAAATGAAGAAACCGACATCCAAGCAGACAAGGCTATTTCAGGCAAAGATGTTCTCACGGAATGGCACGATTGGACAAATTGAGCAGTCTTCACATGGCAAGAGCTTTGCTGGAAAGGAGGCACGGTGAGCTATGAAGATCAAAAGTCGATGTGGAACAGTGGGGCGCGGACGGCGATTAGACGAAGGTCAGTAGAGCAGGAGGTGCGCAAGCACCGGGATCGTGTGACAGGAGCTTGGAAACAAATCAGCAAACAAAGACGACGAGTCAATGTAAGCTATGATCTGAATATGGTAACGGCTCTACAGTATGGTACAGGATGGATGGGGTGATTTTTGAAAAGACGTGTATCAAGAAGAAGGGGAAAAGAGGAGGCACCCACCAGCCTCTCTAGTAAGTCCCTGCGGTACATGAGTAGCGGACTTCATGCTGAGATAGGATGCAGGAAGGTTTACGCTGGGAAAGTATTTGAGTGACAAAAAAATCCCATGGAAACGAAGAGACGATTGCGGATGGCAGTGGCAGGAAATACGCCAACAGCCAGTTTTTAAACCAAAATAGGCAAGATGCAATCAGCAGAGTGTCTGCAGTGCAGAATAGTGCGGGAGGCCCGAGGTGAGAGCACTGACGGTCTGGCGGCTGAAACACACGATCACATTAACAGTGCAGGCTGCGAAGGAATGGCAATGACATTTATGGCTGCATATCTCTCTGTCTGGACGCACCTGTATAACAGCATGTATGCTGCACAAAAGCCAAAAAGCAAGCTCAAGTTTGTTACGCTTGACAAAAAAAGTAACATGAGCACGTTGTGGCGACAAAACATAATTTCTAAGAATCTGCAGCAACGAAGAGCTGGCGGAGAAGGCACAGGATATAGAGGTGACAATACCAGCAAAAAAAAGTCAAGAGGCATGGTACGACCTCGATCTAGTGTCTTCCTTAGTGAATCGTTTCCAGGGCAGTCGACTGGATGGGGTCACAATTAATGAGGATCTGCAGATCGTATATATTTTAGAATTGAAACGGTAGACAGATAGGGATGAGGTGTTCCTAGAGGTGAAAGAAGCAGAAGCAAATGAGCAGCACAGAAGCATCATCAGTGCGCTCAGAGCTGCTGCTCCGAAGTGGGAATTTGAGCAGATTGACTTTGTGGTGTGTAACCGCAGATCGGTTGTTGAAAGCGACTTCTACACCAAGCTCAAAAAGCTTGGTGTACAAGATGGAAAAAAAGACAAGCATTTCGCTGATAATGTGACACAGTTACGCGAAGCGCACAATCGAGTGATTGTGTCCTTCCTCCAGCAGGTACAAGGAGGTGTGAGGCCAACCACAGAGGGATTGAGGGAGAACATAGGGCACAACGTGCACGTGTGGGGAGATAGAAAGAGGAACACACGCTCATAAAGCGTCAAAGCTGGGGCCCGTCGAATGATAGTGGTCTCAGGATGGTAAACTGGGAATCACAATCCAAGCAACCACCGCAGAGTCCGGAAGACAGACACATTTACTGTATTTGATTTATTCGTATCGTATTCTGTCACGTGTCTAAAAACCTGCCACTTCACTGCTGGTTTTACATCACTATGAACATCTGTTTCTGTTTCTATGTTAATACTGCACGTGACGTCGTTACGGTTTTGCTCCAAAAAACGGAAATACTCTGTCCGAAGCGCTACTAATAAAAAAAACAGCAGTTTTTTGGAAACTGTGCTTCGTGCGTTTGTAATTAATGAATCAATTCATTAATTCCACGATTAATTTGGTTCCAAAGATAATCAGTTGTTGTGTTCTTCTCTGCCCGCTGATGGGTAATAACTTGGGGTCTGTCCACAGCTGTATGATCAAATTGAATTGTGTTTTTAAAAATATGGCATCTCAAGATTCTGACATCTTGTATTTCAGATCTTGAGCAGCGTTGAGCATGCTTTGTTTTTTTTAAGATCTTGAAAAATTCTTGAAAAATTGACGTGAACCAACAGACATTTCCCCTGTGCCTGGCAGGCTTCTAGCAATTGTGTGTGCGTTACTTTGTTTTATATAATTGGAAAATCGTTGCGGTCCCGGGGATTCCTCAGGGTTGGGCCAAGGAGCACGTACCCACGAAACGGATTGCCAACGTAGCACATCGCCTTGTTTCCCTTCAGAGAACCTGGGGTGGACGGATCTTCACCCTTCACCTTAACTACGTTTATGCGAGCAAATAGAGCTTCCAGCAAAGCTACTAGACTATTTCTTCTGGAGTAATAAAAGCAACGCTATGAGGAAATCAATTCAGCATTACTACTAACATCATATGTGTGTTTTGAAAGGAGCCACAAATACTTACTGACTGGCTTACTTACCTTTTGACGAGGATTATCCTTTGAGCCTTTGATTCGAACCGTGACTGCTCGAATATCGGAACGTGTCCGCCAATTCGCAACTAGTTTCGCCGGTGAAGTCTGCATCTCTTTCGTCATCCGTCCGCCTCAAAGGGAGAAGGGAGGGAAGGGAAGGCTTCTTGAGGAAAATGTTTCCCAGGAAAGGGGAATGTGGGCATGGGCCATGAAAATACAGCCCGAAAAGTTGCCCGCAGCGAGGATATAGGGCTCATAGAAATTGTTCCGCCATTGGTACATGTCAAGTTCGTCGAGCGTTGATCAGCTGTGCATACAAGCCAAAATCGTAGGCGTGATGCCCGAGAAGAGGGTCTGTTCCCAACGCAGGGTTTTGGGACCTACCTTCACTGAAAGAAAAGACTCAGGACGCACATCGAGCGGGGCTTCAAGCGTCTGTGGCCCGGTCTACGCTCCCAATGTGACAACAGTCTCAGACACGAGGGGATACTAAAAAAACTGCGCCTGCGGAGTTTGTCTTACAACTCTTAAAATATACAATGTGTCCAACTCAAACCAAAATTTGAAAAATTGCCTGTGGCGCTTTTCTTCCTACCACTTATGATGAAAATATCCTTCGGCGCTTTTATTCACGACACTTATAATATACAATGTGTCACATACCAGAAAAATGTATAACTTCTAGTACTAGATGGAATGTGAGAATGAAAATAAATCTACATGGACACTTCAAATGTGATATTCACAATGAGTGATAGTCTCTCTATTACAATCGAGGATTGCCACTCGAAGGACTTTCAACTGTTGTCTCAATCGAATGTGTGAGAACACTGAGGTTCAATCAACGATGGACCAACGATGGATCAAAGATGGATCAACGATGGATCAACGATGGATCAATAATCCATCAAAGATAAAATACAATGTGTCACGTACAAAGAATTGTACTACTTGCAGAACTAAATGGAATGCGAGAACGGGAAGTGAAACTGCATGGACACGTCAAATTTGATATAGATAGAAATAGTGAAGGTCACTTTATTACAGTCAAATATCGTGGCCTTTTATCTATTTTCCCAGCCGAATAGGAAGGGGGTGATGCTTACTGACCACTTCTTTACCACACAGCGAACCACATTAATTGAGGTCCTTTAAACTGTCCTAGAGAGACGAGAAAAAATGTAGGTCCTAGCGCATGTTCAGGTGAACGTGCCCGTGTCAACTCTATTGTGATACTCAAACATGTGTGGTCCTTGAGCTTCAAAGTCGAGATTTTGGTCACTGCGGTCACTAACTAAACACTTCTTTACCACACGTGTCAAAAACCGTACAAAATCAATAATTTGGGTGTTCCTAAGAAACCGTTCTAATACCATTCACTTTTTATGTATTCCACTGAAAAGTACGATTCTCAATTGAAATGAACAAATATGTGGTTCAGTTTGGAAAATAAAATCGAAAAACAAGTAATCTTAGTACAAACTAAAACGAAACGTGTAGGAAGAAAGTGGTCAGTTCAGGGGTTGTGGTCATTCAATGTCACCCCTTGTCTATGTGGGTACAGGTTAATCAACGATGGATCAACGATGGATCAGAAATGTAATGTTGGCACCTCCATTGCCTCCACTTGCAGCTCCTGATAACTTGTTGCTAGGTTGTGTTGCCATTAATCGAGAGCTTTATTCTTCTTTCGTTTTATTTCTTTGAGAGTAGAGAGTAGAATATTCATTGAAACTGATAGTGGGTATCCCAAGAATGCGGGGGTCACTACACCCTGACTAACCCTGGAAATCCCCTCCGCTATAAGTTCCTTCGGTCAGCTCACCAGTCTCCGCCCTCGCCCATTAAAGGTGACAAGTGGTAAAATGAGGGGTCCACTGGATATTCTTAGGAAGAGGTCTCAGTCACCAGTCGACATGCTCGAACATGCGGCGGCGTCTCTGCCATTGTGTTTGCCAATGGCGAAAGGCATCTGTTCGCGTGTGTGTTGGTATTTTGACGTCGAAGTAGACATGGTCGGAGCATCGCTATTAGCACAGCTCTTGTGCGTAGTCACAAATTGAAAACTTCCAAAAGTCATATTCTAGATCATACATCACGTATTTACAACAATGTTTGAACATGTAACGCATGCATTTGGTATTTTGAGTACTTGTGTATAGCATCGGGTGCTCTGCAAAATCTTAGATCAATCATCTGGTAACTAATCTGATACTCGTCCAAAAAAATTAGCTCGGAGAAATGCATAGCTCAAACATATTTGGGTGCGTGTATTGCATGTTTTATAGCCATTTTCGAACGTATATTGTGTGTATTGGATTTTGTGTAAGTTCGTGGAGCATCCGCAGCTGTCGAGCATCACGTACTCAGTGTGATCCCAAATAAATATTGTCTGCAACGGAAAAAATACAGTTCCGAGAAATCCATATCTTAAGTGTTGATAGAGCGCGTGTGTCCATATGTGAACGTTCAAGCCTGTGCGCGCTGACTCACCCGACACCAGCGGGGGAGACAAAGGTGGCATCAGCATGTGGGGCACCGCTATTAGCGAGGATGCTGGCCAATGTGCCGTGGGGAGGCACTGACAGAGTCTGTATCTCCTCCTCCGCAAGTGTAACGTCTGGTCCTGCCTGTGTTCGTTCTGCTTCGCCTACACACATACACGCATTGATACAACCACAGACACAGTCACAGGCACAGGCACAGACACAGACATGGACACCAACATGAATTCAGATAACGGTACAATCCACAGCAAATACACGTCGCATGTTCATAAATCAATGTCAGTATGATTGATAAACAGTGTTGGCATGTGGGCTATCACCGATATTGGTGATGCTGGATAAGTTGACGTTGATGCCCATTAGAGCCCCCACCTCCCCATCGTCAGCACCTGAGAGTGCATGCAAGTATGCGGGGGCCGTGTGCGTGGTGACGACAGGGGTGCTGGCCTGCGGGGTATCACCAGAGACGGGGGTGCTGGCCTGCGGTGTATACACAATTGCCGTGACATAGTGTTGATGGGCGAGCTCACAGTCATTCACCCACAGGCTATTCTCCAGCACGAGCGCGGTATCAATCTGGACCCAGACAACAAGGCAGCCACAGCGCGTGCCTTCGTAAAGTTTCACAACAATATGCTGCATGATCCTAAGATGGGAGGTTTCTCGCTGCTTAATCGCAATGTCCCACTGCTGCTCCTCGAAGACGCAGCATTTCACAAGTTCAACGAAATGAGTACCATTGGCCCGTGGATCGATGCGCAAGGCATGCTTCAATGGGACTATGTGACTGGCGCGGGCTTCAAGGGGGCACGTTCCGTGCGGAATGGCAACACTATCAAAGACGCGCACATCAAGCGCAAAGGCTACATGGTCAATGACAAGGCCGTGCGGTGCATCACAGGGTACAAGAATCTGGGTGATTTGGGCGGCGCCGCGTCCAAAGCCGCGCACATCGAGCGCGAGGGCCACATGGTCAACGACAAGGGCGTGCGGTGCATCACAGGGTACAAGAATGACGCGTCCAAAGCCGCGCACATCGAGCGCGAGGGCCACATGGTCAACGACAAGGGCGTGCGGTGCATCACAGGGTACAAGAATCTGGACGATTTGGGCAGCGCCGCGACCAAAGCCGCAAACATCGAGCGCGAGGGCCACATGGTCAACGACAAGGGCATGCGGTGCATCACAGGGTACAAGAATCTGGGTGACGCGTCCAAAGCCGCGCACATCGAGCGCGAGGGCCACATGGTCAACAACAAGGGCGTGCGGTGCATCACAGGGTACAAGAATTTGGGTGACGCGGGTGCGGAGGCGCGTGCGAAAAAGACCAGAGCCACTGCACTGGGTGAGCATCATTCGCATATATGCATCTCTGCAATATGCCAAAGGGGTGCGTCTATCAAATGGAAGGGGAAAGACGTCAGAATGTACCACCATTGCTACGATCCAGAGCGATCAGGACTGGCAGGACAGAAGCCACGACAGGTGAAGGGGCTTAGGTTGCACGTATGCAAGAAATGCCACAGGACGGCAAAGAAGTGCAAGGAGACCAGCTGCTTGGCACCAGCATGCAGCAACAGCAGCCTCATGTTATGCAAAAATCTCCACTAGAAGGCTACTTCGCAACAGCATTATCAACAGCAATAGCCTTTTCTGCAGCAGCAGCCGTGCTGCCGTGCGCCACACGATAGTAGGCCTACCTGATGATTTTTGAGCGCATATAGGCCTCTTTTGAGCGCTTGATTTCTCAATATATGTATATATAAATGTATACACATATAGGTTTGATGGATTAGGCTGCGAGATGTAGGCTTCCTAGATTATCAGGTCTCTTTTGCAAAAGAGACCTATGATCGCAAGGTGCTTTTTTTTGTAATATATATCTGTGCATATGTGTGCGTATATGGGATTTATATATGTGCATATATGTGTATACATGGGACATGTATATGTGCACATACGTGTGTATGTGTTTGTGTGCAATCAAAAGGTGTGCTGTTCTTACAAATGCACACCCACGCTCCCTCTTTCTCTCTCTCCCTCTCTCTCTCGCATATATGTATACATATATACACATGTGTGTGTGAGTGAGCGTCTGTGTATGTGTGTATGTATGTACATATATATATGTGTATATGATGATATACGTGTGTGAGTGAGCGTCTGTGTATATACATATGTATGTACATATAGATATGTGTATATGATATGATGATATACATACATATGTATATATGCATGTATATATGTACATGTGTATATATATATATATACATGTGTATATATGTGTATATATATATATGTATATATATATATATGCACATATATATATATATATATAAATATATATATATATATATATATATGTATATATATATATATATATA
>Ga0105053_10009202_pt1 | contig 12625 bp, 9 predicted proteins | sample BON01_FD_78093 | JGI IMG/M metagenome (GOLD analysis project Ga0105053, IMG submission 78093) | Freshwater microbial communities from Lake Bonney liftoff mats and glacier meltwater in Antarctica - BON-01 | ecosystem: Environmental > Aquatic > Freshwater > Ice > Glacier meltwater | place: Lake...
CTAACGGCTGGGTTACGCCAGTTGAATTTGAACGCCTGTATTATCAAAACTTAGAGCACTCGACTGTCTAATAATTTGACTAGGTTCAACCTACCACCTCACCCCTTTAAAAATAACCTCCTTCCGAATATTATCCTTATGCTCAGCTACTTTCCTGAGCATGCCCTCCATCACCTCAGGCGTCAAATAATGAGGCTCAACACCAATATTAGCTAGCCCCTGATACGTCGGGTTGTAATAGTGTTCCTCAGCTTCTTTACGAGGATTGTCAATGCACTTGATATCAACTTTGTATCCTAGCTTTTGACCTACCTGCGCGGTGAGCTCGGCGAGTTCGTTGACACTGAAAGTTTCCATGATCTGGTTAAAGATTCGCAATTCACCTGCAATGGCCGGTGTTTCCTCTGACTTATGAATACACTGCAAGGTGTCTTTAATGTTGAGGTAACCACGGGTCTGACCACCCTTACCGTAAACGGTCAATGGGTACCCCACAACAGCTTGAGCTATGAAACGATTGACAACCGTTCCGAAAACTTCATCATAATTGAAGATCGTCTTCAGTCGGTCATCAATAACTGATTCCTCGGTCTCTAAGCCATAGACAGGACCCTGCATGAGGTCGGTTACTCGTAAATTCCACATCCGAACACCAAACCAGAACAAGTCCGTATCCATAATCTTTGTGGTGTGATAAAGAGATGATGCCTGGCGAGGAAAAAGAAATTTACCCTTGCGACCTTTGTGCTCAATCTCGATCCAACCTTCTTCAATGTCGATGTTCGGCGTTCCGTATTCACCCATCGTCCCGAGTTTGATGATGTGCGTATCGCGGGCAAAGTCTTTCACGGCAAACATTAAGTTGTTGGTTACGAGTAAGTTATTCGCTAGCGTGAAGTTTGCTGTCTTATAGTTGATCAGCGAATAAGGTGCGGAGGGCTGCTCCGCATAGTGAACCACTGTTTCCGGAATACCCGTGAAGGATGGGTCTATAGCCCAGTCATAGGTAACTAGACCATTAAAGAAACTGCGCATAACCTCAGGGTCTGCTAGGTCACCGATGACTACTTTGATTTCCTGACCGGTTAGTTCATGCCAGATCTTCGCGCGCTCCTGCAGAGTAGGAACGGGGCACAACATTCCCACATCGATAGTATTACAGGCATTGCGGCGCCAGTAATTATCAACAACAGTTACAGAATACCCACGATTAGAAAAGTACATGGCGGTGGGCCAGCCTAAGTATCCATCACCACCGAGAATCAAGATGTGCTTCATATTAAGTCCTAATGTTGTTAAAAGTTGCCGTTTAATTATTAAGTCTAAGTTTGGAAATCATTTTTCTCTGTCTTTAAGAGCCCCTAGAATCGTTCAGCCGGATGGCTTGACGGAATGGCCTCATCAATTAATTGGTTGCGTTTAAGGAAATCAGACAACTCGTGCTGAGTCAACGCCGGTTCATTAGCAGAGTGATATGCATTGCTAACTTTTTGCGAAACCACGTCTGGATACTCGTAGTTGATTTCTCGATAAAGGCTTCTGTATGAGGGGAGGACCGCGAAATACTTCTCCAACTCCCATGTACGACCGGTCTCTTCATCGCTCATCAGTTCTTCGTAGAGTTTTTCACCTGGCTTGCTGCCAATTGTAGTGATCTCCATTTTCTCAGGATCGTGGCCATAGACACCTGCCAATTGATCGATCATGACTTGTGCCAAGTCTTCGATTCGTATCACTGGCATTTTAGTTACAAATATTTCACCACCCTTCGCAAAACGACTTGAGTCGATAACTAGGTTGGTAGCCTCTTTGATACTCATAATGAACCGAGTCATGTCCCGATGCGTTAACGTAACAGGCCCACCCTTTCTAATTTGCTCCAAAAAAATTGGAATGACCGAGCCTCTAGAACCTAGTACATTTCCGAAGCGGGTAGAGGAGTAGATCGGCCCATCTCCGTTGCAGGCACAGTTAGCTGCAGTCATTAAACGCTCGCCCATCAGCTTGGTGGTGCCCATAACATTCGTTGGGTTTACAGCCTTGTCTGAGCTGGTGAATATAACTTTTTCTACACCACAAGCCTTTGCAGCCTCGATGACGTTCTTCACACCCAAAATGTTAGTCTGTACTGCGTCAAATGGGGACTGTTCGCAAAGAATCACGTGCTTGTAAGCAGCTGAATGAAAAACGATATCTACACCTTTGAAAAGTTCAGACAGTCGATCTCGGTCACGTATATCAGAAAGAAAAAACTTTGCATTAGGCTGATGCTTATGGCGTTGTTGTTGAAAAAACAGCTCCGAGTCGTTGTTGTCTAGTCCAATCAATTCACCCACCTGGTAGTCAGAAAGTAACTGGCTGACAAGTTCTGCTCCCACCGTTCCGCAACAACCAGTCACCGCAATGGTTTTATTAGTAAAGTCACTCATTTCTCACCTTTTGAATTTTTAGTCACACACGCCTCTTCAATGTATTTATTTAGTTCTGCAATGCATTTTTCTTGATTGATTTCTTTAATGCCCTTCAGTTGCTGTCTAATCCTTGATTTCACGTCTACCTCTCTGAGTTCTCTTGTGCCGAGCTTGACTGAGGCAATAAAGTTCTCTGATGCCGCCTTGAAATCATCCGAAAGAACCTGTGCTATAGCTAAGGTGTTTCGGATGCCGGACCCTAGAATTTTTTTTAGTGCCTCTCGAGGTAACCCCCATTCCAAAGCTAGGCGGGTGCAACGATCAACACTATTTGGGTCATCTAGCTGCTGGTATCCTAAAGCTGAATAGGCAACAAGAAGGGCTTTGTTGTCGTTGGTTACCAAGTCGGCATTGTCAAGTTTCGAGAGAAACGACCATCGCCCTACAATCCAGGCATTAATTACTTCTGCTGAAACATCGAAGTAATCGACATCTATCAAGCCAGACGTCGCTAATTTAAACTGATTTTTGATAGGCTGTAGTCGCTCATTTTGAGGCGTCGTTCTCAAATCACCAGCGAAAATTTGCAATCTTTTCGACTGTTGATTAACTCTTGCTATTTTTAATAAACTAACATCTGCACCGCCGGCTCCCAGCGCAACCGCCTTACTGAAACTCAACTCCGCTTTATCTTGCCTTCCAGCAAGTGCAGCAGCACAACCTAAGGAGTTGTAGACTCCTGAGCATAGAATCTGCGCAACTAGTTTTTCGCTACACCCCCAATCAAGAGCTAACCTAATGAATGGTGACGCTTGGTCGGATTGTCCAAGCTGAAGCCGTCCTGCAGCAGCCAATAACGCTAACTTTGCTCTTTCAGGGTGATGTTGTAATGTCACGCGATCAATTCCTGCTAGGCTCTCCCAGTCACCAAACTGCCACTGAGTTCTAGAACGCTCGAGTAAGTTCTCATCGTAAGGCACTAGATCCGAAAATTTACTCCCTCCCTCTATATCGCTGACTTGATTGATCGGGATAGTCTCGTCATCGTGCATGTTGCCATCTGATGATGATGGCTTTACAGCCTTCTCCAGTTCAGAGCCTGCTGAGGGTTGAAACCATTTTAAAAATAATACTTTTATTGCAGTAAACATAGGGTTCACTGATTTCCTTTTGATAGGGAGGTCATTTTTTGTAATTTGAGTGTCAATTCAAATGCCCGATGACGGTAACAATGTTGTTTGATGACTGCATCTCTGAGCTTGGTTTGCAGCGACTCACAGGCTTCTGTATATTGAATAAAGTGCTGAGCTAAATCATTTAGGTGCTCTGGCGATTTTTACACGGGAAGTAAGTCGCCAAAGACCTCATCCGATACGCTCTGCGAGTTAGTAATGATTAGGCACCCTGCAGCCAAAGCATCAAACACACGGCTATTAGCTGCACCCCAGGTCTTTGTTTGGTGGTTGGCATCATCTATCACTAGGCGAGATTGTGCATAAACACTTGGCAATTCATCGTATTTAACAAAGCCTCTATAAAGAAGCTTCAATCATCCGTGGTCTTTCCAATGTTTTCCATAAATTGCACCGCGTAATGACTGAGGCGTCGCACTTAATGCCTCGACAATGTCACGTGAATATCCCCAATTACTACCTGTAAAAACATAGTCAATTGATGGCGTTGGTGATCTCCGTGTGCAATCAAATCTTTCAGGGTTGGTTGCTATACGAAAAATACTACAGAGCTTCTTTGCATGTTCACTGATAAGTCGGGCACCACGCTGAGATGATGAAAGCAGCAAGTCGTAATCTGATAGCCATGGCCTATTTGCCCAACGATCAAACCAGTTGCGTGCCCAAGCAACGGTAGTCATCTCAGATCTACTATTCAACTTCCTTAGATCAAAATGACCCAACATCGACACGAGGATGTCTGTGTCGTTCTTGTCATACCAACTCGCCTCAGAAACGTATTGAGCCACCCATCCAAACCGCTGTATCAGTGCATGGCCGAGCTCTAATGCAGTGAAGTAATCCCCTGCGGCTGCGTGAGGACCTGTTTCAGTAACGGCAAAAGTATTTTTCAAGTGTGAAATTGTTTAGATGGCAATTTTTATACTATTTAGCTTTTAAAAAATCTACTACCTTAAGTTCGCGCTACTTAGCATGCGATTAAATTATTGAGAAAATAGAACCCTCAAATCCCCGCTTCCCGTAACAGCAGGTCTTTTATTAACTCAATCTGCCCCTCAGCTTTCACCAGTTCTTCATTCATCAATTGTTGGCGGTGGTTAAGTTCATTATTCTCAGCTTTTAACACTTCAATGTTCGCTTGTACTGATTTGAGATCTTGGGTTTTGTCAGTCAGTTGCTTTTGCAGATCGGCTTGAGACTTCTTGACTGTCTCAGATTCCGATTTTGCAACAACGACAGATTCATAACTCTTTTGAAGATCAGCCTTGAGTTTTATAACTGATTGCTTGTGCTCTGCTTCAGCTTGTTGATGCGCCTGCAATAGCTTAGAAAGTTCAGCAATTTGCTTTTCGTGTTGTGTATTTTTTTCTTGAGCTTGCTCTTGAGCTTGATCTTGTAGCTTCAGTTGCTCATCTAACTGTGACTGCAAAAGCATTTGTTTCTGTTGGCTTTGCGCTTGACTTACTTTCCATTGCTCTTGACATTCTTTTAATTGCTGTTGAGTATCAGACAGCAACCTGCTTTGCTCTTCAAGTTTGCTCTTTATATCTTCCGAGTGCTTCTTAACTGTTTCAGATTCCGATTTTGCAGCAACAACCGATTCTTGACTCTTTTGAAGCTCAGCCTTAAGTTTTATGACTGATTGCTTGTAATCCGTTTCAGCTTGTTGATGCGCTTGCAATAAGTCAGAAAGTTCAGCAATTTGTTTTTCTTCTTGTGCATTTTTTTCTTGAGCTTGAGCTTTAAGTTGAGCAAGCGCTTCGTTTGCTTCGCCTAGCGATTGCTGCAGAGCTACTAGCTGTGCATTCTTCGTAGCGATGTCTGCCAAAAGGGGCTTTTGCTTATCTTCAACAATAGCATCGCTGCCCCTGCAATAAACTGCATACCCCACTTCAGGGTGACTATCTGCAACAAATGCAACACGTTTGAACCCATTGCCTAAATTAGAGTGTGATTCAGAACCCAATTCTAAAAGAAATTCATCAAGCGCCTGAACCGTTGACTCAGTCACAATATCAAGCGTTGATTGTCGCGAATCTTTCAAAACCCTCACACACAAAACACTTGTTTGATCGAGCAATTGAACAGAACCGGAAAGAATTTCTTTACCTGGCAAACAATCAACAACTAACCAGCACGACCCGTTTAATACTGAATTTATATGATTTTTAGGGCTAGTTTTGGAATCACTTTTAGAATCATTCTCTGAACTGCTTTCAACTTGCACAACCGACTGAATAATGTCATCTACCGTCGTCGTCTTAACAGAAAGGGTGGTATTTAACGACAAACTCGGCCAATATGCACGCAGCGCATCTGGGCTGACCAGACCATCTTCGCGCGAGTGGCTAGCCTTATAAAAAGACACATCAGTGTTCTTTGTAGGCACAGATTGTTCAACTGATCCAGCCACCACGTCGGCCAACGCATGAAATTGATCTAACTTTAGACCTTTTTGAACAAGCAAGTCGCTTGCAAACTTAAGTTTGTTGCCGTCAGCCTCAACAAGCACCGCTCTTTTAACACCCCAATTCATCCAGACACACGTCGCACCAGACCCTTCACCCACACCTACGTGCACCACAGTGCTTGGTGGCAATGCAAAACCTAGCGTCGACAAAACGGCTTCTAGGCCTGATTTAGACTGAATAGTAGAGATAGATAAAGTCATTAGATATGCTTAATAAATGTTAATCACTTCTTAGACTGTGTTTGCGAAGGTACGCGGGACGGGGCTTTTCTGACCGATTTTTTTAAGACAACAGGCTTAGCAACGCTTGGTTTTTGTTCGACTACTTCTGTTTTGAGATTTAAAAGTAGCGTATTGTGAACGTCTTCAGCCAAACGCAACCAATCAGACCAACTGCGGAAAATCGTTTTAGTGTCAGTCTTTTTAGTGTCAGTCTTGATATGCTCAATAAAAACGGGTAACTGCATAATTAGCGCAGTCACTAAACTTTGATCGCCTGGGGTCATTCGTTGCCAAACATTTAAATCCATGGCGTTGGGTTGTGCAAACCGCAACTCAAGCTTGGGACCAAAGTCGTCTTTAGATTCTTCAAACCAGTTGTCAAATACTGCTTTCGAACGTGTTTCATGGAACTGTAGTCTTGGGTTACTTCCAAAACTGCCAACTGGTAAGTTGACAGAAGCAAATCTGAATTCAAATTCAGGCACAAGCTTGTCGCCTACATAACATTTATCAAAAACAAAAGTCAAGTACTCATACTCTGACTCTTCTTGCGATAAACCAAGACGTAGACCATCAAAGTGCAACAAAAGGGGTAGCTGTTTAAACTCTTTTTGTAACGCTGCAAATGCTTCGGCTTGTGCTTTGACATTCAAGACATGTTGTTTACCACCTTGTTTTGAACGCGTATTTGGTGGTGCTTTAAGCGCTTCAAGTATATGTAATACCTCTGGTTTAAGAAGTTCTTTAGCCAGTAGTGCTACCAAGGTTTTAACCAACTGCCAGTCAGTTGCAGAAAGGCTTTTTAATGCTTGCGCCCTTTGAGGGCCAGTCGTTTCATCACCCACGGTTGAAATCACAACCATGTCTTCATCTTCGGCACCCGGCCAGCGGCTTAATGCACCATTACTCACCTCAGTGTTCAGAGCAGTTCGACCGCTATCACGACTAAACGTCAGACAAGCTACCCCTGCTTCGATGAAACTTCCAAACCGAATTTCATCGTAACGTTTGAGACCCAATTCCAAGCCGGTAATTTTCCATTCAACAATTGAATTTTCATTAGGGTATTTTTCTGCAAGCAATACATCATCAATAGAAAGAATCTCAATCTTATCTACAAACGTGTCATCGGCATGGCGCGCACTTAATTTAATTAATCGGGTTTCAAGCGACTGAAGCTTGGCATCAGCGTCTTGATATTTGAGAAAATAGTTTTCTAATTCCTCTTGTACTTGGTGTAACTGTGCCAACAGAAGATCATTTTCTTCTTGCGTGTCTTTTTCTTTTTCGGTGAGTTGTTGGTTCTGTGAAGTGAGTTGTTGGTTCTGTGAAGTGAGTTGTTGGTGCTGTGACTTAAAAGCCAATAGTTCCTTGTTAATAACGTCCGTGCTTTCCTTATGTTTAGCCAATGCCTGTTCTTGTTCTTTCTTTATGGCTACAACATCTTTTTTAGCGTGATCAAGCTCTAGCTGTAGCTTTTTTATGCTCTCTGTCTGGGCCGCTATTTGCTTTTCATGTTCTGGTTTGGTCTCTAATGGCTTAGGCTGTTTTTTTAATTGTTCGAATTGCTCAGAAATTTCTTTGTGCTTTACGAAATAACTCTCTAACTCTTCTTGTACTTGGTGTAACTGTGCCAACAGTAGATCATTTTCTTCTTGTGTGCTTTTATCTTTTTCGGTGAGTTGTTGGTGCTGTGATGTGAGCTGTTGATGCTGTGAATTAAGCGTCAAGAACTGTTGGTGTTCTTCTGTCTGCTGAGCAATTAGTTCGTTATGCTGTGAAATGATCGTTTCAAGTTGACCCTGAAGTTTTGATATTTCAGCCGACTGATTTTGTGATTGGTTGATGCTTGTGTCTGTCAGGCTTTCTACCTGCGCTTTGAGTGATCTATATCGAGTAATGAGCTCAGTTGGGCTGGGTACCCGAAACGACTCTCGTAAAAAACCAATGGGTGTGACACTGGCTTGTAGATCTAATGCAAAACTCTGGTGGCCTGGGTGACTAGAACAGACTTCAAAAGCCAAGAAGCGTGCTATGTCAGAAATTTCATGGTTGACAACATTGCTAAAGTGCTTGGGTGTTAAGCCCAGATCAAACTTTGTTTTGCAGGTTTTGGTCAGCGCGGCAGATTGAGAAACGCAGTCTTCAAAATCAACTAAAACCGAAGTATTTGGGTTTTCTTGATGAAATCGCAGAAGTGACCGATGAAATTGTTCCCATCGTGCAAGTTCGGCTTGGTGATCTAAGTGCTCGTTTGACGACTCAATAAGGTGTGCAATAAAGCGTTCTGGACGCGTTGCAACGAGTATAAAACGCGTTTGCGGGTCAAAGTGTTTCCAAAAAGGTAATACTGCTGCACTTCGCGTGTCTGCCCACCCCCACACTTCTGACTCGAGGTTGCTTATAAATATATCGCTCGCCAGCTGTTCCCATAAACGACCTATACTCCAAGGGTTCGATGACAGCTGAGCTGAACCCGTATTAAGCTTAGCAAACGATTGATCGTCATCTACATGACTCATTTCGGTGTAATGCACAATCGGCAACTTTAAAACCTGATCATGCCAGTAAGCGATAGAGACATGGTTGTCTCGTGTGGCTGGCTTAGCCAGGCTCATGCCTGATTGCTCAAGCACTTTCTCAATTAAATCAATGTCTTTTTGAATCAGACCTGTGATGCATAGACTTTTCATATAAAACCTTTGTTTGCCTGCAAATTAAGTCGTGTCACGCACTCATTTCTATAAAAACCGCAATGGTTCATAGCGTTGCCCGAGCGCTTGAAATTTGTGCCTTAGTAACGGCCCCCAGCTTGCTTTCATATGAACAATTTCACTTCGCTCTGTTGCATGTGATTGAATCTTGGGCTGTGCTGGTTTTTTGTTCTTTACAATCACCTTTTGAGGTGCTCGCGTTTTCGACTCATGATGAATCAAATAAGCGTATGGCGTCCAAACGGTTCGAAAGCCCGCTACTTCGGCTTTTAGGCACAAATCTACATCATTAAATGCAACAGGTAATTTCTTGGCATCAAATCTACCCACAGCTTCAAATACTGAGCGTCTAACCGCCAGCACCGCACCCGTGACTGCACCTGTGTTTCGTACACAGTGCAAATAACCATACGGGTCAGCTTCAGCTGAGTCTTCTAGGCCTCTATACATGTGATCGGCCACACCATGCATACCCAGTGCAACACCGCCATGTTGAATGGTGTAGTCTGGGTATAACAGTTTGGCCCCCACACAACCCACCTCGGCTCTAGCAGCATGGCGAACCATTTCGGTTAACCAATCGCCATCTAAAATTTCAACATCATTGTTTAGAAACAATAAAACGTCACCATCGCATTGCGCAACAGCCTGATTATTCATGTCTGAATAGTTAAAGGGTTTGTTATATTTTAGAACTCGTACACGTGGTTCACGTTTCAAAAGATTAGCCATATATTTCAAGGCAGAAGTCTGTGTGGTTTGATTATCAACCACTAAGATTTCATAGTTTGAATAGGTTGTCTTTGCAATCAGTGAGTCTATACAGACCTTAAGTATTGAGAAGTGATCTTTCGTTGGTACAATGATGCTGACTTTTGGTGTGAGCTGCGGCAGTGGCCACAACACGCGCATACCGCCTCGCTCATCAAGCTTTGCTACTTGGTTTACGTTAGGTTTAATGCATGCAACAAAATCAACTTGGTCAATATCATACATATCATTAAGATATGCTGAGACCAAACGTTTGGCTTCTAATGCAGCAGATTTAGATGTCTCGTGTTGAAATGATTGTGAACCACCCACTACATTTAAGGCTTTGTGACGCAACACTTGACTCACATGTTGAATGGGGTGATTGTTATGCCAACTGGGTAATGGGCGGGTTGACGCACCTTTAGACTGAGCTTGCATGGCATTTTTTGTGAGGGCTAAAACCAATTGCATGGAAAAGTTGAGCGACTGCTGCCAACGACCCACAAAAACTTGCATGAGGCTTTCTCGCTTAACAACAAACGACAAGCCTATATAGTTGAAACTGTATAAAAGATCTGGCGAGAAATCTGGCTTAAAGTGGGGTTTAAAGCGAGAAAATCTGTGTTGCCCAGAAATATTTTGCTTTTCTGAAATATTTTTTAAAATATCATCGTCAAAATAAATGACCTTGACTGAAGGTCGTTTATTGGCTCGCATCAAACACTCATAAACAAAATGTGATGCAAAACGGTCGCCTACAAATGCAAAACCCACCCAGTCGCCTTTTGAGTCTTGCGCTAGTTTTTTAATATTTAGTGCTTTTGTTTGGTTATCGATTTGACAGGTAATGAGTCTAAAGCGACGCTTATTAGAATTTACATTTGATAGAAAATGGCATAACCAATTTGCAATTTTTTTTTGTTGCTGTGCCGAGGCACCAATGACCAATTCCCAGCGATCAATACCTTGTGCTAATAAAGATTCACAAGTTTGACGAAGAAGACTGCAAAATTTATTATCAACCTTGACCTCAATGGGTAAGGGCATCAAAAGACTGATTGTGTTACTTTTTTCTGACAAAATTTGAAGGCTTGATAATTTGAAAGCTTGTATTAAACGTTTAGATAAGGTTATTTCAACCAACGGCTCAGATTAAAAACCTGACGATTATTAGATGGTATTTTCTTAGGTTCAACGTGTTCGATTTGATGTCGATAAGCAAGGTGTAGATCGTCTTCTTCTAAAAATAGTGCATCGTATTCATGCCACCATGCTTTTAAAGTGGCATCATCTAAGTTTCGATGTTTAGACAGAACAAACCGCAGACCTAGCTTTTTCATCAAACGGCTAGTGAAAAAGCTTTGTGTTAAGCGTGAAAATCTCAAATGACTCACGTACTCAATTGCGTGAAGGTCTTTTGATTTGATCTCAACGATACTGTCGTGGCTCAGCCATATAAGGCGTTTGCAAATACGGCCTGAAATGACATTTAACCAACATTGATCAGTGCCTTGGCCTTTTTGTGTTGCCCAGTCTGTTTTAATTTCAAAAGGCGTGCGTGACCGAAACTCAGGCAGATCAGTCTGTATTTCAAGCATATAAAAACCAGCTTGAATGTAGGTTTTACTCATTAACGTTTGATCGTCAAGTTCGAAGTCGGCTAAGTCGTGCGCCCAATTCATTTGTTTAATGGGTAATCGATCACGAAAGCGGTAGAACATTTGAATATCGGCAGTGTTTAACCCATTTTCAGCTACGCTCTGAAAAAAACGACGAAACTTGGGGTCTTTAATTGTGCTGTTTATTTCAGCCGCTTTGGGGTTATCAACAAGTTGCAAAATAAGATCTTTTTCTTCTTGGTTCCAACTCATGGCAGACATGCTACCTTGGTCAACTTTCTGGCCTAAAACCCAATCAACAATTTTATTAATGATGCGATCATGGAAGCGTTGTTTTAGACTGCCAGAGCGTTTAGACTGTATTCTTTGATTCATTTTGCAATACTCTCTTTATACGCCTTTAATGCCTCGTCTATTTCATCAAACCAGTATGCTTGGCCTTGATGTAAAAAGATACCAGACTGGCAAAATTGTTTTAAGGTTGATTCGCTGTGGGCAGCCATTAATAAACCTGAGCGATTAGCCAACTGCTTAAACGCGTTAGCCGCTTTCTGACGCATACTGGCATCGCCAGCAGCAGTGACTTCGTCAGATATATAAACATCAAAATCAAATGCCAAAGACATAGCAAAATTTAAACGCGAACGCATGCCACTAGAGTAGTTACGCACGGGCTCATCAAATGCGGCGCCGATTTCGGCAAAACCCTCAATAAATGCCACTCGGTCTTTAATATCATCTTCATGGCCGTGTAGACGGCAGACAAACCGTGCGTTTTGCCTGCCCGTCAATGAGCCTTGCATGCCCCCACCAAAACCCATGGGCCATGACATACGACAGTTTCGCTCGACCCGGCCTTTGGTCGGTCGATCTACCCCACCCAGAATGCTCAGTAAGGTTGATTTACCTGCGCCGTTGGCACCGATGATGCCAACATTAGTTTTAGGGGGTATTTTGAAACTTAAACCTTTGAGAACCCACTTACCCATACCGGTCGGGGTTCGGTAACGCTTGAATATGTTTTCTACAATGATCATGCTAAAAGGCTAAGATTCCACCAATTCGTTTTGGCGTCTACGGTAGGCCAACACGGCTATAAACAAGCCTACCAATGCACTCTCAGCTGGGTATTGCAAATTAACCCCAGGTAGCGGCGTGTAGTTTTCTAATGAATATTGCCGAAACATGTCAACTAAATGCATAAATGGGTTCCACAATAGCCAGTTGTAGTAAGGTTGTGGCA
>Ga0105053_10009203_pt1 | contig 12622 bp, 14 predicted proteins | sample BON01_FD_78093 | JGI IMG/M metagenome (GOLD analysis project Ga0105053, IMG submission 78093) | Freshwater microbial communities from Lake Bonney liftoff mats and glacier meltwater in Antarctica - BON-01 | ecosystem: Environmental > Aquatic > Freshwater > Ice > Glacier meltwater | place: Lake...
CCAATCGCGTCGGCAAGTATGTCATCGTCAAAGACCACTACGAGTGCGGGTTTTTCTCCCGCCAAATGCTTCGACTGATGGACTTCGTCGGAAACTATGGATACGGAGTGGAAGTCCCATCCCACTACTTCACGCCCGAAACATTTGCAGCAATCTGCAAACGCGCAGGACTTCGCACCAAAATTCATCAGGCTGGCATTGATCTCTATGCCGATTTCCCCGTCCTTAAGTTTCTGCTGAACAAAAACTGGCAGTTTATCGCCGTCCTTGAAAAATGATGACCGCGCCACCTATTGAAGTGACGATCGTCATGCCGTGCCTCAACGAGGCAGAAACGTTGGCCGCCTGCATCAAGGCCGCGCAGGCGGGACTCGATGCGGCGGGAGTTCATGGCGAAATTCTCATAGCCGACAATGGAAGCACCGATGGCTCGCCGGACATCGCAATCGTCCACGGTGCCCGTGTCGTCAGCGTTTGCGAAAAAGGTTATGGTAACGCCCTGAGAGCGGGAATGAGTGCTGCCGCTGGCCGATTTGTCATCATGGGCGACGCGGATCTGAGCTACGACTTTTCTCGTATCGCGCCGTTCGTAGAAAAACTTCGCTCGGGAGCCGATCTCGTCATGGGATGCCGAATGCCAGTAGGCGGCGGGACGATTGCCCCCGGAGCAATGCCCTGGAAACATCGCTGGATCGGAAACCCCGTGCTCACCACCATCGGACGTGTGCTCTTCAAGTGCCCGAGTCACGATTTCCATTGTGGCCTCCGCGCTCTCACAAAAGAGGCCTTTGAAAAGATGGATCTGAGAACGAGCGGCATGGAATTTGCCTCCGAGATGGTCATCAAAGCCTCCCTCCGCGGCATGAAAATCGAAGAAGTGCCCATCACCCTGCACAAAGATGGACGCTCCCGTCCCCCACATTTGCGCAGTTGGCGCGACGGTTGGCGGCATCTCCGCTTTATGCTCCTTTTCTCCCCTCGCTGGCTGCTTCTTTATCCGGGCATTCTCGCCACACTCATCGGAGGCGTCTTTTTTCTCCGACTGCTCGCCGGTCCGATTCGGGTGGGAGATATCAACTTCGACCTCAACTCAATGGAGATCGCAGGACTCCTCCTGCTCTTCGGTTATCAAATGATCCTCTTCGCCTGCTTCGCCCGCATCTTTGCTCTCACGCGAGGGTTTCTACCCCCCAAGCATTCGCTCTCCCGTGCATTCGACTTTTTCACGCTCGAAAAAGGTCTGCTCGGCGGCGGAGTTGTCACAATTGTGGGCCTGGTCATTATCGGCTACGCCCTCCTCGGCTGGGCCGCCACTGGATTCGGCAACCTCGACCCGCTCGATACGACCCGCACCGTCATTGCCGGACGCACGCTCGCCTCCATCGGCCTTCAAACCATCCTCTTCAGCCTGATCTTCAGCTACCTCGGGGTCGATGACCGATCCCGCCACTAACCATGCGCCTCGGCGATTTATCCTGAGATTTCGAACACACGAGGATTATGGAAATTGCCGTCACTCCCAAAAGAACCCCCGACTCTAGTGATGGCAGCCCCCCCGCCCCCTGATTCACGTCTGACGCTTGATCAATGAACCTCGCGACTAACTTCAAAAATCATAAATCAATAATCAGCAATCGGAAATCCAAGTTACTCCCAGTTCCACACCCGGCGCGCGCGCGGGCTCTGGTAATGAATACTGAACACTTCTCAGGCTCACTTAAAACTCTTCCCCACTCTCAATTCTTAATTAACAATTCCCCGCCTGAGAGGACTTGCCGCGAAAGCAAACCCCGGGTAGGATCTGATCGGTGATTGCGACATCAAATTCCAGAGTCTTAAAGTCCCAGAAGCAGAGATCCGAGGAATTCGGTGCTGTTGTCCGTGAGATCGCGAGCAGGTTTTCTCCGGAGCGAGTCATTCTTTTCGGATCGCGAGCGAATGGAACCGCCACAGCGGACTCCGACGCGGATCTTTTGGTGGTCATGGATCACGAAGCGCACCCGGCCTTGAAAGCGGCGGAAATCCGGCGGACGCTCCGTGCGCCGTTTGGAATCGACCTTATTGTCCGATCGAAGCGAAAACTTGAAGAACGCATGCGTCTAGGGGATCCCTTCATCTCAGAGATCCTTTCTTCTGGCGTCACCCTCTATGAAGCCTCTCGCGCTTGAATGGGTGGTCAAGTCGGAGGCGGCGGATTTCGCAACGGCATCCCGGGAAATGCGTGCGAGAAAATCACCGAACTTTGACGCCGTCTGCTTCCACTCTCAACAGTGTGCGGAGAAACGGTTAAAGGCCCTTCTTGTCGAAGAAGCCATCCCGTTCTCCAAAACACATGACCTCATCCGGTTGCTCGATCTCCTGATCCCGATTTATAGACCACTCGAGTTGCTTCGTCCGCATCTTGCTGAGCTGACGGATTTTGCTGTAGAGTTTCAGTATCCCGGCGAATCAGCTGACAAACAAATTGCGCAGATCGCTCTTGGAAGCTGCAAACTGATCCGTCAGGAAATCTCACTGATTTTGCCGTTCTAGCTCACACCGTTCATTCATTGCCATTCGCCATTATTCCCGCGCCACTTGATTCCCCTCTCAACTTCATCTCCTCTTCAATTTCACCTTTCAGCTTTTCAGATTTCAGCTTTTTCTTCCCATGCACCCCGGTTACTTTCCCGTTCTCCTCTGGAGCCTCCTCATCTTTGCCTCGTTTTGGGGCTACGGTGAACTTCTCCGCCGAAGCCTAAACCGTCCGGAGTTTGCCGACATCGGCTGGGGCCTTACCGCCGCATGGGGGATGGCAGTCGTCCTCGCCATCGGCGGCGTGCTGATGATGCTCCACCTCGCCAAGGCCCCTAACCTCACCGTTCTCGTCCTCTTCGGAGCGGCCGCAACACTTTACTACACGGCACAATCCCTGACCAGTTCAAGCAATCCAAAATCCAAAACTAAAAATCAAAAATCCGCTCATCCCCCTTCAGGTTTCCGATTCTCATCCTCAATCCTCTGTGCCCTCGCCGCGCTCGCCTTCGCCTCGTCGATCTCCTGGCCCCTGCAGATCGACCCGAACGACGATGTTGTCTGCTATCTCTTCTACCCTGAGAAAATCCTCCAGACCGGAACGCTGATTGAGCCGTTCAATGTTCGCCGAATGGGAACCTATGGCGGGCAGGCGCTGCTGCAGGCGCTGGTGATGATCGTGGGAGGAGAGAAGAACGGGCATGTGCCGGACCGCGGGTTCGGGATGCTCCTACTGTTCGGGATGCTGCTCCACCTCTCCCGTGGAATCCCCAAGCGATTGTCTTTGCTTCGCTTTCTGGCTGTCGGATGCCTGTTCTTTGTGTCGGTTCCGCGAATCAATACGGGAAGTTCCCTCACCGGTGCCGCAATGATTCTTGCTTTGATTCTGACTCTGTCGAAGTTGCCGATTCCTGCAGGATTCGGATGGCGAACGGCCCTTGCCCCATCGTTGTTGCTGGCCGGAGCAGGCTCTCTTCGCATGACCTATTTGCTCTGTGCCGCAGGGATCGTGACAATGGAGCCGATCATCAGAAACCTAGTAGCTTCCAAGTCATATTTTGCCGGGTTCAAAAGCGCCTTTTCCTGCGTGCTTCCTGTCGCGCTCGGCGCATTCATTGTTCTCATCCCATGGATGTCCGCCCTCTGGCAGTCGAACGGCACGCCGATGTTTCCGCCATTTCTTGGAACCATGAATCCAGAATTCACTGTTCTTGGGAGCAAAGGGGGAGCGATTTATGACGTCACCCATGCGTTGGCCTACCTGCTCACTCCCGAGGCGCTTGTGTTGATGTTTTGCCTCGGGTTGGCTGGATTCTCAATGAACCGTCCGCTCGCTTTTGCCTCGGCAGGCATTGCGGTCGCAGTCTCATGGTTCACATCCTACAAATTCGGGGTCACAATGTTATCGGAAAGTTACCGATATACTTTCCCAATGCTTATGCCGACTGCACTGTGGCTTGTTGTGTCCTCTCTCAAATCAGAGAAACTTGATGATGATTTTTCTCGTGTTGCCCCTACGATTCAGGCTACGATTGTTCTAGCCATCCTTTTGGCACTCAACCTCCCAAACGCCGGACGCGAGCTCGGCGTTCAGGCAGAATCGCTCCCTGGACAGGTTGCATCACGCGATGCCTTGGTTAATCCTGCGATCACCAAAGCTCTGAGAGAACTTCAAGATTACACCCCTTCTGGAAGCAAAATCTTTGTGGCGGTCGATACACCCTACGCACTCAACTTTTCAAGAAATCCTATTTTTACGGCAGATCTTCCGGGAGGATCATCGATTGGGTACTGGCCTTTGGGTAAGGGGTCTGAAGCCCTGCGCACATATCTTCTCGAACAAGGCTTCCAATATGTGATAGCATCCGACTTTGACAATGCCATGCTTCTTTACACTCGCAAATGTTGGGCCGAGAATCAGCGTCCCGAGTGGTTTATGAAAGAGGTCTGTGGAAAGTATGCTCTTGATTTTATGGATGCCATCGACGGGATCGGGCGCAAGGGTCGCATTGTCGCTACCGCAGCAAACCTTCGCCTGATTGATCTCAATACAAATTCATTCCAATGACCGTTTCTCTATTCATCCCGACTCTTAATGAACGCCTCAGCATGGAACAGGTGATGCCTAAGGTGGACGAATCGCTTTTCTCTCAAATCCTGGTCTCGGACGGAAACTCCAAAGACGGTACGGCTGATTATGCTAGGTCATTGGGATATGAGGTTCACATTCAGCGAAGATGCGGGATCAGGCATGCTTACATTGAGGCTTGGTCCCGAATCACCAGCGATTATGTTATTACGTTTAGCCCGGATGGAAATTGCCCGCCTGAAGATTTGCCGCGCCTGATAGCAAAAGTTAAAGAGGGCTTCGATATGGTGATCGCATCCCGGTATCTTGCCCCTGCAAAAAGCGAGGACGATGGGCTGATTACAGGCTTCGGAAATTGGCTCTTCACGCGAACGGTTAATGTTCTGCATGGTGGCCATTACACAGATGCAATGACGATTTTCCGGATCTACCGAACGAAGCTTTTTTACGAACTCGGTCTCGACCGTGAGAGCGCCTATGCGTTGCCTGAGAAACTATATTTCACAACGATGGGGATTGAACCGTTGCTTTCGGTGCGCACGGCGCGTTCCAATGCCCGAGTTTCAGAGATTCCATCAAACGAACCCAAACGTATCGCTGGGGACGCAAAAGTTCAGGTGATTCGTTGGGGCGCGGCTTACTACACTCAGTTTTTCTTGGAGCTGGGTTGGAAGCAAAGGGGGTAGATTTTTACTGAGCCAGTAATTTTCTTTTGAGCCGGATCTGAGCCATCGACTCTACATTTCTACGTTCTTGGGTGCCGAATTTTTGCTCAACCAGTGCAAGAAAAGGTTCATGCGAGAAATATTCGTGCCATGCCTCATCACGAAACTTAAGCACCTCCGCGGCGGAGAGGTGCTTGGTTGGAAGTGGTTGGCTGTCGTAGGAGAGGAAGGCGTAGCCAGCATACGAATCGGGAAGCGGCCACCCTTTGGATTTGGCTTCGTAGTAGAGCGGACTGCCTGGTAGCGCCTGGCACGGATACATGTTGACCATTTCGGTGCAGAGGTCGAGGGCAAGATCGAGCGTTTTCTGCATGGTTTCGTGGGTGTCGTCGGGGAAGCCAAAGATATAATTTGAGATGACGTTCATTCCGCTGTCCCGAGTCGTTTTTACAACCTCGCGGATGTTGACGTCTTTAAAGCTCCCCTTGGAGACCTCTTGGCGGACGATTTGGCTGCCGGCCTCAATTCCGAGGGCGAGCCAGTTGATGCCGGCTTTTTGAAAGGCCTCGAGGTATTGCGGACGCACGGTGTCGACTCGCGAATAGGCCCACATTCGGAGATTGAGATCGCGATCTGCGATGCCTTTAACGAGGGGTTCGTAATAGTTTTTATTGAGGAAGAACATCTCGTCCGAGATCCGTAGCGTTTCAACCCCGAGCGAGGCTAGTTTCTCAAATTCGGTGAGCATGAACTCTGGCGACCAGAAGCGCATATTCGGGGATTGGGCTGAGAACGTGCCCTCCGCGTTGTCGACGCGGTTAATGATGTTGATCATGCAGAAGTCGCATTTGAACTTACATCCGAGTGACGTGTAGATGGCGGCAAACGGAGTTCGTTTGTCGTGAGAAAACTCGGCATGCCAAAAATGTGCTCGGTAGAGGTCGAGAGGTTTTTCGCGATACGGCAATAAATCCCAGGCCGAACCTGGCAGGTCTTGATCCATCAGTTCATGAGGGACAACACGTTCGGGGGGATTAAGATGGGCGAACCCGGCGGCTTTGTGTCCGATCCCATTGACCTTGTCCAAGCCTGTGCGCAGATCAGTTTTAAGGAGATTCTGCAGTGCATAGACTCCTTCGTTGAGGAGGACAAAATTTACATAAGGCAAAGCCAGAACCTCTAGCGGGAGGGCACTTGTGTGAGAACCGACAAAGCAAACGGGGGTGTCTGGGTGGGCCGCCTTAAGCAACGCGGCGCACTCCGTGTTGCCGATCATGTTGGTCGTTCCGGAATTCGGGTTCTGACCATACACGACAAAACACGCGAGGCGTGGCTTGGCTTCCGCGATCCGATCAACCGTTTCTTCGTGGGTCAGGCGCTCAGCACTGGCATCCAGAATGGCAACGCCATACCCTACACTGCGGCAGCTTTGAGCAAGGAGCAGGCTCCACGTCGGAGGCTCGATGGCCGCGAAGTCTTTAGCCAAGGCCTGATAGGCCGCAGCGGAGGAGTCCGCGTTGATGAAGATAACGTCGAGTTGGCGCATGGGAAATGGAGAATTGAAAAGTTAAAATGAAGAATGGCAAGGGCGCATTGAGAAGAAGGATAAAACTTGAAACGGTAAGGATATTGCGATTTTTGCATTCTTCATTTTTCATTCTCCATCTCCACGTGCCGTTTCATTTCTCGCTGTAAAAATCGCCCCACTCGACAAGGAGCGTGCTGCGACCGTCTTCGCGGAGAAGGGCTTTTTCGTAAGCTGGAAAAACCTGCTCAGGCTCGTCGAGACGAATGACTTCAATTGTCGAGCACATGAGGCGGAATGCTTCTGTGAAATCGCCGATATGCTGATGTTGCGGGTGCAGTGGGCGTTCGGAACCGATCCCTGTCCGAATAATCGCTTTGGGGCGATAACCGCCATTAGACATGATGTCGAGCTTGTCGAGATGGCTGACGAGTTGGTTGACTGCGAGGAGTAGGAAATTCCAGCGGGGGTAGATCGAGATGGGGACATGGCCCTGAAGAGCTAGTCCAACGGTCATTCCCATTTGTAATTCCTCGGCAACCGGGAGTTCAACACGGCGGGCGAGTGGAATGTCCTTCACCGTATTGCTCATCGCGGTCCCCGGAACTTCGACGGCCTGTCCGATGAAAACTGTTCGCGGATCTTCTGCGAGCCACTCCATGCTGCGCTTGAGTTCGTCAAAGTATTTCATAGTCGGTTAAAACTGAACCCGCTGCCCAGCTCCGGCGTGGGGATATTTCGATTTATATCGATAAGCGATAATGTCGGGCGAAGGGAGTTCCTTTTCCCACCAGTGCGACTCGAGCCCCCAAGCGGATTTCGTGTCGGTGCAAACGGATTTCCCGTTGTCTTCAATCACCCACGTCACGGGTAGTCCGTGGTTGCGGCAGTATTTTACGCTTTCGTGGGCGATGCCCGTCTCTGCCGTCATTTCTCCCATAAAGCAATAAACCCTCGCATCTTCCCCTGTTCGCTTGATGCCGAGAGCAACCCCGGCGGCGATCGGAACAACGCCACCCACGATGGCCGAGCTGAAGACTCGTTGTTTTGGGAAACAGAGCGAGATGGAGCGTCCTTCCATGATTTCCGTTTTCAACTCCTGCGGCGGAACCCCCTTGAGCAGGCATTGGTAGTGGCTGCGCCACGAGCAAAGAACCCAGTCCTGCGGTCTTATTTGTTTAAAAACCTCAATGATTGGCTCCTCGTTCCCGAAGTAGAGGTGGACCGGCGCCCGAATCTTTCCGGCATTGAATTCGGCGGCTATGTCTTCCTCGAAGGCGATCAGAGAAAATGGAGAATGCAAAATGGAGAAATGTTTTCAGTGCTCAGTTTGCGGTATTCAGCGGGAGGGAGAAGAGAAGGATGAGACTTGAAAGCTAAAATGGTAAGGACTGTTCAGGCTGGGCAGAGTTCGACGCGTGCGGGATAGCCAAGTCGGGAAACCAGAGTTTCACAGTCCTCCCAACTCAGTCCGAATTCCCGCACATCGGCCAGACCGATGTGAGCAAGAACATCGGCGAGAGTTGCCGCATTGTCATCGTCTATTTCAGCGTCCATGAGTGCAGCCTCCGCCCATGCCACAAGCGAGACGAGCGGCGTTTCGTGGCGAAGGTAGGCCCCGAGATGCTCGACGATGATTTGCCGGTCAATTTTCACAATTCAAAGTTACACTTTCCGGTGGCCGGAATCCACTGGATATTTTCCGTGAATTTCGCGCAAAGCCCCCTTTCCGGCGTAAACTTCCTGCCAGAATCGGAGCGTCATTTCGTTTGAATCCACCATTTTTAAATAGGTCGCACGCCATCCGTGCCGCCCCATGACGGTGCGGGAGTAGATCCTTTATCCATCGGGATAGTCTAAGACGAACGGAAATTTGCTTTCATTTTGCGATCTGGTGCTCATGCCGCATTCAGAATTCCGGTGAGGATGTCGATTTTTTCGGGCTCGAGGGCCGGGTAGTTGCCGATGTAGAAGCCGAAGAAGTGGATGTGATCGACTTGCGGGTAGTTTTTAAATTCGTCGCCAAGGAGCCGGCGGAGATACGGCTGGCGGAGTTGGTTGCCACCGCCGGAGGTGCCGCGGCGGAACTCGACGCCGGCATCCGTCATGGCGGCCATGCAGCGGTCGCGCAGGGCTTCATCCGGCTCGCGCAAAACCAGGGTGAATGCGTAGTTGCTGCTGCCCTCAATAGCGAAGTCCGTGCGGTATCTGTCCGGATCGAGACCGGCGATAAAACGCCGAAGATTGCTCGTGCGCGTCTCGTTGTTGGCGTCGAGGCGCGGCAGCTGCTTGCGTCCGAGCACCGCGTTGACTTCCGTGCTCCGCATGTTGTGGCCGGGAAACGCGAAGATGAACGCGGGGTTGAGGTCGGGGTGGGCGTCCGCGTAGCGGGAGCGGAATGCTTCGTCACGGGACTCGCGGACCATCCCGTGCGAGCGGGCAACGCGGCAGAGTTCATAGAACGCAGGGTCGTCGGTGCAAACCATCCCTCCTTCGATCGTGCTGAGATGATGTGCGTAATAAAATGAAAAGTTCGAAGCGTAACCGAGCGATCCGCATTTTTTGCCGCCAAATGTTGCGCCATGCGATTCGCAGACGTCTTCGATAAGCGGGATCCCTCGGCTGTGACAGGCATCGAGCAGCGCCTCATCGAGCGCGTTGTAGCCGAGAATATGCGTGAGAAAAACGGCTTTCGTGCGGGGAGTGATTTTTTTGATGACCTCCGCGCTGTCCATCCCAAGCGTATGCGGATTGATGTCGGCAAAGACGGGGGTGAAGCCGGCGTGCAGAACACTCGCGATATCCGAAACCCAAGTGAGGGGCGGGACGACGACTTCTCCCGTTCCATGAAGTTCGCGCAAGGCGAGCATCGTGATCTCGTTGGCGGACGAGCCCGAATTCACGAACACGCTGTGCTTCACCCCGAGCCACTCACTCCACTCCTTTTCGAAGGCCTCGACCTGTTTGGACTGCGTAAGAATCGGATCATCTTGGCGGAGAAAATCAATCAAGGCGTCGAGGTCGCATCGAGTGATGTTGTTTCGCATTAAGGGCCAGTCGAGAAATGGAAAATTCATAATGGAGAATGGAAAAAGGGGGCTTTATTGAGATCGGGCTTTTTTGATCATGGTTGTGAAAATGGCAATGAGTTCGCGGATTTCCTGTATCAATGGAGCAAGACGCTCAGAAGATACAATCTCCTCCGCAGCCATGAGTTCCAGCCATTATTCGGATTCGGAGAGTTCTTTCAAGCAATCGCCCATTTTGGCGATAAACTCGAGTTTTGATTTTCCACTGTTGGCCTCGCGGTAATTGGCCTCCACAGACGTCCCGCTCCGCAGCACATGCTTCCCCAAAGTCCGGGCCAGCGTGTTCTTCGGAAGCACCACAAACATCCGAACAACTCTGCGCGCATACTCCGTCGTCCGCTCGCGCAAATCCCTCCGACCTCTGTCATTTTCCATTTTCCATTTCCTCATACTCCTGTTCGGGGTCATAGAGGACGATCTGGCTCCCTGTGGGTTCGAAGTCGAACGGCACATGGATGTAGTGCGAAAGGGCTTTCTCGACATGGCGTCGGCGACTTGGGGGTGCAAACACGAGGAGGAAGCCGCCGCCGCCCGCCCCGAGAAGTTTGCCCCCGAGAGCTCCAGCCTTAAGGGCGAGTTCGTAGGCTTCATCAACCGCGTCCGTGCTCACTGAGGCACTGAGGGATCGCTTGATTTTCCAAGCTTCGCCGAGCAGGTGACCGAAATCGTCAATCTCACCACGAAGCAGAATGTCGAGTCCTTCGTCAACCATGCTGATGAACCTCCGTATGTTTTCCTCTTTCTGCGTGAGCGTTCCGACAAAAGTCGCGGCAACATCCGACGATGTTCTCGATACACCGGTGAAAAAAAGCATGAGGTGGTGTTTGAGAGCTGTCGTGCGAACTTCGGGGAGCAAAACGGGTTGCACCGAAAAGGTTTTGTTTTTTTGGAATCGAATGACATTAAAGCCGCCGTAAGCTGCGGCGATCTGATCCTGCGAGCCCACCGTTTCTTTTAGGATCTCTTGTTCGAGGCGAATGGCTTCCATGGCGAGTTGCTCCTTGCTGCGCATCCGCCCGCCGAGGGCGTGGAGCGCATGAAGAATCCCGACGGCGAATGATGAACTCGATCCCATCCCGCTGCGCGCCGGAAGATCTCCGTCATGGTGAATCTCCATACCACGCGTGATACCCAACTCTTTGAGGGCACCTCGCACTGCTGGATGCTGAATTTCATCCGCGTGCTGGCAGGTTTCGATGATGGAATAAAGGACCCGGAACCGATGTTCGAAAAATGGCGGGAGATACCGGCACGTCAGGTAGCAGTATTTGTCGATGGCAGTGGAGAGAACAGCTCCTCCGTACTCACGAGCCCACTCGGGATAATCCGATCCGCCTCCGAAGAACGAGATGCGATAAGGCGTGCGGGAGATGATCATGGGAGGGAGTAGAAATGGAAAATGGAAAATGGAAAATGGAAAAATGAATCGAGAGTGCTTTCTTTATGATCGTTTACCGTAACACCGCGTGACCGTCATAATTGTAAGCTTCGCGCAATATTTCGACGACCGGGGCGACGGTGTTGAGGGGAATCTCATGGGGAGCAAACCATCGGAGATCGAGGCTTTCGTGGCTTTTGACCAAATCTCCTCGAACCGGTTTCGCGACCACCACAGCATCCACAAGCTGGCGAAGATCGCCATTGTCAGGGTAACGAACGGTGCGGCGGCGTGGATCGGAAAAGACACCGAGGAAGCCGGTGATTTCGATGTCCAACCCGGTTTCTTCAAGACTTTCGCGTTTGGAAGCTTCTGCAAGGGTTTCTCCGGCATCGAGTCTGCCTCCGGGGAGGCACCACCCGCCGCAATCGGAACGCTTTTCCAGAACGACGCGGCGGAATTTATCGAAAATGACCGCGCACGTGCCAAGCTTTGGCAGGGCGTGATCCATTGCGGGGAAATCGGGGAACATGCTGTGCGGTGCGATGCCGAGTTCTATGAAAAAGTGGTTAGCCGTCGCGTAGGACTCAGGCACACCAATATCGAGAAACGCGGGCTTTGCTTGAATTCCTCGCAGCCGTCTTTTGGACGCCAGAGAAGGGAATACGTCCCGTTCTAGAGAGTGGGCGTCGCGTGAGAGGGTAGATAAGAGTTTTTGAGAGACGACATAAACGCCGCCGTTGATCAGCCCCGAGACGTTGGCTTCCGTCTTTTCCTTGAACCCCGTGACGAAGCCCTCACTGTCGAGTGCAACTGAGCCGAAACGTCCAGCGGCTGGCACTGCCACCGTAGCCATGCCAACGTCGGCGAGATCGGGGCCGGACATCGCTTGGAACGTGCTCCATTCGAGTTCGAGCCACGAGTCTCCGTTGAGCACGAGCACATCCTCCGACTTGAGAAACTGTCGCGCGAGGCTAATCGCCCCGCCAGTGCCGAGCGGAACGGACTCGACGGAATACCCCACGGGCATGCCCAGCCAGACATCACCGACCGTCTTGCGAACTAATTCTGCTTTGTAGCCGCAACAGAGGGTTGTGGAACGCGCGCCGCGCAACGCAAGCATATCGAGCTGATAGAATAGAAACGGCCTCCCGAGGACGGGGGCGAGGGGTTTAGGGACATCATCCACGACACCTCGAAGGCGGGTGCCCATGCCACCAACCAAAATCGCAACGTCAATTCCCGTGAGCGGCAGACGCTCAGACATTCGCGTAGGCGCTATTCTTGATGATCCGATAACCCTTGATGAGTTCTTGAATTCCGCGATCCAAGTTCCATTCGGGCGCCCATCCGGAAGAGAGA
>Ga0105053_10009208_pt1 | contig 12617 bp, 8 predicted proteins | sample BON01_FD_78093 | JGI IMG/M metagenome (GOLD analysis project Ga0105053, IMG submission 78093) | Freshwater microbial communities from Lake Bonney liftoff mats and glacier meltwater in Antarctica - BON-01 | ecosystem: Environmental > Aquatic > Freshwater > Ice > Glacier meltwater | place: Lake...
GCCGATTACTTTTGAAGGAATTCAGCGCATCGAATCCCCGCAGTATCCCATCGAGGCGCTGCGTGAGATCTTGCTCAACGCGATGGTCCACCGCCGCTATCAGTCCGGCGTCCATGTGCAGATTCGCGTCTATGCCAATCGCATTATTTTCTGGAACGAAGGGCCGCTCCCTCAAGAGTTGACCATAGAGAAATTACTCGGCTTCCATTCCTCCTATCCGCGCAACCCACTCATCGCCGACGCCTGCTTCAAGGCGGGCTATATCGACAGCTGGGGACGGGGAATTGAAAAGATTACGGATGCCTGCCACGCCGCGGATCTCCCCGAACCAACCTTTGAAGAGACCGAAGGCGGCATGCGCGTGACCCTCTTCGCGGCTAGAGAAGGGCTAGAGTCACGGCTAGAGTCGGGGCCAGAGTCAAGAAGTGAGGGCGCAAGCGGAACAAGTGAGGGTGCAACTGAGCCTAAAGCGGGTGTAAATGAGTCTAAAAAAGACGAAAGTGAGTCTGAGGGGCCAGAGTCGGGGACAGAGTCGCTAAGTGAGGGAGCAAGCACCCCGCAAGTCGCCGGACAAGTCACCGGACAAGTCACCGGACAAGTCACCGGACAAGTCACCGGACAAGTCACCGGGCAAGTCGCGACTCTACTTGCTGCGATGAGGAAGAATACTGAATATACAAGAGCTGAGCTGATGGAGAAGTTATCGCTCAAGCATCGAGAGACGTTCCATGGGAATTACCTGAAGCCTGCTTTGGAAGGTGTTTTAATTGAGCGCACCATCCCCCACAAACCCACCAGTCGCCTGCAGAAATACCGCCTGACTGACAAGGGGCGTAAACAATTAAAATCCGCCCGATGAGCAGAAAAACCATATTTATACTTGGAGCTGGTTTTTCTATACCGGCAGGAATCCCATCTCAAGATGGCTTGTTGCAAGAAATTTGGCAGAACCGAGAACCTTCACTCAAAAAGCATCGAGACGCCCTACAGCGCTACATAAAAGCTGTCTTTGGACTATCGGCTAAAGAAACGGAGTCTCTCGACCTCGAAGATATTTATACCCCGATCCACCAATCCATCGCACGAAACGAGTCCCTCAAGGGCAATACCCCTGCAGATCTTAAAAAGCTGGAAACATCGCTCAATATCTTGATCAGCGAGGCGATCAACCAAGTGGTCGACGAGTCAAAGTCTGGTTACATCCAAGATTTTATCGAAGCACTCGTTGAAAGGAAAGAGAGCGCTCCTAGCCAAGATTCGTTTGCGGTCTTTTCCTTAAATTGGGACATTTTGCTAGATCGGCGGATATTCGAGCGCCTACGTGGAACAGATGGCGTGTTAGATTACTGCTGCCACTGTGCCGGGATCGACTCCAAAAACAATATCAAGCCAGGATTGCTGGCAGTTTGTGAGGGCGGATTCAATGTCAAGCTACTCAAACTTCATGGATCTCTTAATTGGCTGACCTGTAGCGAGTGCGGCCGCCTATTCGTTAATAAATCTGAGAAAATAGCCAGAGGTGGTTTTGATGGGAAGTCCAGTTGCCGTCTGTGCTCAAAGAATCACAAAAAACCGACAAAGCTCGATGCGGCCTTACTCCTGCCAACCTTTCAAAAGGAGCTAACAAAGTTTCACTTCCAGCATATTTGGAATCAGGCGGCTATAGAGCTCTCACAAGCTACCAAGCTCGTTTTTATTGGCTACTCCTTCCCTCTCGCTGATTTCGATTTTCGCAGCCTCATCACGAAATATGTCGGTGACGTAAATGTAGAGGTCGTTTTGTTGAGTGAGAATGGAAATGAGACCGAAGAGGGGAACCGCTACAGAAATTACTTTGGACAGAAGATCACTCAGATCCATTACCATGGCGTCGAGGATTACGTTGAAAATCACTTAGTTAAAAGTCTCACATGAACCAACAAACACTAGAAAAATACCTGTGGGGCGCGGCGACGTTTCTGCGCGGGCACATCGATGCGGGGGACTATAAACAGTTCATCTTTCCGCTGCTCTTCTTTAAGCGGATCTGTGATGTCTACGACGAGGAATATGCAGATGCTCTCAAAGAGTCGGATGGCGATACTGAGTATGCGGAGCTACCGTCATTTCACCGCTTTCATATCCCCGAGGGCGCGCATTGGAATGCGGTGCGCGAGGTCACGGTTAATTTAGGCGTTGCGATACAGGATGCGATGCGGGCGATTGAGAAGGCCAATCCTGATACACTCTACGGTGTGTTTGGTGATGCCAATTGGAGCAATAAAGACCGCCTGTCCGATCCGACCTTGGTCGATCTATTGGAGCACTTTTCTGCCCATGTGCTCAATACCGCGAATGTGCCGGACGATAAACTCGGCGATGCCTATGAGTATTTGATCAAGCAGTTTGCCGACGATAGCGGGCACACCGCTGCCGAGTTTTATACCAACCGCACCGTCGTCCGCCTCATGACTTTGATCATGGACCCCAAGCCGGGCGAGAGCGTGTATGATCCGACCTGCGGTTCCGGTGGACTCTTGCTCAACTGCGCCTTGCAACTCAAGAAAGCGGGCAAGGAATACCGCAGTCTCAAGCTCTACGGACAGGAGATCAATCTCATCACCTCCGCCATCGCTCGCATGAATATGTTCATGCACGGGATCGAGGAGTTCAATGTCGCCCGTGGCAATACCCTGAGTGAGCCTGCCTTTCTGGCCAACGATACGCTCAAGACCTTCAATGTGGTCCTCGCCAATCCGCCATACTCGATCAAAGCTTGGGATCGCACCGCTTTTGAAAATGACCCATGGGGCAGAAACCTATGGGGCACGCCGCCGCAAGGCTGCGCCGACTACGCCTTCCAGCAGCATATTCAGAAGAGCCTCGATCCGAAGAATGGGCGCAGTATTTCACTCTGGCCGCATGGGATTTTGTTTCGTGATAAAGAAGCGACGATGCGTCAGCAGATGATCGAGGAGGACGCAGTCGAATGTGTCATCGGGCTCGGGCCGAACCTCTTTTATAATTCACCGATGGAAGCCTGTTTGCTGATCACTAATACGAAGAAGCCCAAGGCGCGTCGTGGTAAGGTGCTCATCATTAACGCGGTCAAAGAAGTGCGTCAGGATAAGAATATGGGCTTCCTTGAAGAGTCGCATATTCAGAAGATCTTCGGGGCTTATCGGGCATTTTCCAATCAAGATGATTTCGCAGTCGTCGCGACATTGAAAGAGATCGCTGCGGAGAAATACAATTTAGCGATTAACCGCTACATTCGCCCGGATAGTCATGATGCAACTGTGGATGATTTCGCGGGTGCGTTGGGAGCTTGGCAGGAGAGTTCGTCAGCGCTGTCTGAATCGATGGATCAACTGTTTAAAACCTTGGAGGCTTCCAAATAGATGGAATTAAAATTAGATAAATCGACTTGGAAGCCTGTCACTTTTGGTGATGTGGTTCAGGAAGTGCGCACCACGATTAAAGATCCGAAAGGGGCTGGAGTCGAACGCGTGGTCGGCTTGGAACACATTGAAACCGAAAACATCCACCTGCGTAAGTGGACTTCGATTGAAGAAGCCACGACCTTTACTAAAGGCTTCAAAGCTGGGCATGTGCTCTTCGGGCGTCGTCGTGCATATTTGAAGAAGGCCGCGCAAGCCGAGTTTGACGGTATTTGCTCGGGGGACATCACAGTGATGGAAGCCAAGGATGGGCTGCTGCCTGAACTGCTGCCGTTCCTAGTCTGTAATGATATGTTCTTCGACCATGCGGTGAAGCATTCAGCGGGCGGGCTATCGCCTCGCACCAAGTTCAAAGACCTCGCGAACTTCGAGTTCCTCCTCCCGCCTAAAGATCAGCAAGCCAAACTGGCCGAACTCCTCTGGGCTGCGGATGCAGTGTTGGAAAAGCAGTATCGTCAAATTAAAGTAATCGAGACTTTAGTCGCAAGCTATCTAAAAGAGGAATACCAAGGGCACTCGGGCCCGTTCAAGAAACTCGGCAAGGCTGGCACATGGAAGAGTGGTGGAACACCTAGCCGAAGCAATCCAGCGTTTTGGGGTGGCGACATTCCTTGGGTGAGTCCAAAGGATATGAAAGTGGAGCGAATCAGTAACTCCATAGAGAAGATAACTCAAGCTGCCGTTGAATCTAGGATCTCTACCTTGGTGCCGAATTCGATTCTAATCGTCATTCGTGGCCTAATTCTCAACCATTCATTCCCCGTTGGAATCACTGAGGTGGAAGTGGCCTTCAACCAAGACATGAAGGCGCTGATAGTATCTAAGGATTTTGATCCATTCTACGTACTCTACTTTCTCCAGCATATGAAGGACGCAGTTTTGGGGATGACAACCACAACGACCCACGGCACTAAACGATTGGCCTCGGATGTGATCTTTGGAATTAGTCTCCCGTGCCCTCAAATAGCAGAACAGAGGCGGTTCACCCAGAAGGTCGAAACAATTAAGGTTGGCTTGAATCACGCAATTGAGAGTAGGGCTTCGATCCATCAATTTCTAAAATCCCTCATTAACCAAATCTTTTGATCGTCCCAATCCATCAGGACCAAAGAATATGAATACACCGCACTATCAATATTTCCTAGCCCTCGAACAAGACTTTGAAGAATCAATTCGCTACGCAGAAGTCGATAGCTCTAATGATAGTGTGTTCTCAGTTGCTTATCTTAAGATCCTTGTATCCGCATGCATTGAAATTGAAGCGACGTTAAAGCAACTTTGTAAGAGATATTCCCCAAGGAGCGACCCCCAGAATATTAATGATCTAAGGCAGATTGTTATATCGGCTAAATCTAATTATCACCTGACTGAGATAGAGCTACCACGTTATGGGAAAAAATTAAAGCCATGGCATGAATGGGGGAGTAACCAAAATCCAGACTGGTGGAAAGCATATAACAGTGCAAAGCACGATAGGATAAATAATTATAATAGAGCCAACCAAAAGAATGTAATCCTAGCACTATCAGCTTTATTCTGTAACTTGATATATCTATACGCAGACTGTAGCCCTCGACCGGACATGAGCCCAGAGCCTAGGCTTTTTCATTTTAATACTCTCTTTCCGGACCAACTCGTATTTGGCAGTGCATTGCAACTCCCCTGATATTCTCTAGGCCCGGATTATGATTAATAGCACTTATTTTGCATAAAAAAATGCAAAATATCTCGATATTTGATAATTAGTAGTTGATTGTAGCCTCATTATGATACGTCGCCTCAGCTTTTCTAACTTCTGTTCCTTCTTGGAGGAGACGGTTGTCGACTTCACCACCACGCTTAAAACGTCGACGGACGATTCCTTTGTTCACTCCGATTTTGACGATCAGGTGGCTTTGCTGACGGGGGTCTTTGGCCCGAATGCGGCGGGGAAGACCAACCTGTTGAAGGCCTTGTCGTTTGTGTCCTTTTTTATGCGTGATTCGTATCGTTCGCTGGAACCCGATGAAACGATCCCGCTGGATCGTTTTGCGGGCGCGGATGCCGATGATCAACCTGCGAGGTTTGAGTTGGAGTTTGATGGGGCGGCAGGCCGTTTTCGGTATGCGGTCGTATTGTGCTCGAATCGTGTGCATGAGGAATCGCTCAAGCAGTTTTCCAAAAAGACGGGGCAGTTTCGGCAAATTCTGACGCGTAAATCGACCGAAGCGGGCGGCTTACAAGTGCGCACGGCGGACAGTTTTACGGAAGTGACACTGCTGCGTGAGGCCTTAAACGATCGTCCGAATGCATCGATGTTGGCTGCGGGCCTGCAAACCGGGCGTAAGGAATTTAAGCATATCATGGATGCTCTCGGGCTGGTGGTGACGAATGTGACGCGTGGCGGCAAGCGTGAGCAACCGTTTGAGGGCCTCACCACGGACCTGTTTGCGTGCTCGGAGTTTTTTCAAAAGCATCCAGAGCATCACGATGCGTTGCGTGAACTACTCACAGCGGCGGACATTGGTATTTCAGACTTTGCGATTAAGCCCGTTCGGATTCAGCCCGCGCAGGGAGAGGCCCGTGAGACCTTTCTGGTATTTTTTGTGCACGACGGGGCGAAGGGCACTTTTGAACTGGCAGCAGACCAGGAGTCTTCTGGCACGCGTCGGCTTTTCATGTTGTTCGAGACTTTTATTAAGATTCTGAGCTCAGGTGGCATCGCGGTGATTGATGAAATGGAGTCAGACCTGCACCCACACCTAATTCCCACGATACTCAGCTTGTTTACTAATGCAGAGATCAATGCGCAACAGGCTCAGCTCTTCTTTACCTGTCATCATGTGGAGATGCTGAACCATTTGCTAAAGGAGCAGATCATCTTCGTTGAGAAGAATGAGCAGTGTGTGAGTGAGGCCTTCCGACTGGATGAACTCAAAGGCGTCCGGCGCGAAGAGAACTTTTTCGCGAATTATAACTCTGGTCGCTACGGAGCGATTCCTGAACCTGAAGTTGTCGCCTTCTAGGTCATAGGTCATGGCCAAACACACACGAAAAACCCGTATCCCGCTGATCTTATTTGGCGAAGGCCCGACTGAAGAGTTATTCTTGGGGCACTTTTCTAAGCCGCAATGCCTCGAAGGATTGCTGCTGGATTTGTTGGATGACCTGCCTCCAAGGAGCCAACAAACCTCTGACAAGTTGAAGTGCTACTTTTACGATCAGCATCTAGGCAGCCGCGAGCAGGTGCTGAAGACTTTTAAGAAGAAACGTAGCGAGCTGTTCACGCAGGCGCTCTTTGAGGATAAAAAGACGTCGCATGCGATCCTGCTGCAAATTATAAAGTTTTTAAATCTGTAAAATCTATGTCCTTTAACGAACTCAACAGCGTCGAGCACTACATCATTCAGCAACTGAGTGGAGTGAATTTAAACTCTGAGGCCGGCGCAGTCGGTGCGGGGCCGCAGGCGAAGTTTGGCTCGTCCTTTCCGTGGGAGTTTGTCGGGCCGGATGAATTGCCGCGTGCGGTGGAGGACGTGTTAGTCGAGTCGCAGTTGCGGGAAGCGTTGATTCGAATCAATCCTGAGATCACGGCTAACCCGAGCTTAGCGGATGAGGTAATTTATAAAATACGGCCGATCTTTATCACCGTTCATCAGACGGGGCTCGTGCGCGCCAATGAAGCATTTTACACGTGGCTGAGTGGCGAAAAGACGATGCCCTTCGGCGAAAATAATCGGCATGTGCCGGTGCGCTTGATCGATTTCGAGAATTTGGAGAACAACCAATTCGTCATGACCAATCAGTATGTGGTCAAAGCACAGGAAACCAAGATCCCAGATGTGGTGCTGCTGATCAATGGCATCCCGGTGGTAGTGGGGGAGGCGAAGACGCCGATCCGACCTTCGGTCTCTTGGGTGGATGGCGCGGCAGAGATTCACGAGATATACGAGAATACCATCCCGCAACTCTTTGTGCCGAATGTGCTGTCTTTCGCGACCGAAGGAAAAGACCTCTATTATGGTTCGGTGCGCTGTCCGCTGGAGTTCTGGTCCCCGTGGCGACTTGAATCGGAGAAGGCCGATCTGGTCAAGCAAATGGGCCTCGGTGAAGTAGGGCGCGAGTTGACCGACCTACTGCAGCCGGAGCGCTTGCTCGACATCCTACAAAACTTTTGCCTCTTCACCGCCGACAAGGCCAAGCGGCGCATGAAGGTGGTCTGCCGCTATCAGCAATACGAGGGCGCCAACAAACTGGTGGATCGTGTGTTGGAAGGTCGTCTCAAGAAGGGCTTGATCTGGCACTTTCAGGGGTCGGGTAAATCGCTGCTCATGGTCTTTGCCGCCCAGAAGCTGCGCCGTCACCCCGCGCTCAAAAGTCCCACGGTGCTGGTGCTGGTGGATCGCACGGAGTTGGACTCCAATATTACCGGCACATTCAGCGCGGCCGACGTCGCCAATGTGGAGACCGCAGATAGCATCAAAGAGCTGCACGACTATTTGGAGAAGGGCACACGCAAGATCATCGTCTCGATGATCCATAAGTTTAAAGATGCGTATCCGGATATGAATACGCGCGATAACATCATCGTAATGGTCGATGAAGCCCACCGCACGCAAGAGGGCGACCTCGGGCGTAAGATGCGTGCAGCCCTGCCGAATGCCTTTCTTTTCGGGCTCACTGGCACACCCGTCAACAAAGCCGATAAAAACACTTTCTGGGCCTTCGGTGAAGAAGAGGACGAGGGCGGCTATTTGTCGCGCTATACCTTTCAGGAATCCATCCGCGACAATGCGACGCTGCCATTGCACTTTGAGCCACGCTTGGTGGATGTGCATGTCGATAAAGAGGCGATCGATGCCGAGTTTCAAAAGTTGGTCGAGGCAGCCGCACTCAATGACGAAGAGGCCGATGCGCTGTCCAAGAAAGCCGCGCAGATGTCCGCCTTCCTTAAGTCGCCCGAGCGTGTGCAAATCATTGTCGAAGACATCGCCAAGCATTTCCTTGAGAAGGTCGAGCCGCATGGTTTCAAGGCCATGATTGTCACGCCAGATCGTTTTGCCTGCGTGCAATACAAGACAGTCCTCGATGAGTTGCTGCCGCCCGAGTGCAGCGCAGTGATCATTTCGACTTCCGCCAATGATAACTTCGAGTTCAAACAGAAGTGGGCGGTTACAAGAGACCAGCAAGACAAGTTGACCGAGCGCTTCAACGATCCCAAGGACCCGCTCAAGATCTTCATCGTCACCGCCAAGCTGCTGACCGGCTTTGATGCACCGATCCTGCAAACGATGTATCTCGATAAGTCGCTCAAGGATCACACCTTGCTTCAAGCGATCTGCCGCACCAATCGACTGTTCCCCGAAAAGCATTTTGGGCGCATCGTCGATTACTTCGGGATTTTCGATGACGCTGCCGAGGCGCTGAAGTTTGACGAGAAGAGCGTCAATGAAGTGATCACCAATCTGGCCAGGCTCGAAGCCGAACTCCCCGGAGCGATGGCCGCCTGCCTGATGCACTTCCCCGGAGTGGATCGCACCATCGACGGCTTTGAAGGGCTTGAAGCCGCGCAGGACTGCATCGATACGAATGAAAAGCGCGACGCCTTTGCGGCCGACTTTAGCTATCTGAATAAGCTCTGGGAGGCCCTGTCACCCGACGAGTGCATCAATGCCTACCAAACCGACTACCGCTGGCTGGCAGGCGTGTATCAATCTGTAAAGCCGCCCATCGATACGGTAGGTAAATTGCTCTGGCACAGCCTAGGGGCCAAGACCACCGAGCTAATCCACCAGAACATTCACGTCAAAGGGATCGATAAGAAGTTGGAGGAATACGTCCTCGATGCCGACGTGATCGACGACATCGCCAAAAACGCCACGCCCAAGAAGACTAAGCAACTGATTAAGATTTTAAAGAAGCGCTTCCGAGGGCATCCCGGCGATCCAATCTTCCAAGACCTAAGCGAACGCCTAGAGCAGCTACGCGACAAAGCTGAGAAGGGCCTGATCCAAAGCATCGAATTTGTTAAAGAGCTGTGTAAGCTCGCCAAGGAGACGGTTGAGGCGGAAAAAGAGAAGTCTACCAGGGAGGAACAGGGAAACGCCAAAGCCGCCCTCACAGAGCTCTTCCTAGAAACCAAGACCGATCAAACCCCCGCAGTCGTCGAGCGCATCGTCAACGACATCGACCAAATCGTCAAGCTAGTGAGATTCGACGGCTGGCAAACCACCGCCGCCGGCGAAAGAGAAGTCCAAAAGTCCCTCCGCAAAGCCCTATTAAAATATCAGCTCCACAAAGATCAGGCACTCTTCGACCGAGCCTACGCGTATATTAAGGAGTATTATTGATTATGAACCTTCTTGAACATTCAACCTATCTCTTTGAAGCATTTTCAATAGATGAATTTCCACCATTTCCATGCCCAGATTGTGGGCATGCCTTGCTAAAAGATGTAAAGAGTCGAAAAATAGGTGAATATGGAGAATCGAAGCGCCTTTGGGATGTTGGAGCAATTAACCCGGAAGATCGGCTTGGGATGTTTTCGATTTTTCTCAATTGCAGCTCAGCAAGCTGCCAAGCTCAGGTCGTTTTGATTGGTGAGGACAGCAATAGATGTGTCGAGGGGTATGATGGCTCACCTGACTATGAAACATATTATGCCCCTCGTTTCTTCTTGCCTACGATACCGTTGTTTCCCGTTTCCAAAAATTTGCCTGAAACTGTGAAGGGGCAGTTGATGCTATCCTTCTCTCATTTTTGGAATGATCCCTCAGCTGGAGGTAATTCGTTAAGGCGAGCTATGGAGGCTCTAATGGATCATTTTAAGATTCGACGAAAACGCTTAACCCCTAAGCAGAAGATGCACAAATTGGTGTTGCATGATCGAATTAGTGAGTGGGGCAAAAGTAAGCCCGAGTATCAGAACCTTTCCGAACTATTGTTGGCAGTTAAGTGGATTGGAAATGCTGGGAGCCATCAGGCTGACTTAACGAAGAATGATCTAGTGGAGGCCTATAAGCTTGCTGAGCATGTGTTTTCCGAGGTCTTCGATACACGCACCGAAACACTCAAAAAAATAGCTAAGCGCGTGAATAAGAGTAAGGGACCTGCAAAGTAAGGTCGAAACTCATCATGAAGAAATCAATTGTAATTCGCTTAAGATGACCAAAGTTCCTACTCCAAAACAAAGCTCAGGTGAGGGTTTTTCTTATGAAGATCAGGTTGTCGCGTATTACCTTATGTGGATGTTCACAGGTCAATCGCCTGCGCTGCAGGGCTGTGGGCAGATCTCTAGGTTAGATTGTCAAATTCCAATGGATGAATGGCGTGGATTCGATGACCTGCATCTTACATCCTCGCACTTTAATCATGATGTCCGATTGGTTGTTTCTATTAAGAGCAGTTCACAGTTCTCAGGAAAATCTGCTCCAGGTGGATCTTTAGTTGAGCCAGCATGGGCACTATATTTACAGAAGGAATCGAAGGCGATGGATACTCATCGCGACCGATTTGCCCTCATATGTCCTCCTCACCCGAATCCTCAGAAAGACGCGATTCAAGGCTTGTCAAAAAAGGCCAAACGTCAGACTCCGGAGCAATTATCGTTACGGTTACCTAAAGAGGGATACGCGAACGATACCGAAAGAAGCATACATACATCTTTTCAATGTCCAGATGAATGGTCCTCAGGCTTGAGTGAGAGCGAGAAGCTTGCTGGTCATATATTAAAGAGACTTTCAGTCATTGAACTAGATTTCGGCTCAGGTAATTCAGAGCATAAAAAACTAGTCCTGTATATCTGTTCAACGCTAGTAGAGCAGAGTTCAGATGCAGCGAATCTATGGAGGGTGTTGTGCGAAACTGCTCAGGAAATTCGCAACGCTGGGGGCGGTATTGACCGTGGGGATTTAGTAGCTCAAGTTCGTGAGCAAATTGCCGTAAAAGCATTCCCAGATTTCTCTAAAGACTGGGAGTTATTAGATCAATGGTGCGTGGAGGCACGGGCTGGTGTAAAGAGCAAGGTAGGTGGAGAGGTATCACTTGATCGTGGGACGCTCGTCGATCAGACATTGCTGGGTCTTGCTGATTCTCCTTTTGTTGTATTAACGGGGGAGTCCGGTTCTGGAAAGTCGTCATTGGCAAAAGACATTGCGAAAGATTTTAGTGAATCGGGGCATGTGCTTTGGCTGAGAGGAGAGTTGATTGCTTCTGGCTATTTTGAAACGAAAAAAGGTGAACTAGGATTAGGACATTCACTTCAAGATGTGCTTCGACATGGACATCATTCTAGTGGCTTGATTGTTTTAGATCATGCCGAGCGCCTCATTGCCCCCGCATCTTTTGTGGAACTTGCAGGATTTCTAAGTCTACTGAATTTTGGACTACATTCGTGCCCATGGCGCTTGCTTCTTGTTTGCCGAGATGAAAAGTGGGATCGCGTTGTCATGGAGATGCGCAATGCATGTGATTTTCGTCTTAAATGGACGAATCAGCGAGTCGATCTACCCGAACTCGCAGAATTAGAGCCTATTTTGAGTGCGTTCCCTGCGTTAAGATTGTTAGCAGCACGACCGCATCTTTCTCGGGTTATTTGTAATCTTAAGGTGTTGGATCTAGTCGCATCACAGATGACGATGGTTGACGATTCAGATACGAGTGCATTGTTAACTGAGTCTGACTTAATTAGTTGGTATTGGAAGAGCAGTGTTCGAGTTAGCAAAGATGGAATTCATCTTAATTCGCTCATTCTCAAAATAGCACAGAATCAGGCTGATATTCGTGTGTTTGAAACCCCAGAGTCGGAGTTGTCTGACAGTGAATTAGAGGTTGTGATGAACCACTCTGATTTCTTTACGTTTGATGATGATCGGTGCACTGTCACATTCTCTCACGACCTAATCTCTGATTGGGCTAGATTACGTGTTTTGATTTCAAATGTAGCAACGTTTGGGAGCTTTCTAGAGACTCGTGTTAAGAACCCACGTTGGCATACGGCTGTAAGGTTATATGCGTTGTCAAAATTAGATACCGATGGGACTGGAGCAGAGTGGCAGAAGCTTGTTGTCGCGTATCCTAATGCGGAGTTCCTATTCATTGATGCTCTAATTTATGCCGTAAATGCGGGGGAGCTTCTGGAGGCTTGTTGGCAATGGCTATGTGAAGATGAATGTAGGCTTTTAAAGTTATATTTAAAGA
>Ga0105053_10009210_pt1 | contig 12611 bp, 7 predicted proteins | sample BON01_FD_78093 | JGI IMG/M metagenome (GOLD analysis project Ga0105053, IMG submission 78093) | Freshwater microbial communities from Lake Bonney liftoff mats and glacier meltwater in Antarctica - BON-01 | ecosystem: Environmental > Aquatic > Freshwater > Ice > Glacier meltwater | place: Lake...
CCGATCGTATCGGTCGCGCGTTTTCCGGTGCTGCCCGATGACACCGGCGGCACGCTGTTGCTGCGAACCTACGACTACCAATTGGTCCTGTTTTATGATGTCGTCGGGCGTTTGATTCGCGGGGAAGAGCTGCCGGTGGCACCGGACCGGTGGGGGCGCAAGCCGTTTACCCGTAAGCAGTTCCAGGAATTGGGGCGGATAACGCCGGATATGAGTGCAGATGAGATGGCGCGGCGCAGGCTGGCGATGGACGTGAGTGTTTTGCATCGACGCCCGTCGTAATTGAACAGAAGCAGCGACGGATCCAGCGCGCCCACCGAATAACCATGACAAGAAAAATATGAAATCTACGGACAAAGCCCGGCAGCCCGGAATTACGCCTGCGCTGGCGATCTTTGGTCATCCGCCCGTTTTCGTCGAAACCGTGCACGTCGGTCGGCCGAACATCGGCGACCGTGAACGGTTTTTGACGCGCCTCAACGACATTCTGGACCGGCGCTGGCTCACCAACCGCGGGGACTATGTCATCGAACTCGAGCAGCGCATTGCCGAGATGATCGGTGTGCGCCACTGCATCCTGGTGACCAATGGCACCATCGGACTGGAGCTGCTGATCCGGGCGCTGGATTTGCGCGGCGAGGTCATCGTCCCCGCGTTTACGTTTGTTGCGACGGCGCATGCGCTGCAATGGCAGGAAATCACGCCGGTGTTTGCGGACATTGATCCCGACACCCATTGCCTGGACCCGCGCAGCGTCGAGGCGGCCATCACGGCGCGCACCACCGGCATCATCGGTGTGCACCTGTGGGGGCGGCCTTGCGCGGTCGACGAACTGGCGGCGGTGGCCGAGCGCCACAAGCTCAGACTCATGTACGACGCGGCCCATGCTTTCGGATGTACGCATGAGGGGCAGATGATCGGCGGCTTCGGAGAGGCCGAAGTGTTCAGTTTCCACGCCACCAAGATCGTGAATACCTTTGAGGGGGGCGCGATTGTCACCAACAATGATGCGCTGGCGGAAAAGCTCAGGCTGATGCAGAACTTCGGTTTCAGTGGCTACGACAAGGTTATTTATCTCGGCGTGAACGGGAAAATGTCTGAGGTTTCCGCTGCCATGGGGCTGACGAATCTCGAAAGCCTGGACGAGACCATCGAGCTCAATCGGGCACACTATCGACTGTATGAACAGCATCTCGCCGGCGTGCCGGGCGTGCAACTGTTCAAGTATGACGCGCGGCATCAATCCAATCACCAGTATGTGGTAACCCTGGTGGATGATGGTGCGCCGCTGACGCGGGATGAACTCATTGCCGTGCTGCATGCGGAGAACGTGATTGCGCGTCGCTATTTTTATCCCGGCGTACATCACATGGAGCCGTATCGCACGAACATGCCGGATGCGGCGCAACGCTTACCGCGCACGGAACAGGTTTGTCGCCAGGTCCTGGTGCTGCCCACCGGACCTTCGTTGTCCGATGCGGACGTGGCCAGCATCTGCGGCGTGATTCGTTCCGCACTGGAGCATGCCGCGTTGGTGCGGGAACAACTCGCACAGATCAAGCGGTAATCAAGCGGTAACTGACGTGTCGGGGACTGCCTGTGCCGCGCCGGTCAGGGGCGCACGATCAGGGGAGTTTTTCGCCCCTGCTTGCGAGTTCGGCCATCTCATATTGAAACTCGGGCGGGCCGTAGGCTGAAACAGCCTGCTTTTGAGAGTAAGTGCCGTTTTCGACGATTTGCTCCGAGTGCAGGAGCATGCGGTTATTGTCCTCAGCGAAACGCTGCAGCCACTTGAGCGCCCGCGGCGGAATTCTTCTGCCGATCGGCACTGCGACATCCACCGGCAATCCCCGCCAGGTGTGCTGGTCGAACAGCACAATGACTTTTGAATTATTCGGTTTCATCCAGTCCGGCAGCGGACTGTTATCCATGCGCCAGCCGCAGATGAATTGCACGCAGGGATCAACCGGGCGGTTGGCGTAATCGTTGCATCCTGAGCCCGTGCTGTGCGGGCACGGGCATCCCGGATAGACCGGTGCGCCGTTAACCCGGATTTGCAGCCAACCATCGCAGCATCCCGTGCAGGGCTGGCATTCGCGTGGTGCGGGGGGTTTGGCCAAGGCGTATTCCTGAAAGCGTCAAAGGTAAGGTGCGGTGCTGCCCGGGTGGTCATCAAGTTCACCCATGTCCGGGCATGCAGCGACGAACCATAGTCTACTGCAGTTTGGAGTGTCAGTGCCTGCAGGTAAAGCCGGATGACACCTGCCTAAGCCAATCTCCATGAAATAGCGCCGGCAGTGTTTGCCACCGACGCTGGCAGGCGGTCAGCGGGCCGGGCTGACAAGATTGGCCTTGAGTTCAGCCAGCGCCGGATCCCAACTGCCCTGCCTCGACTGGCGGTAGATGCGAAACCCCGGAAACCAGGGTGATGAACTCCCGGAGGCCATCCATCGCCATTCGGCGGGACAGGGCATCAGTACGTGAGCGGTTTTTCCAACGGCGGCCCGCAAATGCATATTGGTGTTGCTGACGCCGACGTATTCGTCGATCAGCGCGAGCAGCGCCAGCATGCCTTCGAGATCGTCATTCAGGGCTGTGAAATCGTGGACCGGCCGGCCTAGTGCAGCGGAGAATTTTTCGATATCTCCGGCATCTGGATTGCGTTGCAGGGCGATGAAGGTGCCCGTGAAATCCTGCAGGGCTGCTGCGAGCGCTGGAATCTTGATCTGCTTGTGCAGCACCCACGACATCTTGTCGCGTTGCGCTTGCGGTGGAGTGCCGGCATGCCAGGTCAGTCCGACATAGGGGGGCTTGCCGATTGCAGCAAGCCGTAGTCGCAGCGCGGTCAGTGGCTTATCGAGTGGGGTCAGCCGCAGGCTCGGCGGAACCGGAGGCCAGTAGACCGCAATGTTTTGCGCATAGTCGCGTCCGTGAGTTGCGTCATCGGAAGTCATTGGCGGCGGGATCGTGCTCTGCGCTGTTTCACTCAACGCGTGCGACAGATCGCCCAGCATCAGCAAGGCATCGGTGGCAGGCAGCGCGGCGTCATGCGGCAAGATGGTGTCGATACAGCCGGCGCGCAGGAGCAGGCTGAGGATCTTGTTGCCGGGGCAGTACGAAATGTGTACGCCGGCGGCTGTCAATTGCGGCGCGTAGCGCAGAAAAAAAAGTTCATCACCCAGGCCCTGCTCAGTGAGCAGGCACAGCTGTTTGCCTTGCGGCGCCGGGGGCAGTGTCTGCGGTATCGTCAGCCCGGGGTGCTGTGCGCTGTACTCAAGGTATGCGGGACGATGACGGTATTCGGCCCAGCCGTCGGTCAGCCGGCCGTGGGACAGCAATGCGGTTCCGAGGAGCTGATGTCCGGTTGCGGAGTCGGGATTCAGCGCGAGCGCGCGTGATTGGTAGCGCAGGCCTTCGGCGTATGCGCCGCTTTCGATTAACGCGGCGGCATATAGTTCGATCACGGCAGGATCGTCGGGCGCAATGGCTATCGCAGCACGATGGCAGGCCAGCGCTTCGGTATGCCGCTGCTGGTGTCCCAGTGCCGCGGCAAGAAAGGTATGGGCGATACGCAGGTCAGGCGCCTGCCGGATGAGTTCGCGACACTCGGTTTCGGCCTCGTCGAAACGCCCGAGATCGATCAGGACCGAAGTCAGATTGCATCGTGCCAACGCATAGTCGGGCGCTGCGGCGAGGCATGCGCGATATTCGCGTTCGGCGTCTTCGTACTGCAGCAGCGTATGCAGCGCCGAGCCGAGGTTGTTGCGGGCATCGATCAATTCCGGGTCCAGCGTCAGCGCCTTGCGGTAGCAGTCCACGGCGTCTGCAGGGCGCTGCAGATCGCGCAGTACGTTACCGAGGTTGTGCCACACATAGGCATTTTGCGGAAATCGTGCTGTCTGCTTGCGCAACAACAGTTCGGCGTCGCTGAACTGGCCTGCCATGGCCAGTGAATTCGCAACGCCCAGCTGAAAATGTGCGGCACGTGGATCAAGCCGGCTGGCCCTGCGAAAGGCCTCCCGCGCCTGGTCATAGTGTCCGAGCGCGAAGCAGGCCTGTGCCAGATTGCCATGTACGGAAGGGTCGTCGCGCAGTTTGCCGGCGGCGCGTTGCAGGCAATCCACGGCGGCTTCAAATTGTTCCAGCTGCAATAACGCAGTGCCCATCAATTTCAGGGCATTCGGGTCCTCTGGCGCTATCTGCAATGCTTGTTCAAATGCGCGGGCACCGGCATGGATGTCGCCTTGGGCAACGGCACGCAACCCCGCTTCAATATGGTTTCGCAGTTGTTGGGGAGTGGTAGGCACGTAAAAATTACAATATAAGTTGTTGATTATTAATAAAATTATTTGGATTCTGAAGGCGAGTGGGGCATCCGTCACTCATGCACGAAGTCCGCGAGGCCTACAGCCAAACGGGTACAAATCCAAGCTTGATGTAATACCTCAATTTTTGCGCTTCCACTTGTTGTTTAAAAGCAACGCGCGGAAGCGGTCTTCCTAGGGGAAAGTCGCGTGGTTTAAAAACAACACATGGGGCGAGAAGATGTGCATAAACCCACGTTTTAATTGAGATTTGCATAGACGCCTAGGCATACTCTCCGCAGCCCCCAAGGTGGAGGGTACCTGGTAGTTCAGGTCAACAACTCGGAGATTTAAAAATGCAAAAGAAATTGATGGCAGTGGCTGTTGCCGGTGCGCTGGTCGCGCCGGCACTGGCGTTTGCTCAAGCCAGCACGGTGCAAATCTACGGTAAGGCAGTGATTGAATACGGCTACGTTGATCAAGGCGACGGCAAGAACAAGACCGACATGCTGCAGACCCCCGGTGGCTCCGCCATCGGCGTCAGGGGCGAAGAAAAACTCGGCGGCGGCCTCTCGGCCTGGTTCCAGTGCGAATCATCTGCTGACATCCGCGGTGAAAACCAGGACGGCTTTTGCTCGCGTAACAGCGCGCTCGGCTTCAAAGGCGGTTTCGGTAACGCCTACATCGGCAAATGGGACACCCCGTTCAAGAAAGCCGCCAGCGTAGGCGACGGCGCAGGCTCGGAAGATACTGGCCTGCTCGGCACCGCCTTCCTGCTGTTCGGTACCTCGACTGGCACCAGCACTTCGACCGCGTCTCTCACCGGAGCCGGCCTTGGCCGCCATATCTGGAAGCGCCGCCAACAAAATAGCGTGAACTACGAATCGCCGAAATTTGGTGGATTCTCTGTAGCCGCTGCCTACAGCACGGGTAACTCCGAAACGGGTACCCTCAGCACGACCGTCGCTTCAAAGCCGCGCGTACTGTCGTTCAACGCGATGTACGCGGGTGGCCCGGTGAAAGTCGGCCTTGGTTACGAGCAGCACAAGCAGTTTGCTGCGCTCGGCACCACAGAGCTGGATGACAGAGCGTACGTCATCTCCGGCACTTACAAACTGGGCAAAGCCTCCATCGGCGGCGCTTTCACCGAGCAGAAGTACGAGCAGGGCGCTGGCAATGAACTGAAGAAAAAAGCCTGGACGGTTGGTGTTGACTATGCTCTGAGCGGACCGCACAGCATCGGCGCGAGTTACACCGAAGCTGACGATACCAAGGGTTCTGGCGCGGCTCCGGCCAGCATCGCTGGTTCCGGTGGCACGGCGGTATACAATGCTTTGGGTAACACGGGTGCCAAGCTGTTCCAGATCTACTACGGTCACGCGTTCTCGAAGCGCACCACTGCCAAACTGGCGTATGTCCGTCTCGATAACGACAGCAATGCCTCGTACACCCTCGGCGGTGTGAAGGCCAGCGCGGTCGCTACTGATAACAAAGACCAAAACGCATTCGTGCTGTTGGTCAAACACACTTTCTAAGATTTAAATCTCTGCCGGCTTCGGCAAAACGGGCGCTACGGCGCCCGTTTTTTTGCCTTGGATTCCTCTCTGCTGCCTGGTCGGACCCGACCGCGATCATTCCCAAATAGTCCTTAGGGCACCTCTATAAATTCACCAAACCCCGTTCGGGCTGAGCCCTTCGACAAGCTCAGGACAGGCGCTGTCGAAGCCTTTAGATAATAAAAACAACAACTTAGCGAGAAGACCCTTCGGCAAGCTCAGGGCGAACGGTAATTTATAGAGGTGCCCCTTAGTGTTGTTTTTGTGCCACTGGCAGTCAATTATTTGTCTAATGCGTCACTATTGATTGTCAATAGTTTGGGCGTTTGGGCATACTCAGGTCGTCCCTTTGGGGGGGCGGTTGCAGTCTGGCAGTGCATGCTTTCCGAGGGTGTGCAGTGCAAAATTGTAAAATCAAAAACTTAAGAGGATAACCAATGAAACGAAAACTACTTTGCGTCGCGGTTGCGGGCGCGTTTGCTGCCCCTGCAGTTGCCCTCGCGGCCAGCACGGTCCAGATCTACGGACAAATTACTGCCGAATACGGCTATGTTGACCAGGGCGACGGCAGGAACAAGACCGACATGCTGCAGACTCCCGGTGGCAGCGCTATCGGCTTCAGGGGCGAAGAAAAGCTGGGCGGCGGACTGTCGGCCTGGTTCCAGTGCGAAAGCTCGGCTGATGTCCGCGGTGAGGGACAAGCCGGCTTCTGTACTCGCAACAGCGCGCTCGGTTTCAAGGGCGGCTTTGGTAATGTCTTCATCGGCAAGTGGGACACCCCGTTCAAGCAAGCCTATAACGCGGGCCGCAAAGGTGGCGAAGACACCGGCCTGCTGGGTACCGCATTCCTGATGGCAGGTTCCTCGACCGGCACCAGCACGGTGACGCTCGGAGGGGTAGATCGCCATATCTGGAAGCGTCGTGCGCAAACCAGCATCAACTATAACTCCCCGAACTTCGGCGGCTTTTCGATCAAAGGCGCCTATAGCACGGGTAACGCAGCTACTGGCAGCACCTCGGCCACGCTCTCGGCCAAGCCGCGCGTGATGTCAATTGCCGGCTATTACAAGGCGGGTCCGTTGAACGCCGCGATCGGTTACGAATTGCACAAGCAGTTCGCTGCCACGGCCACTGAAGAGCTGGACGACAAAGCCTGGTTGATTGGTGCTTCCTACAAGTTGGGCATGGTTACCTTCGGCGGCGCTTACAACGAGCAGGTGTACGAGCAAGGTGCAGGCAGTGAGCTGAAGAAAAAAGCCTGGATGATCGGTGCGGATGTGGATCTTGCAGGGCCGCACAGTGTGGGTGCGAACTACACCGAAGCTGACGATACCGAGGGTACTGGCCCGGCTCCGGCCGCCATTAACGGCACGGTTGTGCCCTTCAACGTTGCGGGCGGCACGGGCGCCAAGCTGTTCCAAGTTTATTATGGCCACGCTCTGTCGAAGCGCACCAGTGCCAAGCTGGCATATGTCCGTCTTTCCAACGATACCAATGCCTCCTACACTTTGGGTGGCGTAAAAGTGGGTTCCGCTGGTCAAGACCAGAATGCATTCGTGCTGCTGTTGAAGCACAAGTTCTAAAAGTTTCAAACTTGCCGGTATCGGCATGAACGGGCGCTTCGGCGCCCGTTTTTTTTGGTGAATTATCGGGACCCGGGTCAGCGGATTGCCTGATACGCGGGAGATCGGTCAGGTCCGGCACTAGCTGTGCGCTGATACGAGGTCCCGATAAAGTGTTTCCAGGTTGCGCGTGGTGGCGGATGCATCGAACAATGGCGCAGTGGCGCGCAACGCTGACCACCGGGTCCGGATGGACTTTGCAAAATCCGAATCATTTGCAAAGCGAGTAGCCAGTTGCCGGTAATTCGGGAGGGAATAAGTGATCAGTTCGGGCAAACCGCAGGCGCTGAGAATGCTGCCGGAGACCCGGGAGGGGAAGGTGTCACCGCACAGGGCCACCAGCGGACATCCCAACCACAGGGCATCACTGGCCGTGGTATGTGAGCCATAGGGGTAAGTGTCCAGCGCGAGGTCGGCTACCTGATAACGTGCAAGGTGTCCGGGGAGCGGTAACCGGGGGGCAAATATCAACCGATCCTGGGCGATGCCCTGGGCGGTGGCTGCGGCAACCAGGTTGCGCGTGGCGTCAGCGTTGTCGTCCGCGAGCCACAGGACAGCGTGAGGCGTGGCTTGCAGCAGTGACATCCAGCACTCGAACACTTCCGGCGTAATTTTTACGGCCTGATTGAAGCAGCAGAATACAAAAGCGTTTTCCGGCAGCCCGTATTCCCTGCGACTGAGCGGCACGACAACCGGCCGGCTCTGGTCGTTGCATTGCCAGCTAGGCGCAAGGCAGGCGATCCGTTCGGAATAAGCGGCTTCATGGCCTGGTGGCACGATGAACGCGTCGCCAATCAGATAATCAACGAAGGCTGCGCCCATGGTGCCGGGATAACCCAGCCAGTTGACCTGCACCCGGCACGGTCGCTGGGCCAGTATGGCCGTGCGTGCGCCCAGCGTATAACCCTTGAGATCAACGAGGATGTCGAGTGCATCGTCACGGATGCGGCGCACCACGATGTCATCGGGTTCCCACGCGACATCGATGAAATGTTCGCAGGCGTCTTTGATGCGTAGACGCATCGCGCTGCCGTCCTCGGGACCATAGGAATACGCAAAAATCTCGAAACGGTTGCGGTCATGCCGTTCCAGCACACCCGTGAACAGGTGTGCGGTGGCATGATCATGCAGATCGGAAGACAGGTAGCCGATGCGCAGGCGGCGGTCAGCATGCAGCGTACTGGCCGCTTGATGCGGCGATTCGGCGATACCGGTCCCGAACTGCGCCTGCGCCCAGCGGCGGGTGTAATCCAGTTGCTGTGCTGCCGTAGTGGGCGCCGTCAGCAGCCAGAACGGGCTGCCCAGGTCGGCCTCCTGATCGATGCGTGCCGCCATATCGCGCCATGCGTCGTGCCATCGTGGCCAATCGCAGGTGCGCTGCAATTGATGCGCAAGCATGCCCAGCAGTCCACCCGCACCCGTGCGGCTGAATCCGGCCTCCAGGACATCAACGGCACGGCCAGGTTCTTTACGTACGATATGGACAAGGGCAAGCACCGAATACGGACCGACCGCATTACCGTCCATCTCGTTTGCCCGCGTTGCAGCCGCTTCTGCTTCGGTGATTGCACCGTTTTGAAACAGTGCGTCGGCGAGTGCGGCCCAGATCGCAGCGCTGCCGGCGCCCAGCGCGATGACCCGCTGCAGATGCTCGATACATTCCTTGAGGCGACCGAGTTTGCGGCTCACTGCAGCAAGCCCTTCGTGAGCCTCAATCATCTCTGGTGCCGCAGCGAGGGTTACCAGGTATTGCTCCCTGGCATCTGCGAACCGGGTTTGCAGGATCAGGGTGTGCGCCAGGTTGTTGCGGGCCGCGGCAAGCGCCGGGTTGAGCTTGAGCGCATGCTGGAAAGACTCTATTGCCGAGTCCAGACGCTGCCGTTTCTGGGCAACGATGCCCAGATTGACATGAGCATCGGCATGTTGCGGATCCTTTGCAGTGACTTGCATGAACCAGCGTTCCGCCGCATCCGTATTGTTTTGCTCCATCTCGATGACGCCGAGGTTGAACAAGGCGTCGGTGCGGGTCGGATCCAGCCGCATGGCGGTTTCGAGCGCACGGCGTGCGGCAGCCATATCGCCGGCCCGAGCCAGCGCCTGACCGAGATTAAGCTGGCAATCCGTGTCGTCCGGGGCGAGCGCGGTCGCGCGCCGCAACGCGGCAATCGCGTTGTTTACCTGATTTTGGTAGAGCAATGCCAGGCCGAGACGCATGTGGACTGAGGCGGGTGCGCCATTTATCGTCGCTGCGGCCCGCAACGGCGCTTCAGCAGCGGCGGCTTCACCGAGCATCAGGTGTGCCAGACCCAGATGCTCAAGTGCAAGACCGTATTCGGGCAGTGCGGATACCGCGCGCTGCAGCAGGGGCACCGCTTTTTGCGTGGCGCCGGTCATGAGATGAATGATGCCCAGCATGCACAAGGCTTCGGCATTGTGGGGGGCGCGGACGAGTACCTGTTCGCACAGGTAAGCAGCGCCCGTTGCATCACCCTGTTCCAGGCGCTCACGCGCCTGTTTCAGTTTATGAGTTGCGGACAGTGACATGGTTAAACCGGAAGAAAGAAAGCGGGCAGGCGCATGGGGCCAATGATATACGTGGTGGCAGTCGGGCCCAAGCAAACGGTTGGCAACGCAGGCACCTGGAGTCCGTAAATCAATCTAACGGGTGCAGTAATACATCACTGCGACATCACTGCGTACGGCCGGATTGTGCACGTCTTGTGCGGGACTGGCGAGAAATACTTAGACAGCCCACATTGATCTTCATAGAATAAAGAAGAACAATGCGGTCAACGGCGAGCAGCCGTATTGAGCCGAATTTGCGCGCCCTCGAAACCATGACTGAAACAAAAAATAACCGCTCCGGCACGCAAGACCATCTTTCGCAGGTGATTGAGCTGCTGCATCGTCACGAGCTGGTCGAGAATCTGGTGCATCGCCAGGAAGGGCCGCGCCACGATTTGGTCGAAACGCTGGTACATCGTCAGCACCTGAACGAGTTGCAGCAACTGCTCGATCGCCTGCATCCGGCGGACATTGCCGACATACTCGAGGCCTTGCCGCTGGACCAGCGGCTGGTGGCCTGGGAATTAGTCAAGTCCGAGCGCGACGGCGAAATTCTGCTGGAAGTGTCGGATGCCGTGCGCGAAACGCTGATCGCGCACATGGACGAGGGTGAACTGGTTGCTGCCACCGGCCAGCTCGATACTGATGAGATCGCGGACCTTGCGCCCGATCTGCCGCGCGAAGTCATACTCGATGTTTTCAAGTCGCTGTCGACCGAAGAGCGCGAGCAGTTGCGCGCAGCGATGTCGTATCCGGAAGATACGGTAGGCGCACTGATGGATTTTGACATGATCGAAGTGCGTGAAGACGTCACGCTGGAAGTGGTGCTGCGCTACCTGCGCCGCCTCTCCGAATTGCCCGACCATACCGATCAGCTGCTGGTGGTCGATCGTCAGGAAAATCTGCGGGGCCTGCTGTCGATCAACCGCTTGCTGCTGACCGATCCCGATGTGCTGGTGAGCGGAATCATGACGCGGGAGTTCACCAGCTTTCATCCCGAGCAAGATGCCCGTGACGCGGCCCGTGCGTTTGAACGTTATGACCTGGTATCCGCAGCGGTGGTCGACGATCAGGGGCGGCCGATAGGCCGGATCACGGTCGATGCGGTGGTTGATTACATCCAGGAAGCCAAGGACAGTGAAATCCTGTCGGCAGGCGGCCTGAAAGAAGAAGAAGATCTTTTTGCATCGGTCTGGAACAGCGTGCGCAACCGCTGGGCGTGGCTGGCTGTCAATCTGGTTACGGCATTCATTGCGTCGCGGGTGATCGGCGTATTCGAGGATTCAATTGCACAGCTGGTGGCGCTGGCTGCGCTGATGCCCATTGTTGCGGGCATCGGCGGCAATTCCGGCAACCAGACGACCACGATGATCGTGCGCGCGCTGGCGCTGGGCCAGATCACCCGTGACAGCGCGCGCAAGCTGTTTGTGAAGGAGCTCAGCGTGTCAGCGCTGAACGGGATGATCTGGGGCAGTGTCGTCGGTCTCTTTGCGTTCCTGATTTACCACAGCTGGCAGTTGGGTCTGGTGATGACCGGTGCGATGGTGCTTAATCTGCTGTTGGCGGCGGTAATGGGGGTGGCCATACCGTTGACCATGCAGAAACTCGGCCGCGACCCGGCAATCGGTTCCAGTGTCATGATCACCGCCATTACCGACAGCGGCGGATTTTTCATTTTTCTCGGCCTGGCGACGCTGTTTCTGGTTTAAGCGCCAGCGCAGATGCCAGCTTTCGACATCGCAATCATCGGCTCCGGCCCCGGCGGCTACCGGGCTGCCGTGCTGGGGGCATTGCGTGGCCTCAAGGTGGTGCTGATGGAGCAGCATACCTGGGGCGGCACCTGCCTCAATCGTGGCTGTGTGCCGAAAAAAGACTGGTACCACACCGCCTGCATCGTGGCCGACAGCCATGAGTATGCGGCCCGTGGCCTGGGCGGCACTGTCACGCCGGATCTGCCACAAGCCTGGCGCCACCAGCGGCAGGTAGTCGAAACCGTACGCGCCAGTTATGTGGATTATCTTGGCCGTCTGGGCGTAACCACCGTGCAGGGCACCGCGCGCTGCAGTGGCTCCGGTACATTGGAGGTAGGAACGCAAAAATTTGTGGCTGGCAATATTATTATCGCGACCGGTTCTCAGCCTTGGCTGCCACCGCAGCTACAGCCTGTTCCGGGCCGCATACTCACCACCGATGATCTGTTTGATGTCATGCCACCGCCGGGCCGGCGTGTCGCCGTGCTGGGATCCGGTGCGGTTGCGACCGAAATGGCATTTATCCTTCGCCAGTTGGGGCTGGATGTGGTGTGGCTGGCGGGCCGCGAACCTTTACCGGACAGTACTTACAGCCCACCCGCGCGCGCCGCATTGCGCGAGGCGCTGGGTCGTGCCGGTGTAGAAATCAGAGCAGGAACGCGAATTGAGTCGGCGCGGGTCGTCGGTGATGGCGTCACGCTGGAGTTACCCGGCGGTGGGCGAGAACGAGTGGACTGGGTGTTGGCGGGCACCGGACGTAAACCCAATACCGATGATCTGGATCTGGCTGGTGCAGGTGCCGTGACCGATGCG
>Ga0105053_10009212_pt1 | contig 12610 bp, 5 predicted proteins | sample BON01_FD_78093 | JGI IMG/M metagenome (GOLD analysis project Ga0105053, IMG submission 78093) | Freshwater microbial communities from Lake Bonney liftoff mats and glacier meltwater in Antarctica - BON-01 | ecosystem: Environmental > Aquatic > Freshwater > Ice > Glacier meltwater | place: Lake...
TGCGCCCAGGTAGACCAAAAGCTACACATCTTATTTGATCTGAAATAGTTCAACGCTAATCCGTCTTAGGAGCGATTAAATGAAAGTCGGCGTTTTCATTGCTATTAGAAGTTACGCAGTTGCCCCGGGAACGCTGGCATCCTGCCGAACGTCCGCCAGAGATGGCGGTGATCGCAACTGCGTAACTTCTAGCTATGTTTCGCGATATCGCGTTTGATCAGATGTTAGACTATGTTCAGTCGGTGGATGTGGAGGCCATAGAGATCGCCTGCGGTGGCTATGTGTATTAACGTTTTACGGCCAACAAGTTGAGTTAGTAGGATGATGACAGCTACTTCCCGAATTTCCAGCCTTCTGGGAACCCTACTCATGGCCGGCGGCATTGTCTTGGGCAGCGTCCTGGTGATCCAAGTGGCCGCCGAGCAACTGCGCAGCCAGTTTGTTCGCCCAACCGACTATCTGATCATTGGCGATGCACCGGCCATTCCATTCCCCACGCATAGGCTACCAGCCCTGCCCATGACGGAGGCGCTACCAGACCTGACGACTATTCGGCCAAAGCTGCGTGCGCTATCCATACCAACACCAACCCCCCAAACAGCGATCCGCATTCAAATCCCAGCGATCCAGGTGAACTCGACGATTGTCGAGGTGGATCCAGTGCAAGTTAAAAAATCGCGCACTGTTACCCGTTGGGAATGGCAAATCCCCGCCTATGCTGTCGGTCACCACACCGCCAGCGGAACCCCAGGCGGTGCAAACAATATTGTCTTAGGGGGCCATAACAATACGCAGGGTGAAGTCTTTCGGCGTCTCAATCGCTTGGAAGTCGGCGATGAAATCACTCTTTACACGCTAGATAACGAATTTCATTACCAGGTAGTCGAGAAAACTTTTGTGCCCTATCGGCGCGACCCAGAAGCAGGTGAACGCACCATGCAAATGTATATTGGCCCTACTGACGACGAACGGCTGACGCTCTACTCTTGTTATCCCTACGCCACCAATGCCGATCGTGTGTTGATCGTGGCTGAACCGGTAACAGATAGGTGAAAATCTGATGCACGGCTGGAATCGTTGGTGGACTATCTTGGTGATTAGCTGTATTATAACGTTAACTTGGCGGCAGATAGCCGCTATGACGGCGGATCTGCTTTATCTGGCGGCTGGCCATCCTGTGTTGGCCGCTAATTCGCAGTCCAAGCTATCCCTGTTGCGCGCGGCACAGCAGCTTGCGCCTTACGCAATCTTTATTTACAATAGAGAAGGCATGATCTATGCCACAGGTGGTGATGCTGAGGCAGCGAGTGCTGCGTTCGAGGCGGCTTTGCAGGCCGACCCAGCCAACGGCACTGCGCTCAACAACTTGGCCGTCATCGCCGATCAGCAAGCAGAATTTCAAACCGCGATGGAACTACAAACCCAGGCCGTCGTGGCTGAACCCAACAGCGCAGCCATCTGGTACAATTTAGGTGCCTTACAAATGGAATATGATGATGCCGTAGCCGCGGAACGATCTTTTCGCGAGGCAACGCGCATTGCCGGCGACTGGGCATTACCCTATATTCAATTGAGTAAGCTCTACTTGGATAAGCGCGATAATCTGGCGGCAATCGAGACAGCGCGCCAAGCCATTCACCTGGATGCCAGCGCAGCGGCGCCGCATCTCGTGCTGATCGATGCACTAGCGCGGCGCTGTGAGTGGTCGACCGCGTTGACAGCCGCGAATGAGGCACAACAGGCGCTCTCGCCCCAACCCGGTTTGGAAGCCCGCAGAGCGTTGATTCTAGATGCGCTCGGTGAAAAAAAAGCGGCCCTGACCCAGTTGGAGGCACTCTTTCTCCGAACAACCGATCCGCACTTGCGTTGGCAGATCGGACAAGAAATTGCCGTTATGCGGCGTGCGAGCCTGGGTGGGTCGTCTAACACCCAGAACAAACTGACAAATTCGGTTTCACGGTGTGAGTAACAACATAATGCCAATCACATTTTCTTCATAACTCCAATTTCAATGCGAAAGGAACGACTAACCATGCGCAAGATTCTTTGTTCTGTACTTGTTGTTATTGCTCTATTCAGCAGCAGCGCGTTTGTGGTCTTGGCTCAAGATACTACAGCGGTGACTGAAACTGTCGTGACCACCGAGACAGTCGTCACTACTGATACGGCCGTCACTACTGATACTGCCGAAGTGGCGCCAGCCGCTGAAGTGACAGAGACCGTTGCCGCTACCGAAACGGCTCCGGTTGAGGCCGCTGCCGAAGTAACTACGACAACCGAAGTCCCGGCCACAGACGCTGTTGCCGCTGGCACATCGGGTGACACTTTGTCCCAGTCGACGCTCTATACTTTATTGGCGTTGCTGGCCGTGGTGTTGGTAGCCGCGGGTTGGTGGCTACAACGGCGCAATAAGACTGCCTAAATCGGGTCTTTCGCCAACGCAAGTGGATGCACCGGGGATAGCAGCGGCTAAGCGCCATTGTCTAACCGAGTAACGATAAATAAAGCCGCTTGATAAGTGAATTTCACTTGTCAAGCGGCTTTATTTGTTTACCAGGCTCGCAGCTATAAACGTCTCTAACGCATGATGACGGGCAAGTAGATGGCCGTAACTGTCAGCGTTGCTGCTCTTTCCGCCGCAGGTCGATAGTAATTGCCTTTGTTACTGGCGGTATAGACATTGCCCGCATTGTCCACCGCTTGTATATAGAAAAGTGAATTGATATCGCCTGTAAAACTGCCGCGCCATTTTTGCGAACTGGCATCAAACGTAAGCTTAACAGACTTGATCGTCGCCGATGTTTGGCGTTCGTCTTCGATGTAAGAGACAATCACCTCTTTCATCCCCGATGCATCCACCGCCCCCACCTTTACATTGACTTTTTGGGTGGCGGCGTTGTATAGCCCATCCACAACGGTGATCTCCGGGGCCGTTTGGTCCGTGCTTGTGCTGTAGTAGACTTCCGCATCGATCGAACTAAACAGACGCAATTCATTGCTGCTGGCATTAAACTGGCCCAATTGAGTGATTAAATTGGATTCTCCGTTATGCCCGGTCACCTCGACGGGCGAGGGTGGGTACCAACCAAACGATGAATCAAGCGTAGCTTCGTCATCACTTACATATTCATTGATGGGCGTACCTACCAATGGGTCAAAATTTTCTGTGGTGGATGCAATCGTCGCACCCAACAGGACGACCGAGCGCGCTTCGGCTGAAGCAATCGAAACATCGCCAAAGTGTAGCGGCTGAACTGGCTCGTCGGCGTCGGCATTTGTAGAGCCATAGAGCGAAAAATATTCGCCATTATCTGTGCTAAGGCTATCGAGCGTGCCATTGCTAGGATCCCCATCCAACACTTTTTGGAAGTTAATCTTGATCGGCTTGGTAATTACCTCATTACCGCCCAGCGAACCGGAAGGATCAAAGTCAACATCTACACCAGGAAACTCCTCACCTAGGGAAGATGTCCCATTAGATTGCGCTTGGAACATGGGCAGACCGTAGAAGATCAATTGTTGCATCACTTTCTCGTCATAGGCCGAGAAATTCTGATCTTGCTCGAAATAAAGGTTTTTCGCTTTGGCCAGCGCTTTGCCCATCGACACGGTGTCGGTTTTGAGCAATTCCTTGGTAAAGAGCCGAATTACCTTTTCGGACAGGCCGATGTTATTTAAAAGTCCCCAGCCATAACCTGTATTGCCCACATAATTGGCCCGCTTTCTAGCAAATGCTTCGGCCAGGTCGAGCGGATTGGTGCTGTTGGTGGCCGGCACATTCAAGCCAGCATGGCACCCCAGCGTATAGATCAAGCCGCCACTTAAATCCATCGCAGCCGCAACGACTTCATCGGCGCCGGTGTTGCCACCGCCGGCTACGCCTTGGGCATGGTGATTGGCGTGGCCGTTGATCGATTGAAATTTGAAGGCCGGATTGGTTTTGAATTGCAAGTCGGTAAATTGTTGCTTCGTCCAATTGGTGCTGATCACACAGTTAACCTTGCTTGGATCGTTGGTGAAAACTGTTTTCCAGTCGGTGCAATCCGCGGTGGCTGTGTCCTGAACAAAGTCGTAGCCTGTCACCAACACTTGCTCAATTGGCGTCGTCGGTTGGGCCAGGAAGGCATCGATCAGCGCGATCATATCGTTCGGTGTCTCAATCAAGCGCCCAACAGCGAGATCCGGAATATAGATTTCGCGGCCACTCTGCGCCGTGGGTTCTCGATCCGCATAGAAGTCATCGGTCATAAAGTAGTTGGCGCGAATGGCCGCGCCGGTTGGATGATTGGCGTCGACCTCCGTGTACGTTTTTTCCGACTGCCGCGGCGTATTGTCGGCCACGCGCCGCATGGGCAACGTTTGGTCATCACCAACGAGTACAATATATTCCACACCACTGCGCTGCGCCAAATAATTCATAATTACGCGGCGGATTTCGTTAGCAACGTTGTTGGCTTTTTCTACATTGGTAATATCTGCTGTCCACGTGGCGTAGGCGGCGCTGATATCGGTGTTGGTATCCAGCCGTAGCACCTCGCCCTTCACTTCTGGCTTAAGCGCTAGTTCATTGAGTTTGTTGAGCACTTGAGTGGCCGCATCCGCACTGTATAACTGTGTCAACCGAGCATGGTTTACCAAAATTAGGGTGCGCACCCCACTCGCTTGCGGTGTGGCGGTTGGCGTTGGGGTGGCGGTTGGTGTTGGGGTCGGCGTCGGCGTGGCGCCAGACCCGGCGCGTACACTTATCCCATATTCGGTGCCAGCCCCATAGCGTTGCTGATTGTAAAGCTGTACCTTGATCGTATAAACACCTGCCGTCACAGCATTGTAGACAATCTGGGAGGCAACACCCGGTGCGTGATCATCATTGCGCGCCAAGAAATTTCCATTTGGCCCATAGATTTCGAGCTCTGTATCCGCTTCTGCGCCCAAGGCCGTGGTCGAGATAACATAGGATGTATTGGCGCTGGCGTTGAATGAAATCCAATCGACATCGTTGGCGACACAAATGTTATGGCGCTGTAATGTGCCATCAGCCGCAATCGCTTTGGCGCTGGTTTGCTCGTTATCTGGCTCCAGGCTATCGGTCTTGCACTTGCCGGTAATCACCTGTATATCGTATCCGGTGGGGTCACCCGCCGCATCCGGGTTTGCATTTTTTACCTTAAAGAAATAGTCTCCGCCTGTCGCATTTTCAATGCTCAGACGCGAGCCATCGCCAGCGCCGCTGTCATTATCGCAGCGAATTTGGGTTCCATTTGCATCGTGCAGACACAAAACTGTGTCGCCTTGCGCCGCCAAGTTCAGCGTTTCGACTGTATAACTCGCGCCTTGCTGGGCTGTAAACTTAATCCAGTCCACATCACCTGTCGGGCAGATGTTGCGCCGTTGGGCCGCGCCGTCAATATTCAAGGCGAAGGCATTGGCCACCGCGTCGTCTTGTTCCGCCGCATCTTCCTCACATTCACCAGAACCGATGGTTTCCACATTCAGGGTATAATCGGTATCGGCGCCAAAATTTTGCGGGTTTAGATTGGCCGTCTTCAGGTAGATAAAACCCGCCGCGGCCGCCGTAAATTCGATCTGTTGCCCATTGCTTGCGCTTGCGCCTTCGCAGCTTGTGAAAAGGCTTGTCTGCGCATCGGCCTTGTTGCCAACGTTGGTCGTCTTGACGCGGTACTTGCCACCAGCCTTGACCGAGAAGCGCGCCCAGTCCGCATCGTTTGCCGTGCAAAAGGACTGGGTTTGGGCGCCCGCGCCCACAGTCAGGTCAACAGGAACACTACAAAGGTCATTCGGCTCAAAAGATGCACTGCATGCATTTTGGGCCGTCACCTTGAACTTGTAATCGGTATTGGGGCCATAATTGGGTTGGTTATGGCCGACTTTCAGGTAATAATTACCTGTGCTAGGCGCAGTAAAGGTGACTGTCGCACCACTGCCAAAACTAGGCGAGCCATCACAAGTCGAGTGAAGCTCTAAATAGAGATCCGCATCTGCACCAACGGCCATTGCCTGTGCCACATAGGTGACGCCACTTACCGCGGCCATGGAAATCCAGTCTGTATCACTTATGTTGCCGGTGCGGGCAAGGTTGTGATCTTGAACCGTTCCATCGGTATTGATTGGTTTGGCTTGGGCACAAATGTCATCTTCTTCAAACGCATCCGGTGTGCCGCTAGGGTTGTTCGTGATGCAAAGTATGTTATTCCCTTCATCCGATTCCTGCACACTGTTGCCGCGATCTACCCAGGCGCAAACCGTCCAATCGGCTTGGGTAAAAGGTTGATCGGTGCGCGTGAAACCGTTAAACGTGCCACCAGCGGCCAACCCCAAGCCAAAGAAGGTTTGTGCAGTGGCGGGTGTCGTTGCATTGGGTGGATTATCAACCGGATCAACATAGAGGTGGATCGAGAAGCCACCCGCCGCGGCATCGCCATTGTTCTTGATGATCGGCGTAATATCGGCAATTTGTCCGGCGCCGGGCGTGGCTGGATTAAGCGTAATACCGCTCACCGTCAGATCCGGCCCGGCGTTGGGTTGCGTAACCTCACGCCAATCACTGCCGGGTATGGTGGCCGTGGGTGCGGCGGAGGCCACGCGTGATAGTAAAAAGAAAGTTGCAAATAGCAGCATCGCAACAGCAACAATGGTTGATAATGAGATCTGGCGTTTCATGGTTGTTCTCCTCACGACTATTCTTACTTACTTACGATGGGCAGATACGTATAAAATCTATTTTGAATGGGGACGCCGAAGGGTAAAGCCAACAACCCAGCGCTATCCCAGGCATAAACGCTTATCCAAAGGCTCAGGGCTTGGGTTGGTACTGGGTAAACACCCCGATAAATTTGAAGTTGTGTCGCTGGTTCGATCGGTGCTTCGTCGACCCTTTTTAAGATCAAAACCGGGTGCTGCAAAGCCGGAAAAACTTCATCGGCGGCGATCACAGGCTGATAGGGCCAGGGCATAAGATGCGCCTCCACCTGCGTCGCTGGATCGGAGACCAAAACCTGCGCCTCAATTGCCAGCGTTTGGGTGGCTTCGTTCCAGATCGGATAAACCGCTTGAATTTGAGGCGGCTGAGTAGATGGTGCTGGCAAGCCCTGCCGCTGCGCCAGGTCTGCCGCTAAGGATGGATTGGGCGCGCCATCACCGTTATCATCTAACCACGGCGCTTGACACCAAACGTCACTGTTTTGGCAAAAGTAACCGGCCTCTACGATTGCCTGCTTCGCCGCCAAAAAACTCTGTTGTACCGTTTGGCCAGTGATCAAATTCGTCCAGAATGCATCCGAAAAGAGCAACCCCTGGCTTGTGCGCCAGACGCTACCCGTGGCATCGGTGGCGGTGACCAGCACACGATTGGGCGCTGAAAGCGTAGCAGTATCGGAAACCGTCTGCCCGTTGGTTATAAAAGAGCCAGCGTAGCGCGCTTCCAAGATAATCGTTACCGGTTGGATCGACGCCTGGGCTTCCAGGTTGGCAAGCCACAAGCTGAGTAATTCTGGGGTTACACTCTCTGTCCCGTTTAGATAGAAACGATCCACCGCGCCACGCCCGGCCAGGTAAATAATAAGCGGTGTCGGTCTATCATCCGCCGCCAGCGCTTGAGCGACTGCCCAACCTTGGATGGCTGTTTGCAGGGCTTGCAGGGTAACGCCGGTATTGCGGCCTAAATATTGGATCTGCGCCGGTGAATAGCCCTGTTGCTGCAATTTCTGGTAGACGCGATCCACGGTCTGGTCGATCGCGGCCTGGTTGGCCGGTGCATCCACCAGGCGTCCGGCCACCAGAATTGCCATGCCCGGTGTGATGGCGGTGCGAACATTCAACTGATAGGTGAGCGGTGTTTGCAGCGCGCTGACTATTGTGCTGCTACTAGTGGCCGTCACACGGACAAAATGGGTGTTAGTGTTATTGGGAACCCATTGTAAAACGGCACTGTGACCACCACTGGATTGGGCCGTGGCGAGGGCGGTCTCGCCACAATTAGCATATAATTCCAGTTGCAACGCGGCGTCTCTGCGATTGGGGGTTGCCACTAGGATATACTTTTGCCCGCCGCGCGCGGGTACGTATGCCCAATCTTGATCTGGCATTGCACTTGACGATGCCACAAATTCATGCTGTTGAGACCCGCCGTTGACCTGAAGCGCCTGCGCTTTATCACAACTATCATCAACTTCGTAGCGATCATTGCTAACCAGAGGCAGCGCCGTGTCGTAGTCAATCTGAAGCGAGCGAATCACGGGCGATGTGGCAAAATTGTGCGGATCGGCGTGTAGCTGCGCTTGCCAACGCAAATCTGAACCAGTGGTGGTAAAGACGATGCGCTCACCCAGTTGTGCATGCTGCCAGGTTGCTCCGTTATTCGTGAGCATAAATTCGATTGCGCCACCGTGCAGATCTAAATCTGCCGTCAAGGTCGCCTGGCGAACTGGCTGCTCCGCACTGTCGATTGTGTGCGATTCCACCGTCCCTGCCGCCTGATAAAATTGATCGGGTTGCACGATGGCCTGATCAGTGGGCCAGGTGCGCTGCCCGGCGCTGTCTAGCCGTTGCATAAAAATATCTGGGTTGTTACGGCGTTCATCGCCCCAGGTAATGTAACTGGCGCCCTGCGCATCTGTGGCAACCCGCGGCGCAGCGACCTGCTGCCCCCCTTCACTCACTGTCGTTTCCAGACCATTGATGCCATTCCACAGCAAAGCGCCGGCCGCCGTAATCTGTTGGGCCTTGATCGCCGCCACGCCCTGATTGAAGGTTTGCCAGACGATGACTGCCCCGCCCGCGGGGGCCGCCGCAATGGCCGGCGTCGGCGAAAAGGTGCCACCGCTTGGATTAAGCAATACGTCCCTTGTCCACAGCCTTTGTCCAGCACTGTCAATGCTTTGCGCATAGACACCCGCTTGCCGATTATCCACCCAAACGATAATGGAGACGCCGGCTGCACTGGTGACAAGCCGTGGGGCATTAAATCGGTTGACTAACCCCTGTGCACTGTTGACCAAAACTGGCGCCGGCCAGACAAGACCGCCAGCGTGATTGATCTTTTGCAGATATAGATCTGTCCCTTCGTCCATGGTCACCAACCAGGTTACATAGACGTTGCCTTCGGCGTCGGTAGCAAGATCCGGCAAACGAGACGCACCGTTGGTAAACATAAGGTTCGTTGGCGTAGACCACTGCGCTTCACCACTGGCATTCAACCGTAAAACAGCGATCTGCGTTACACCCGCCTGCGTTGTTTCCCACGCCACAAAGACATCTGCCGGAGGGTTAACCGCAAGGGCTGGGTTGCTCTGCACCGTGCTGCCGTCACCAACCGAGTGGGGTATCACCCACAGACGATTACCCGCCGGGTCAATGCGCTGTAAATAGATGTGCGTCCCGCTACTCGTGGCATCCGACCAGGCAACCAATGTGTCGTCACCCAGGTTGGCAATTTGGGGTGAGTATTGTTTATGGCGAATCAGGCTAGCTTGGTGTACGGGCAGTGCATGTGTCCAGCGTAGCCGACCATCCGGCATAACACGTTGCAGATAAAGCTGGGGCACAGTTTCAAAGCGCTGATCTTGCCAAACCAGTGTGCTGCTGCCATCCGCCGTGGTGGTTACATCGGCCAGCGTCTGGTCGACCGTGCCAGCAGCGTCATCAACCCGCGCATCTGCCCGCCAAATGCGCGCGCCCTGAGCATCAAATGCCTGCGTATAAATATCACCATGTGCATGGTCGCGCTGGTCACTCCAGGCTACCATCAGGCGCTGTTCTGCACCGGCCGCCAAGGTGACAAAGCGGGCATTAGACATGACGACGCCCGCACCCGTTATGATGCGACGTTCCGTTGGCCACTGAAGCGCGCCTTGATTGGTAAGCGATTGGACGTAGATTGCTTGATCCTGGGCGCGTTCCCAGGCCACAAGCAGATTGTTGCCCTGTTGCATCAGCGCCGGCGAACGATTCTGATTGGCCGGCAGATCGAATTGATTGGCGCGCACCGTGTTCATCCAGCGTCGATTCCCTTGTTGATCCAAGGATTGAAGATAGATATGCTGGTCAAGCAGATCAAGCCAGCTTACGACGATACCACCACTTGCCAATTGTGCCAGTGCGGGACGATTCTCGGTCTGCTCAGTGGCTTGATTGATGCGCACTTCCTGCGCCCACAGCAAACCACCCTGGGACGAAACCCGTTGCAGATACAGATCACCATTGCCAATTCTGCGGTCCAACCAGGCTAGCACAATTGTGCCATTGGCTTCGACGCTTATGGCAGGGTAGGTCTGCGCAGTATAGCTATTGTCCTGATTGACGCGTAGATCGGTGGTCCAGCGCCGTACGCCATTACCGTCCAGTTGTTGCAGATAGACATCGTAATCGCCTGCGCGATTATCGTGCCAAGCCACGACGGTCACCCCCGCCGCATCGATGGCCAATGCCGGCGCGCCCTGCTCAGCTAGGCCTGCGTCATCGTGAAGGCGCAGATCCTCCGCCCAAAGCGTCTTGCCCTGCGTATCCAGGCGCTGGAGATAGATATCGTTATTGCCATTGCGGTTATCTACCCAGGCTACCAGGAGATTGCCGGCGGCATCAACCACCGCAGATGGCGAAAATTGTGTGGCATGGCCATCGTCATTGTTAACCCGTTGGTCCGCCGGCCAAAGCCGATTGCCATTGCCATCGAGTTTTTGCACATAGATATCGCCACTGTCGATGCGCAAATCTTGCCAAACGACATAAAGATGGTGGGCACCACCGCCGGCAGTTGCACTTGCAATCACCACGTCTTGCTGGCCCACGTTATCTTGTAACTGTAGTGCAAGTTGTTGGCTGACAATATCCCAGTGCGTACCGGCATTGTATGCCAGGTAGTCGCGGGAAGCAAAGGATTCTTGAAAGTGAAGCTGTGTGTTGTCAGCGCTCGGCACGGTGCTCATTGGGTTTGTCGTCCGCACTTTGCGTTGTTCTGCCACAAAACGGGCAGGTAGAAACTGGTTGTCTGCGGTAGCTGATTGAGGAGATGCCCCAAACCCCGCCCCTTGCAACAAAAATAAGAAGATCACAACCCATCCCCCACTATGCAAACTGCGCATCCTTGACATAACCCACGTCCATTTTTACTGATCTACTTCTATCTAATGCAAGCCATTCAACTATTGGTACTATCACTTTGTACCAAAATCTAAACAGGTAGACAGGTAAGCAGGTAGGCGTTACTTGTCTACCTGTTTACCTGTCTACCTGTCTACTTATCGACTAAACCCCGTTACACCCGTTCCTATCTAGTGCAGAAGTTACCATTAGTTGGGCAGGACTTCGCCGGCAAACCAGGCTTTGGCTGTCACCCAACCATTGCTGGACCCACCCCAACCCTGATTGACATAGAACCAGCGGTTATACTCAGTACTACAGATGAAGAGGAAGCAATCCGTCTTTTTCTGCTCGGCGTAGCCATAGGCCAACGGGAAGTGAGAGTCGCGCCCAATAATCACTGGTCGACCATTCTTAATTGAGCTAATGGCTCGATCCCGTACCTGCTCTTCGCTCGTGCCGAAGATCCACCAGCCATTGGCATAGAGCGAACGGGTCGAAGCGCCTGAACGGCCACTCAAGTAACGCGAGGCGTTGCCCATTGTGCTGGATTGTGTCCAGCCACCACCGGCGTTGCAATAGGTGCCGATGTAACCGCGAATCTCCATCGAAATATTGCGGATGCCAGCATCCATGAACTGAGGCGCATCAGCATCAAAGCCGTAGCCACCATTTTGGCGATAGATACCTTTGCGATGGCTCCAAGCTGGGTTATTCAGCGCCGCCTGATGATCTGCCCAACTAAAGGCCATGGCCCAGGCTGTAGCGCCGCAACCACTCCAACAGGGGAAGGGATTGTTATCGGTGTTGGCCTGAATCTGATTATAGAGGCGTTGATCGCCGTGGCTGCCCGCCCACCAGTAAGACCAGGGACCCCAACTGCCTTGCACTGCCGTAGTTGATTGCAATTCGGCCGCCGCTACGCTGTTCGTATCACCGGTGACAAGCGGCAGGAAAACTTTCTGGGCGGTGGCCGGGCTGATGACAAACTTGACTACTTCCGAGGTGCCACTGGCATAGGCGAGTGTCACGCTCAGCGGCGCACCAGCGGTGGCGCTCGCTTCTGGTTCACCAACCACGGTGAGCTTGATCCCGGTCAACGCGCTGCCTTCTTTCAACTCTTCCTGTTGTAGATACAGGGCGTTAGCGCCAGCACCGCTTACCGTAATCTGGTTGAGCGTTTGGGAAGCCAGACCACGCACCGTGCGTTCGTCGCCCTTCACCAAGCCCTCACCAAACTGCATGGTATTTTCTGTCGTCTTCCACTCGTCACTGGCATCATTCTTTAGCCCGTCCAAAAAGACACCATACGTTTGTTTGTATTCGGTTTTCAGTTCGGTCCAGGACTCCCAGGTTTCTTGCGACAGCGACTGGGGCTGTTCATTGTCTACGACCAACGTACCACTGATTGGGTTGTTTGGATCAATCGCATCATCATTGGCGACCGTGGTGTCGGGTTGCCATTCGGCGCTGGTTACTTCTTGGGCCTCGGCCAACGGCAATTCTTCCAAACCAA
>Ga0105053_10009213_pt1 | contig 12610 bp, 9 predicted proteins | sample BON01_FD_78093 | JGI IMG/M metagenome (GOLD analysis project Ga0105053, IMG submission 78093) | Freshwater microbial communities from Lake Bonney liftoff mats and glacier meltwater in Antarctica - BON-01 | ecosystem: Environmental > Aquatic > Freshwater > Ice > Glacier meltwater | place: Lake...
CACCCCCCCCACTCCCCCCCTCCCCTCCCCCCCCCCCCCCCCCCCCCCCCCCCCCCCCCCCCCCCTCCTCCTCCACCTCCCCCCCTCCCCCCTCCTACAGCATTAGGTAAATACAACATTCTCGCCCACTCCACCAAGGGCCTAATCAAATCTAACAGCTCCTGTCTCGCCTCTGCCTCAGGCACTCTCAAACCGTACAGCTGCACTCGAAACCGAGAAATAACATGATCAGCCACCCGTTCCACCTCCTCCACAATCGAGCCATCCGCCAGCCTCGGCAACAATCTCTCTCGTTCATTCAATAACAAAAGCGTCGCCTGTATCAAAGAATGCTTCAAATGCCCCATCGTCGTCACAGGACTCTGCCCCGAGGAGGACGACATCGAAAATTGTAGGACCGCCCTTCGATCACACTGCAACCCACTAATCACCGACGAGGGACTCACCAGCAAATCCGGATGCAATATCAAATAATTCTGCGTCCGATCCACCACCGTCAACGGCTCCTCCCTCCCTCCCTCCCCCCCCCTCTCAGTACTAACGATGTGGACCAAATCTCCTCTGCGGGGCGGGCACTCCACGCTCCAGGGAGGGCCAATAGTAAGAGTCACGACTTTTCCCGACGCTAAATGCAGAGCTGTTGCTTGCTTATTCCCACCAGCATCCTGAATGTCCTTGATTAAATAACGGGAGTACCCCCTAGCTTCCTCCATGCCTGGGTACACGTCTGAGGGGGAGGGCAAGGGAGGGGTGGACGAGACGACGGGAGGGAGGGGGAGAGGTGGGGGAGGCAGCTGTGGCGTTGATGCCTCGGAGGAAGGGAGGTGTTGCGCGTCTGCTGCTGCTGCTATTGCTGCTGCTGGTGCCGTTGGCTGTGGAGCAGGAGGTGGGCCGGGGGCGGAAGCGGCCATGGGCGCCGGTGCTGCTGCTGCTGTTGCTGCTGCTGCTGTTGAGGGAGCGGGTAGGACAGGTGGTGCTGGAGGAGGAGGAGGAGGAGCAGGCTCGGCTTGCTGGGTGAGTTGCAAGAGTTGCGCCCAGTCATTATCGGTCCACAAGTTGGAATCGTCCGCTTCGTCCCATGGCTTTGCTGCTTGTTCTCCCTCACATCCCTCCTCCTCCTGCTGCTGCTGCTGCTGCTGCTGCTGCTGCTGCTCTTGCTCCGCTGCTGCTACCGCCGCTGCTGCTGATGCTCCTTTTCCACCACCACCAAACCCACCCTCATCCTCCTCCTGACTGAGCTTCTCCTCAATCTGCTCCAGAATATGCAAAAACCGCTGCCCCCCCGCTTGCTCTCCCTCCCGCCCTATCCCTCGTTCACGACCCTGATCCTCCAACCGCTGCTCTCCCCCTTCCCCTCCTCCTCCCCGTCCCCCACCAAAGCCAAACACCTGCTCCTCCTTCCCTCCCTCCCTTCCTCCCGACGCTCCAGCAGCAGCAGCAGCAGCAGCAGGCGCAGGCGCCGGTACGGGTCCCAGAGGCTCTTGTTGTTGCGCGTGTGTGTTGTGCTGAAACATCTTAAGAAATCGACCCGGCTTCAAGGAACGAGCCAATCCCCCTAATAAGCCACCCCCACCACCACCACCGTCGCTTTTGGTTCCAGCTGTGGCTGCTGCTGCTGCTGCCCCTGGTTTGGCTGCTGCTGACGAAGAAGAGTTAAATAAAAAGGGGCTTGCCCGCCGAGCTGCTGCTGCAGTAGTAGTAGAGGGGAAACACCGTGCATGCTTAGCAAGACTATCACCACCACCATCGTCGTCCTCCTCCTCCTCGTCCAAAATTGCTGCCATTTCGTCGGCCGCCACTTCTGCAGCGGTGCGCTTGGCGTTGCCGTTGTTGAAGTAGTTTGGTTGGGGTGGAGGCGCGGGGAGAGGAGCAGCAGGTGGTCCCATGGCATGACGGTTCATAGCAGGCGACTTGCGAAACAGCAGGTTGCGTAGCAAGGAGGACGAGAAGGAAACGGAGGAGGAGGACGCGTGGGATTGATGTTGATGCTGCTGTTGCTGCTGCTCGTCGTCGTCGTCGTCGTCGAAGCCATTGCCACCACCACCACCCATAGCCGCCGCTGCTCCGCCCATTCCTGCCCCTCCCATTCCTGCTCCTCCATCGTACTGCTGCTGGTGCTGCTGGTGCTGCTGCATCAACAAATGAGACCGGCTCGCATTCTCCTTTCCCGCCAACATGTCCTGAATGATGCTCAGCTCCTTGTGTACAAGGTCCGTGGAATGTCGCTGCATGGGTCGATATGCCTTAGGGGAGTCCCGCCAGACCACCTCCTGCGTATTGTCCATGGCCGGCGACTCCTCGTCGTCTGCTGCCGCTGCTGCCGCTGCCTCGGCCTGGTCCTGGTCATGCTGCGTGCCACCACTGCCTGCACTGCCGCCTCGACCCCCACCGCCGCCTGCCAAGGACAAGGGAGCTGAGGTCCGTCGTCGATGGTCTCGTTCTCCACCACCACCACCGCCACCGCCGCCGCCGCCGTCCCCGCCCCCAGCGCTCGTGCTGTGCGGCCGCTTGATGCCAGTCAGGCGGCGCATTTCTTCCTGTGTGTGTGTGTGTGTGGGTTGAGGGTGGGGTTTGTGAGTGCGGGCTTGCTTTTATCGCTCGAGAAAGTGGGCGAGCGGCGTTGCGGGGCTGGACTGTATGGGTTGGACACTGGCCTAGCCATGCCTCCACCGGCACAATTACCAGGAGTACTGCGCCTTGTCCAACGAGCAGAAGAGAGGGCTGTGTGTGTGTGTGTGTGTTGTGTTGGGTGGGCGTGGGTTTAAGGGCAGGCGTCAATCGTTCTTCTTCCTCGCTCTTCTGTCGGCCGTCATCATCGCCGCGATGGACCCCTGATTTGATGCTAAGGTGTTAAGGTTCGTCGCCCTCTCACACCTCACCCACCCACCCCACCGCACCCCGACACACACACAGCACGCGTGTGCACAGTATCTAGATGCCCACGGCCCGGCTGGTCCCCTTTTTCCGTGAAGTTCCTGGTCTTTTAGCCGCCGCGCAAGACACCCACGCGAGGAAGGAGAAGACTGGTCGCCCATTCCATGCCCTTGGCCTTAGACACACAGACACACGCACCCAAACAAACGTGAGAACCCACTGACACACTCCCTCCTCACCCTGCATATATTCGCACAGGCAGCAGCGGCATCGCGACTCTCTCTCTCGCCGGCAAGCAGCACCACATTTTCTGCCGCGGCCCCGGTTTCTCCCTCCCTTCATCGCCCGTCGCGTTGGCACCCGCCGCAGCAGCAGCAACCATGCACATCGAGGAGGTGATCATCGACGGCTTCAAGTCCTACGCCACCCGCACGGTGGTCTCTGGCTTTGACCCGTGCTTTAACGCCATCACGGGCCTGAACGGCAGCGGCAAGTCCAACATCCTCGATTCCATCTGCTTCGTGCTCGGCATCTCCAATCTCTCCCAAGTCCGGGTCGGCAACCTCCAAGAGCTCGTCTACAAGCAAGGCCAAGCCGGGGTGACCAAAGCCACGGTCAGCATCAATTTTAACAATGCCGACAAGAAGACCAGCCCAGTGGGCTACGAGCACTTTGACAAGATCTCCGTCACCCGTCAAGTGGTGATTGGCGGCAAGAACAAGTACCTCATCAATGGCCATGCCGTCCAAGCCTCCCAGGTCCAGAACCTCTTCCATTCCGTGCAGCTCAACGTGAATAACCCCCACTTCCTCATCATGCAAGGGCGCATCACCAAGGTCCTTAACATGAAGCCCCACGAGATTTTGGGAATGATCGAAGAAGCAGCAGGCACCCGCATGTTCGAAAACAAAAAGCAAGCCGCCCTGAAAACCATCGAGAAAAAAGCGGCCAAAATGCAAGAAGTTCAAAAAGTCCTCGCCAGCGAAATCACCCCCACCCTCGAACGTCTCCGCAAGGAAAAAAAACACTACCTGCAATGGTCGAAGAACAACACGGAAATCGAAAAATTGCAACGGCTCTGCGTCGCGCACCAATTTACGCAACTCCACGAGGAGGTCTCTCGGTCTGCTGATGAGCTGCTAGGCATGGAGACGGAAAGTGATCGCCTCAAGGCGGAGATTGGGACGCTCAAGGCTGGGATTAAGGAGAGGAGTGCGGAGGCTGCGAAGGTGGGTGAGTTGAAGGAGAAGGAATATGAGAAGGCATTGGACAAGGCGAAAAGTAAGGAGGACTCGCTGAGTAAGGAATTGATTAAGGTCAATACGCACTGGAAGAATAAGGAGGCCACGTTAGACAAGGAGGAGAAGGGCTTAGAGGCGATGCAGCAGCAAGTGGGGGATGCTCAAGGCGCAGTCGGAGAGAAAATGAAGGAGCTCAAGGCGGCGGACGCAGCAGTAGCAGCAGCAGCAGCCATCCTGGCGGAGAAGGAGAAGACCTTGCAAGAAGTCAGCGCAGCGTATCAAGCCATGTGTGCGGGTACCACGGAGGGGAGCGATGGAGATGAGGAATCCGCGACGTTGACCGATCAAATTGCATCTTCCTCCCAAGCTGCCCACACGGCCGAAGGCGAGGCCGAGCGGCTCACCCTCCGCATAGGGCACCTCGAAAAAGCCATCGCAGACGCCAAGAAGGAGCTCAAGAAATCCGAGAAAGAAGGCAGCAAAGCCCTGCGTGACCGCGCCACCCTCCAAGCAGCAGTAGCGGAACTCAAACAGAAATTACAGGGGATGGGGTGTGATGCGGCAACGGCGGACCGGCTTCGCGCCGAGCTGCAGCAGGCCGAGCCTCAGAGGGACGCGTTGCGTGGTCAGGTTGAGACGTTGGCCGCGCAGTTGATGGGGAGGTTGGCGTTTGAGTACCGAGATCCGGAGAAGGGGTTTGATAGGGGGAGGGTGAAGGGGTTGGTTGCTCGGTTGTTGACTTTGAAGGATCCAGCAGCAGCGACGGCGATCGAGGTGGTAGCAGGGGGGAAGCTGTATCAGGTTGTGACGGACACGGAGCAGACAGGCAAGATGCTCTTGCAGAAGGGGGGCTTGAAGAGACGGGTGACGATTATCCCTTTGAATAAGATTTCGAGGCACGTGGTGGAGGCGGAGAGGATAAGGAAGGCCTCTCAGCTGGCACAGCAGCAGGGGGGGTCGGCGAGGTTAGCGCTTGAATTGGTAGGTTATGAGGAGGAGGTGCGCGCGGCGATGGAGCATGTGTTTGGGAGTACGTTGGTGTGTGATTCTCTAGAAGTAGCGAAGAGTTTAACCTTTAATCGGGAGGTGGGTCGACGCACCGTGACGCTGGAAGGGGATTCCTTTGATCCTTCCGGCACCTTGACGGGGGGGAGTAAGCAAGCGATTGGCTCTGTCTTGGGGAAGCTCCAGGAATTGAATAGTGCTGCTGCGTTGCTGGCGACGACGGAGGGGAGGGTAGCCGAGCTGGCGGCGGCGTTTGCGAAGCAGGGGACGGCGAATAAGGAGGTGGGGAAATTGACGGCAGCGTTAGAGATAAAGGAGCATGAGTTGAGGTTGTTGGAAGAGAGGGCGTCGCAGAGCGTGCATGGGATGTATGCGACGCAGGTGGAGGATCAGGAGGCGGAGCTGGTGGAGGCCAAGGCGGGGGTGGTGGCTGCGAAGGCGAAGGCGAAGGAGGCTGCTGCACGGTATGAGATGTTGCAGCAGCAGGAGGCAGGGTTGAGGAAGCAGAGGGAGGATAAACTCAAGAGTTTGGAGGGGGATTTAAAGAAGGCCAAAAAGGCCCATGAGTCTGCAGCAAGCGCAGCGAAGGCGGCGGAGCAGAGGAGGAAGAAGTTGGGGTTGGAGCTGAAGGAGTTGGAGGGGGAGGATTCGAGTGTGGCGGCGGCGCTGGCGGCGGGGAGGGAGGGACTGGCGAAGCTTGCTGGGGAGGTGCAGGCGATGGAGCAGGAGTTGAAAGAGAAGAGGGAGAAGTATGAGGAAGCTAAGCATGTGCTGGCGGAAGCGAAGCAGCAGTTGGCGGTGTGTGATAAGCAGATTCAGAAATTGGAGGTGGAGAATGGGAAGGCGGAGAAGGGGGTGAGCGCTGCGGAGATCGAGGGGAAGAAGCTCGAGAACAAGATTGGGAGGTTCCAGAAGGATAAGGCCGCGGCGCGACGGGCGTTGACGTTGTTGTTGGAGAAGCATACGTGGGTTGAGACGGAAAAGCAGTTTTTTGGAAGGCCCCATACGGATTATGATTTTGAGGCGCGAAATCCTGCGAAGGCTCATCATTTGCTTGGGAAGCTCCAGGAGGAACAGGCGGGTTTGGCCAAGAATATTAATAAAAAAGTGATGGCGATGATTGAGAAGGTGGAGGGGGAGTACGAGGAATTGGGGAAGAAGCTGGAGGTTATTGCTAATGATAAGGTTAAAATGATGAGTGTGATTGAAGAGTTGGAGCTTAAAAAAAACGAGGCGCTGCAGACGACTTGGGTGAAGGTGAATAGGAATTTTGGGTCCATTTTTTCGACGCTGCTGCCGGGGACCAGCGCCAAGCTGGAGCCGGTGGAGGAGGGGTCGGTTTTGGAGGGGTTGGAGGTGAAGGTGGCTTTTGGGAGTGTGTGGAAGGAGACCTTGACGGAGTTGAGTGGGGGGCAGCGGTCGTTGTTGGCGTTGTCTCTGATTTTGTCGTTGTTGTTGTTTAAGCCGGCGCCGATGTATATCTTGGATGAAGTCGACGCTGCCTTGGATCTGTCGCACACGCAAAATATTGGTGCCATGCTCCGGACGCACTTTTCGCATTCGCAGTTTATTGTTGTGTCTTTGAAGGAAGGGATGTTCAATAACGCTAATGTCATTTTCCGCACTCGCTTCGTGGATGGCGTTTCCACCGTGACTCGTACCCTCGGCCAAGGCCCTGCCCTCAACAACAAGCAAGCGCAGCTTAACAAGGCAGCAGCGTCAGCAGTAGCAGCAGCGGCGGCGGGTGGGGGAGGGGATAAGGGAGGGAGTGAGGAGGGGGGGGCGCCGGCGAAGAAGGGTAAGAAGGCGGGGGGGAGTGGGAAGTCCAAGGCTGGGCAGGAGAATGCGGTGCCTGTCGAACCTTGAGGTGGGAGGGAGGGGAGGGAGGGAGGGAGGGAAGGAGGGAGGGAAGGAGGGAAAGGATGTGTGTATGTAGGTTTATGGGTCGTACGAGAAGAAGAGAGCTCGTGGAGGAGTGACTGTACTTGTGTGTGTGTGTGTGTGTGTGTGTGTGTGTGTGTGTGTGTGCGTGTGTGGTGAGCAAGAGATAGAGAAGATCCAAAAACGATTATGAATGGAAATAGAAAGCGAGGCAGAGAAGAGAGAGATGCAAACGACGAGGGGAGAGGGAAAACTGTGTACTCGCGCGCGCGCGTGTGTGTGTGCGCGTCGCGTGCCCGGAGAAATGGAAAGGGAAAAAAAGCAGGCCGTTGGCCGTCAAGAGAAAGAGTGGTTGTTGTGGTTCTAAGCATAAGAAACGTTAGAGTAAATGAAAGAAGGCACTGAACTGCTACACGATCGGTCGGTTGATTGATTGACACAAGAAGAAAAGGAGAGGAAGAAGGAAAAATGAAGAGGAAACCACAAAATGAAGAGAAGAAAGAAGAAAGAAAGCACATAGAAACAAGAAGCATAAGGCAAAGGAAAGGGAAGGGCAAAGGCTCGCTGCTGGTGCGGGTCGAAGAAAAAGGATTGAAAATTGAGGAACAAGCTGTAAAGTGTGTTTTCCTTTTTTCTTGTATGTTAAAGGTGTGGAAAATGGGGGTTGGGGGGGGGGGTTAGGGTTGGTTGGGGGTACAAATATAGCCAAACTTCTGCTCTTACTCTCTCTATCTCAAGGTCCGGGTTGGAGCTGCGGGTCTCTCGTGCCGCGCTTTGCCAGGCCCGCCTCGTCTTCTTTCGTCGTCGTCGTCGTCGTCGTCATCCTCCTCGTTCTCATCCTCCTCGTCCTCCTCATCCTGCTGGTGGCTATCTATCTAACTCTGTTTTTCTCTCTCTCTCTCTCTCCGGTTGTCTTCCGGTTTTGCCGCGCCCGACGCCGGCGGGAAGCGGTGCGTCTGCCTCTCTTGCTCTTCTTGCTGCTGCTGCTGCTGCTGCTGCTGCTGCTGCTGCTGCTGCTGCTGCTGCTGCTGCTGCTGCTGCTGCTGCAGCAACTTGCTGGCCCCTTTCGGATTCATTAGTCGTTCACGTCGTCGTCTTCTCGCCTGCTCTCATCATCCTTTTCTCTTCCTCCTTCCCGCACCTCGGCCAGGCGCGCCGCGCACCACTGACCTGTTCCTCCTTCCCTCCCTCCCTCCCTCCCCCCCGCTTTTCTTCCCTTACACAACCCACTCTCTCTCTCAATCAGTCCTCCTCCATCACTACACCATCCCTCCTCTACTTCTACTCCTTCAAGCCCTCCTTCCATCCCTCCCTCCCTCCCTCCCTCCCTACCCCATATTGAAACTAAAATTCCCCCCCGGAGGCTGACTCCGTCCTCCCAGCCCTGCTCCTGACCCCCCTCCTCCCCCCATCACTCCACTCCCCGTATCAAACGAAAACGTCCCATTCGACGGCGCCGCCTGCCCTCCTCCTACCCCTCCACCCACCCCTCCCTCCGCCCCTTCCTCCTCCACGCCAAAAAACTTTTCAATCAGAGACACGGCCTTCTCGTACAGCTGCTCCGAGGTGTGATTCTGCAATTCCTCCAACTTCTGCAGTCCCCCTAACTCAGCGACCAAGGCCGCCATCTCATTATAGCCCGCCCCGACCATCTTATTCTCTTTCTCCCCCACCTTCAGAATATTCTCTAGCCCCTCCAAAGCGACCGAAATAATTTTATTGTCATCCGAGACCAACAAATCGCACAAAGGCTTGATACACCCCTGTTCCACCAAATGCTTAATCTGCTCCGCCGTCCCCCCCGACGTCGCATTCGAGATCGCCCAGGCCGCTTCTTTCTTGACGTCAAATTCCGCGTTTTGCAAGAGCAGAATCAAGGGTCTGACCATGTTGTGGTCAATTACCGCTTGAATCTGCTCCTTATTCCCAGCAGTAATATTAGAGATCGTCCAGCAGGCTTCTTTCCGGATGGCCTTCTTCTGGTGGTTGAGCATGGCCAGCAGGCAGGGCAAGGCGTGATAGCCGATGATAATCTGCGTTTGTAAGTCGTCCCCCGTCACGATATTCCCTACTGTACGCAAAGCAGGTGTCTGGATGGTAGGGCTCGCATGCATCAACAATTCAATCAATCGCTTGCACACTCCCGCCTCGATCACCGCCTGGATCTTCTCGTTCGGCCCATCCGAGAGGTAGGACAAGGCCCAACACGCGTCCGTCAGCACCTCCTCGTCCGGGGAATAGATGAGCTGCGCTAGCGTCGGCAAGGCTGCTTTCACCACTTCAAAATCAGGTTGGGGCTTCCCACGGCAGAAGTTAGAGAGCGTCCAGGTCGCGTTTCGCAGCATGGACAACTTGCTATTCACGTGCAGCTGCTGCAAGAGCGGGAGCATGGCATGTTGCCCCAAGACTAGATCGCGGCACTGAGGGGAGTCACCAGCAATGTTCCCAAGGGCCCAGACCGCCTGCTCACGCACATCATCATTAGGACTGCTCAGGAGCTGGACAAAAATAGGGACGGCCCCCTCAGCAATCACCACCTTGGTATGCTCGGACGTGCCTGAAGCAATGTTAGTCAATGCCCACGCCGCCTCAAACTGCAAAGGAGGATTATCCGCCCGCTGCAAAAACTCAACCAACCGCGGCACCACCCCCGCATTGATCACATGCTGAATCGGCGGATTCTTCTCGATACTCAACAACTTGCGGAACTGCGTCGTCGCTTCCAATTGCAACACTGGGTCCATCGAGGTGATGCCCGCCACCATCTCCGGCAAATGCTCCAACCGTTGCTGCACCGACGCATCGCTCCCCGTTCCCCCAACCCCTCCCACCCCTCCAAACCCTCCCGTCAAAGGCCCCGCTGATCCCGGCACGCCCCCCGAGACGGCGCTGCCAAAGTCATCCGTGCGCCGGCGTTGGTTGAGCGACTCCTCCCGTTTGTTTTTGCGAATTTGGATCTGTGTCTCCTCCCGACGGCGGCGGGCGTCGTCTTGGTCGATGCCCTTCTTGTAGGCCTTCTTCCGCTGTGGAGGTCAAGGGTGGGTGGGGGTGGAGGAGAGGTGAGTGGCACGGACAGACAGCAAGAAGAGGTGTGTGATGCACAGCACCGCACGATCCAAATCAATTCGCTCCTCCCTCCCTTCCCCCCCCTCTCCCTGACCACACATACCTGCACCTCCTTCTCGGCAGGCGTCGACATGGCTGCTGGCTGTGGCTTGGCTGGACCACTTGCGGGGGCACTGGGCGTCGTACACCTGAGGTGGGGAGAGGGAGGGAAGAGGGCGTGGAATGAGGAATTCGTGCGTTTGGGATAGTGGAGGTGAGGTGGGAAAGGGAGGGAGGGAGGAGCCAATGATCAAGCCAGCGGCCGGATCCCACCGCCTCGCATGTCCTTCACAAGCCAGGCCTTCAAATGTGCCCACAGGGCAGACAGCTAGGCCAGGCATGTGGTAAACGACAGTGGAGCGAGCGACCAAGCAAGCAAGCAAGCAACCAAGTTCTTCTTTGGCTTGAGAACGCGGGTGTGATGACAAAGGCCGCAGAACAAGAACATCTAAAAGCAGTAAAGCAACGGATCAGAGGCGGGAGGTCTCTTTTTCGAAGGCAAGGAGGCCCTTTTCGCAGTAGGTTATGAGGTAAGAAGATCAAACGCCTTCACTACGAGATGATTGTGGTGGTGGTGCTGCTGTTGCTAGTGCTGCTGTCGCTAGTCATGCCTCCCGCCACCGTGGCAGCAGCGGGCGCTCCTGAGGTGGAGAACGACAGGTTGCCCGTGCTGTTAGTCCGTCGCCGCACCGCCCTGGCGCCCGTGGACGTGGCCAAGGCGGCAAATTGCTTGGTGGGACGCAGCACTGAGGTCAGCATGACTTGCGCATGCCTCTGGCATGACCTGTTGCAAAATGATGGTGGTGGTGCGTAAAGTGAGGAGGAAGGACAAGGACAAGCAGGGCTGGCTGGGCGTACAAGGCGTGCCTGTGTAGCTTTGTGTGTGTGTGCAGCGTGCGTGGTTAGGGTAAATACGGGGCATATGTATGAAAGGGAACAGCATCGGTTGCTGCCTCATAGCTTCCTTGGCTTCGATTCGAGAGCAGCGACTCACTCGACTAATGCGATGCCATGTCCTTGGTTTTAGCCTGCCTTGTGTCTGTGCAAGACCTACGACCTAAGCACCACCTCGAGCGTTCCTTCTCGATCTTCTTGTCCTTGTAATAGCCGTGGCGTTGTCTGTTTGTTCTTCTTCGTTGCCTCTACTCCTAATACAACCAACCACGCCACCGCACAGGCAAGCAAGGAGGGACGCCTCAACCCAAACGACACCCACCCGTCACACCACACCACACGCCGTGGCCTCCTACGCAGACGGTACGTTCATTCGATCATGGAGGGCTCGACCCAGCTGCCAGCCCTGTGTGGGTGCTTTCTATGCGTGCGTGCATTGCCCCCTACGTCCCCCCTCTCCCTCCCGTCCCCAATCACGCTCGTTGCCCATCTAGACGTCAACCCCCTGCCTGCTGCCTCCGCTCCTGCATTCGCCGTCTCTCCCTCTCTCTCAGCTCACATGCTCAAAGCACAAGACAGATTGCACCGTTTTGCTAGCCCCAGGCGTCAACCCAGACTCACACCCTCTCTCCTCCCTCCCTCCCTCCCTCCCTTCCTCCCTCCACCATCCTCACAGAAGACATGGTGGAACGCACCCTCTGCCAAATCCGGTCCGTGCACGTCTTCAAGATCCCTCCCCGCGTCAGCGCCGGGGGCTATCACGCATCTGATTGGAAAGAGGAAGTATGGCAAGGCGCGCTCAAGCTGGTGCAAAAGGGATTGGACGCCGCCATTTTGCTGAATGACCCCAAGAATGGCGAGGCTTAAGCAATACCGTTTCTCGCTTGCTTTCCTCCTTTCCTTTATCTTTCTTCTACCCCGCGTGTACCACATCTCTCCGTACTGCTGCTCATATGTGTCTCATGGTTTTAATTATCAAAAATAGAATCGAGCAAGGGCCACGCGAAGATTGATCAAAGCAAATTTATTCCATCTGTCTGATCCATCCTCTCTCACTCCTTCCCTCCCTCCCTCCCTCCTTCCCTCCCTCTTTCGCAAACAGGCTCGCTATTTGCCATGTGCCCCGTCAATGAAAGGTCGGTCGAACGCTGCGTGGACTCCAGCCGGTACTTCGTTTTAAAAATCCAAAATGCCAATGGTCGCCACGCCTTTGTCGGCGTCGCCTTTTACGAAGGGGAGGAAGCCTTCGATTTCAACGTGGCCATGCAAGAGTACGAAAAGGACAAGGCGCGCACGGAGCGGTTGAGGGCGGGGGGAAAGGTGAGCAAGGAGGAGGAAGGGGGGGAGGGAGGGGCACCCAAGGTAGATTTGAGTCTGAAGGAGGGGGAGATGTTGTCGATCAAGCTGCCGACCCGTGAGGGAGGGAGTGGAGCCACAGCGGGAGGGGAGAGGAAGAACAGGATGACCGGTGGAGGGGGGGGGGGGTTGACGAGCGGGGGAGGTTTGCTGCCTCCCCCTCCAGGGTCAGGGGGAGGATTGCTAGCCCCTCCTGCCTCGGCGTCCTCGTCATCAGCGGTGAGGAAAGCACAGACAGGCGCGGCGGCTCACGA
>Ga0105053_10009215_pt1 | contig 12608 bp, 15 predicted proteins | sample BON01_FD_78093 | JGI IMG/M metagenome (GOLD analysis project Ga0105053, IMG submission 78093) | Freshwater microbial communities from Lake Bonney liftoff mats and glacier meltwater in Antarctica - BON-01 | ecosystem: Environmental > Aquatic > Freshwater > Ice > Glacier meltwater | place: Lake...
CACCACCGCCAGCGGGTCATAGATCACATTCCGCAGGCGAGGATCAGTAGTAGAAAATTTCGTCTGCGTGAATGCGCTCGAAGACAACGTGCAGGCGATCAACAGCGTGAGGACAGTGCGCTTCATGGCCGTGCTCCCGTTGGCTGGGTGTTGATCTCCGGGTCGGACCGGTAGGCAGTGACCACGAAACCAAAGGGATTCTCCAGCCGGTCGGCTTCTTTGGCGAGCACCTTGGGCTGGTACTGGTAGACGATGCTGGCCACGTGGCGGGTGGTCACGTCCGGCAGGTTGCGGTCGGTCAGGCGCACGACCTTGTCGTAGGTGACCGTGGCGTCGCTCAGGTTGCCGCTGCGCCCGGCAGCCCGCAGGCGCACCCCGACGATGTTGATGCGCCATTCCTCAGCGGGCCCGAGCTTCTTTTGCAGCGCGCCATCGCCCTCGAACTGCCGGTTGTATTCGGCAAAGACGCCGGGCACCGCCATGCGCGCCACCTGGTCGAAATCGCGCTGCAGGAACATCCAGCTGTAGCTTTCCCGCGACCTCACGAAGGCTGCCAGGTTGTGTTTGTCCAGCGCCTCCATGGCGGGAATGGTTTCTTCGCTGAGGCGCTGCTGGATGGTGGTTTCACCCGTCACGCGGTCAACCACGATGGGAATTTCCACCACACGGCGCAGTGGCCCCTGCACGAAAACGCTGGCAATGCCGATCAGGCCCAGGATCAGCCCGGCCACCGCCACCCGCCAGGCCCGGCGTTCCGAGCGTTCAAGCATCAGGGCGCGGTCGATCTCCCACTCCCGGTTCGCCTTGAAGAGGGGCGACTCGGCGTCTTGAGGCGGCTCGCGTGGGCGATCCGGCCATGCGGCGGCTTGACCTGACATCAGGATGGCACTCATGGGGGGCTCCAGTGGTCTGGGGTTAAGGCAGGTAGTCCGCCACCTTGCCGGTGCGGCCCAGCATCTGGTACTGGCGTTCGCGCTCGCGCGAGCGGGCGATGCGTTCCTCGCTGTCGGCCATGCCTTGCAGCATCTGCACCTGGGACATTTCGTGGGCGAGGAGGGCGTTTTCAGCGCCGATGCGGGCCTGGATTTCCTGCACCGATTTTTGATCGTCGGTGGCGTTGATCTGGCCCATCAGCGACTGAATCTGCGTGAGGCGGCCAGCGGCCGTTTTCATGGCGTCTTGCAGCAGCCCTTTCTGCTGATAGGGCTGTGCCAGCGCAGCCTGACAGCTTGTGCGGGCGGTGCCCGTGAGGTCCAGGCAGTTGTAGACCATGTTCACGTCGCGCAGCAGCTTGGCCGTGGCGTTCAGCCCGCTGTACCCCGACGTGTTGACCGCATTGAGGTAGGTAAAAGCCTCAGCCGGGACGTAGTTCTTCAGCAGCGGGTTGTTGAACACATTGCCCAGATTGCGCATGCCATTCATGCTTTGGATCTGGGTCTGCAGCTGTGTGATCTGCTGGATCTGGTTGTTGATCTGTGTGATGTCGTTGACGACCTGCTGGACGGTCTGGATCAGGTTGGCCACATCGATCACCGGAATACCACCAGCTCGCGCATGGCTGGCGCCCAAGGCAACGAGAACGGCAGCGGCAACTTTCAAGCGTGTGTGCATGGTGAGCTCCTTGGGTGGGTGGTGATTAGGTCCTGCCGCGCATGGCGGCGAGTTTGTAGGCAGCCGAGCGGGCAGCGCCGTAGCCACGGCGGGCCATGGCGCTCGCGGAACGGCCTGCGGTTCCAGCGGCAGCGCCTGCTGCGTGCGGCAGACCTGCGCCAGATCGAATGACGCCACCTGCTCCCGCAGCTGCGCTGGTACCGCGTGAGGACGAACGCAGGCCGGACACCATCATGGCGTTCTGGAACATCTGAATGCCTTGCTGAATGGCGGCACCACCGGTGAGGGCCGAGGCGAGACTGGGCGCCTGGAAGCAGATGATGGCCATGAGGACCATGAGCACGCAGTAGCGCGTGGCCTCACCCAAGACATTGAAAGTGCCGCCGAGGAACCCGCCTCCGCTGTTGATGGCCAAGAAAATTTGGTTGCCGATAAAAGCGCTCAATCCGAGAGCGAAAAATGCAAACCAGGTAAGCACCACGGCGTTCAGCACCATGGATAACCAGCTGTCGAAGAACCGGGCTGTGGGTCGCCAAGCGAGACAGAGGATGAACAAAGGTCCTATCGCGATCACGAAAGTCAGGAACAGCTTGGCCAGCGTGACGACGAACAAAGCGATGCAAAGGAAGGCTACGGAGCCCATCGAGAAGATGGCTCCAGCCAGCACCAAGTCCAGCCGGAACATGCTGGCATCTTTCATGATGTCGGCCACCTGTGCACTGGCGTCGTCGTTGAACTTGTCTAGTAACGCGTAGGGGGATGTCACCGTGCTGGGATCAATCCCCGATGGCAAAAAGGTGGAGGCCACACCCATGGCCAGGGCGTTGGCGGTGTCCGAGACGTTGCTGATGTAGAAGCCGGACTGCAGCGCGAAGGCCAACACCAGTCCGATCTTGAAGACCTTCCAGACAAATGTGGGTACCGTCTCGGATACTTCGTTGCGCAACACCGCCCAGCCGTACAAGGCGACCCAGATCGTCATCGCCGTCAACGCAATCGGGGCGATGGCAGACATCAGCGATGAGACTACCCCCAGCACATAGGTGCTCAAGATGGCATCGAACTTGGACCCGACCCAGGCGAACATGGCGGTGCACTCCTATTGAACGGCGTCAAACGGCAAGTTGGCCGGCGGGCGCGCAAAGACGTTTACGCACTTGCTGCCCAGATCGGGAAACTGGCATTGAAGCCATTGGCCGCCCGACTTCACCACCCATAGGCGCGCGAGCTTGTTGGTGCCGTAGGTCGATGGCCGACAGGTGCCTGCCCGCGCATACACCTCGGTGCATTCACGCAAACCGTCAGGCGTCTCAACCATGTGCCAAGGCCCGGCATGGCAACCGGCCAAAGCGGCACAGGGCTTGGTATTGCGTATCGGGCCGGTCGATGGGAGCGGAGCAGTTTCCACTTTGCTAGCGCCGCTGGACAGGAGTTGAACCGCCTCGTTGCCCTTGACGAACTGGGCTGAAGCGGCACTGGTGGCCATCACCAAAGCGATCAGCGTCAAAAACTGAGCGCGTGTTTTCATGAGGCTCTCCTTGATGTGCGGGACTTGCGATCCTGAACCTCGCGCAGCAGCTCGGGAAGCCAAAGCAACGGATCGTTACCGTGTCGTTCGCGAACGGCATCGAGCAGGGCCACGTTGTCGGTGGTGGCTGATAGCACGGTGATGAAGTCGTCCATGCCGCTCAGGTCCAGCTCGCAGATGGCGCTGGTGTGGTCCTGTTTGACGAGGAAGCGGCGGCCCCCTTGTGCGCCCAGCCCGCGCACGACGTCGAACTCGGCTTCGCTCAAGCCAAAGCCTTCCACATACTCTTCACGCACCGCTTCCGGGTTGGCCAGGAAAATCTTGGTCACGCTTTGCTCGACCATGGTTCGGCCGATCGGGTGGCGCAACACATCGGACGGACTCTGGGTGTCGAAGATGCCCAGGCCGTTTTGCTTGCGGATGGTCTTCTGCTTTTGCTTGGCGAAGTCGCTGAAGATCTCGTGGTCCAACGCTTTCCAGAACTCCGAGATGACGTAGATCAGGCGTTCGCCGTTGACCAGTTCTTCCATGACCTGGAGCAGGTACAGCATGACGGGCGTGCGGACCTCGGGCAGGTCCATGAACTCGGTGGTGTCGAACGCGATGATCGAGGCTGCATCCAGGTCCATCAGCTGGTCGTTGGCCTGATCGAACACCCACCCCAGCGCGCCGCCCTCGCACCAGCGCCCGAGCCGCTCGTACAAACTGTTCTCGCCCGACTTCGGCAGGTTTTGCCGAATCGTGGAAAAGCGGCGCAGGGCCGACGGCATCATGGCGACCGTCTTGACGGCATCGGCAATGGCGCGTTCATCGGCCGGCAGCAGCGGCAGGGCCGGGGTGGCGATGCAGGTGCGAATCAGCTGTTCCCAGAACTGGACACGCGCTGGTGTGGGATCGCGTTGCAGCGGGTTCAGATGCGTGGGCTTGCCGGCTTCGAGCGTGAAGTAGCGCCCGTTCAAAGCACGGATCGCGATCTCGCAACCCCGGTCCAGATCGAACAGCACCAGGCGCGGCGCCGGGTTCCACTTGCGGGTGAGCGTGAGCAGGAACATCTCCAGCGTGGTCTTGCCGACGCCGGTGGAGCCGATGATGAGGGTGTTGCCAGGCAGCTTTTTGTCGGCAGAGTCTTCACCTTCTGGGCTGCTGTGGAGATTCAGGTAGAACGGCTGGCCAGAGGGGGTGCGCAGCAGGGCCAGGGCTTCACCCCAGGGGTTGCCGTCGCGCTTACCCCGAGCGAAGTTGTGGCCACTGGCCAGGGCCGCGAAAGCGCGCGAAGACAGCTTGGCGTCGCGTGGGCGCCATTGCCAGTTTCCCGGCATCTGGGCGAACCAGGCTGCGTCGGCCACCAGATCGACCGGTGACATCTGCAGGCTGGACGCTTCACCCACCGCGCCAATAGCCTGCGCTGCCCGGCGCCCCGCATCGGCCAGGCTGTCTTCCCCGGGCTGGCCGAACACAACCAGGCTGTAGTGGTACTCGCCCATGCAGAACTGGCCGTCGCCCAACTCGTTGAGTGCCTCGTCCATGTCCGCGACCTGGCTGGCCACCACATCGTCGCTGGCGATCAACTGGTCCCGCTGTAGCTCCAGGGAGCGCATGGCCTCGCGCCGAGGCAGGATCGAGAAGCTCTGGGTTTCGATGAACTCGCTGTCTTCGTAGAGCAGGGCGTTCAGGATGCCGGGCTCGACCGCGTCGGCGTATTCCTTGATGTCCACCAAGGCAGCGCAGCGGCGCTGTTCACCGTGGCGCAGTTCCAGCTTGTCGCCACCGAAAGACAGGCGGGTGGTGGGCAGGGTTCTGTAGAGCGGTCCAGCAGCCAACGGAACAGGCTTCCAGCTGCCGTTGACCAGGTAGCCCAGAAATTCGGCGAGTTCAGAATACCGCCGGCCACCCTGAGTGCGGACCGCGAGCAGCTGAGGGCCAAAGCCGCGCAGCACCCTTTGCACGAAGGCGGTCCGCTCTTCCATCACACGCAGCGCTTCCGCTTGCTTTGCGGCAATGGCGGCCTTCGAGCGTTTTGTTGATTGCAGCGCCCGGCTGATGCGCGACAGGTTGGGGCGGTAGACCAGCGTCAGGTAGAGCTCGTTGCTCATCATGGCGCGCGCACCGAGCCTGGCCTGGTAGACCTGAGACAGGTCCCGCGCAAAGCCTGGCTGCGATGGATCCTCAAGCCGGTCATGGATGCTTCGGTGCAGCCGATGGGTCCACACCGCCCACTGACCACCGGCCAGGTTGCGCAGCAGGCTGCACAGGGCCTCATGCCGTTCAGCGATCAGGTGTTCATCGGCGCATTCGAAAGCCACGCCGTCTAGCCGCCACACCCGCATGTAGTCACCGCCACGCGTGATGACATCGTGTTCGCTGACCAGCGAAGAGAAGGGCACGAACCGCGCAAGCGGGTTCTCCTTCAGCGCCTGGGTCCAGTGGCGCGGCTGTGCCTGGTCGGGCGCAGCCCGCCCAGGGCTACCAGCTCGCCGAGGGGGTGCGCTGCCAGATCGGTCAAACATGCCAAGCATCGGAGGCTCCTCGGTAGAGGGTGGGCGAGTAGCTGCGCGCGCGCCAGAACCGGCGGTTGCGGTCGTGCAGCGTCAACTTGAGGGCAACAAAAATCTGCCGGAAACGCTGGTCATCCCAGGCCGTCAACCAGCGCATCCAGAGCAGAACCGGCACGAAGGACAGCGCCACGCCAACCGCGATCCACCAGCTCACCAAAATGCCGCCCCACAGGATCAGCAACATGCCAGTGCCAAACAGGATCACCATCGGCACCAGCGGAATGCCCAGCTTCATGGCCGGGCGCGTGGCGCCCTTGTAGATGGCTTCGGCTTGCATGGTCGTCACCTTCGGCCGTCAGGCGACGATGTAGCTGGCGAAGGCCGCAGCCCCACCGACCAAGGTGCCACCGATCAGCACGTTGGCCACATCGGCCAAACGCGCGCCCTGGAAGATCATCTTGAAACCGGCCCAGATGATCGCGATGGTCACCACCGCAATCGAGATCGTCACCAGGATGGTGTTGATGTTCGTGACCGTGGTGTTGATCTTGTCGAAGCCCTGGGCCCAGCCCGTCGATGCTGAGGCTGAGAGCAGCCATGCGGTTGGGGTTCGACGCTGGCGCACGAAATATTGAATGCGGTTCATAGCGACTCCTTCACTGGGTTGGGGGGACTGAGACGGGTGGCGTTTTTGGCAGCAGTGACAACCTTGCCCACGTAGCCATGACGAAAGCCGGTGGTGAAGTTGCCGCTGTAGTAGCAGGAGAGGGCGGCGCGCAGCGCTGTCTGGTCTGCAGACGCCCGAGCTGACTTGCGCTGTGCTCGATCAAAACACTCGGTCAACACAGCCTGCATGGCGGCCAGGTTGGTGCAAGGCTCGAAGGCGGTGGCCAGCGTGAGACCCAAACGCGAGAAGTTGCCCACGTTGATCTGCCCAAGGCCCACGCTGAAGTTCCGTCCGGCGGCATGCAGTGCTTGCGCGGTGGCAATCGCCTCGGTGCGGTGGCGCGGTTGGCGCTGCAACGCACCACCGACCACGCCAATGGCCCAAGGGTTGAAGGCGCTCTCGACACTGACGAGGGCGCGCGCCGTGTCGGCATGCACCTGCGGCGCGCAGGTCAGCGTGAGGGCCAAGAAGGTGGAGGCATCCATGGCGGCTGTCCTCACGGCCAGAGGTTTGGGGCTGGCGGCGGGGGCAGGGCAGCGAGCCAAGCGGCGTGCTCGTCGTCGAAGCGGGTGTCCCAGCTGCCGAGCTGCGCCTTTGCTGCAGGACTGAACTCCGTCACCGTGTCGCCGCCCATGTTCCACCAGGTGCGTGCAAACGGCTTGCCCTCAACGGAGACGGAGACAGCGCCGGCATAGTCACAGGTGTAGATTGGCGCTCCCTCGGTTTCGTGGACCCGGGTGTACTGGGGCGGGCAGTTGCCGGGCGCGCTGGCCCACGCATGTTGGGCAGAGTTGCCGGCGCCGGCCATGCCGCAAGTCGGGAAACCCCGTCCACGCGCCAGATCGCGCAAGACCTGACGGATGGGCGGCACGCACTGCGGTACCGCGCGCCAGCTGGGCGCAGCGAAGCAGAGCAGCACTAGGCAGCCATCGACTGCGCGGGCGGAGGTTGGTGAGAGCAATGCCAGGCTCAGCAAGGAACCCATGGCAAAGGAGGCCAGCGTGACGCGAGTTCTATCTGCTGCGCTGTCGCGTCGGCCGGCAGTGGTTTCGCTTGCCGGGTCGGCGTGCGATGAGTCGTTCATGGTCGAGTCCCTCAGTTCGACGCTGCTCTGGAGGTGGCATCGTTTGCCGTCTCTCAGAACACCGTGAGGTCACTGTAGAACTCGAAACCCCCTGTCTCGCTGCTGGATTCGGGGCATTTTCCAGCGCGGCCGTGTCAGGTTGGTGCTCTATGTATACGCCCCGCATCCTCGTGCGATGCCCATAGTTTCTCAAAGACTCAGCGCCATCCTCGCCGGGCTCTCCAGCCAAAATATCTCCGATGTACCACATGCATTTGCTCGCGCAGCCAAACGCATTGGGCTGCACGCCGCAGCTGTTTCCTGTGCACGCAGCCAGATTGTTCGCGGCGGAGGATCACAAGGGCGCTTCAACCGCGCCGTACTGATTCGGCTTACTGAAGTTCGCGATCTACAGTTGGCTCTAGCCAAGTAGGCTGGTTTTCACGCCGGATTTGGTAACTGTGCGGCCAACCGCGGGACTGCCCAGTCGATGAAGAGCCGAATCCGTGGCGACATCAAGCGCGAATGTGGATACACCATCTGGATGGGAACATCGTCGGGGTCAAACGCACTTAGCAGCCGTACCAGTCGACCGTCCTTCAATTCAGTGGCGACTTGGTAGTGCAGCAGCCTGGCAACGCCTAATCCATTGACGCATGCCTGACTGGCAACCTCTGCCTGGTTGGTTGTCAGGCGCGCCGATATCTCTTCGGTGATCGCTACGCCTTCACGCAAAAACTGCCATAGGTTGCCCTGCAGAGCGAACGCGATGCAAGCAATTTTTCGCAAGGCTGCGGGATCAACAATCGTCCCGCTCTCGCCAAGAAAACCTGGACTGGCGCAGGTTACGAGCCGGGTTCTTCCCACGGTTGTTGCTACCAAAGTGGAGTCTGGAAGATGTCCGATGCGTATCGCCAAGTCCATCCCCTCGTGTAGCAGGTCCACCATCCGGTCAAGCAGAGTCAGCTCAATCTGTATGGCCGGGTTTGACGCCAGGAAGGCACTGATCAGCGGGGCAACATAGCGCCGACCGAACTCAACTGGCGCGGTGATGCGCAGCAGGCCTCCAGGGCGATGTCGGCGCGCGTCGAAGTTGTGCTCGACCTCGTCGAACTCGGCCAGCATCCGCCGACTCCAGACCAAAAATTCTGAGCCCTCTGCCGTTAACGCAAGGCGTCTGGTGTTCCGATTGAGAAGGCGCACGCCGAGGTGTTTTTCGAGTGAAGCCAAGCTCCGCACCACCGAGGCGGCAGATTGATTCGACATCGCAGCCGCTGCACTCAGGCTGCCAGCTTCGACGATGCGCACGAAGGTAGCCATCGCTTTCAATCTGTCCATCTGGTGGTTTCCTTCATCTGTGCATTTGCTGCATGGGTGTTTTGAGCTCTGAGGCATAGGTCAAGTAGCGGCTGGCGCTGACACTGGCCTGCTCAAACAACCTGCCACCAGCCCAGACATGACCGAAACAAGCACATTTGGAAACGATCCTTTGCCGAGTACGACTCCAAGGGGCAATTCTGCCCGAATCATGGCCTACGACCATGTCGGAATCCGCGTGAGCGACCGCAACCGTTCCGTCAGGTTTTATCAGACGCTTGGCTTCGTTGAGAGCGCCAGGTTTCCCGAGCATGAAGCCAACGAAATGCTCAGTTCAGATGGTGTGCGAATCAATCTGATCTTCAATGCTGCACGCAGACCTGGTGCCCAAAACATTCTGCTGGACGAGCCGATAAAACTGCCTGGCATGACCCATCCAGCGTTCATCGTCGACGACCTCGACGCACTGGCGGCCTGGTTTTCCGAGCAGGGCATTGTGATCACTGAAGGCCCGCATCACATCGGCCCGCGTCGTATCGCGCTGTTCATTCGTGACCCTGACGGCAACGTACTCGAGTTCAATCAATTGATCCACCACCACTTAGGAGAAAACACATGAAGCTCTACGACTTAGAACCCTCTGGAAATTGCTACAAGGTACGGCTGTTTGCAGCGCTTGCCAACATCGATGTTGAAATTGTGCTGGTTGACTTTCTTGGAGGCGAACACAAAAGGCCGCCACTAACGGACCTGAATCCGTGGGGTGAGTTGCCCATCCTTGTTGATGGTGATCTGGTGCTTCGAGACTCTCAGGCGATCCTCGTGTACTTGGCTGGCGCTTACGGCGGCGGAGCTTGGTGGCCCTCTGAGCCGCACCTGCAGGCGCAGGTAGTGCAGTGGCTATCCACAGCTTCCAACGAAGTCCAGAACGGCCCTGCTGCCGCGCGACTCGTGGACAAGTTCGGTTATGCCATCAACAAAGCAGATACTTTGTCACGATCGGCGCGCATCTTGCCGTTGTTGGACGCACATCTTGCGCAGCGGCAATGGTTGGCTGTATCGCGTCCAACGATTGCCGACTGCGCCGTGTTCCCTTACGTTGCACTGGCAGCAGAAGGTGGGATCAGTCTGACTCCGTACGCAAACATCTTGCGGTGGATTGATAGAGTCAAGGCGCTGCCTGGTTTTCTGTCGATGCCCGGTGTCTGAGGTGGATTGCCGTGCCTCTGGTGAGCTTCGGAAAAGAGATTGAGGTGCAAGCTACTGGCGCAACAGACCGTTCACGTTCTCGTTGGAGCCCCGGGGCCGCGGGCTGTGTAGGTCGTGACGCTAAAACCTGCTTTCCGAGCCGGGCTTCCTGCACCGGTCTCCAAGGCACCATGTTGAAACCTTCTGACTGCTTGCTATATGCCAGTGCGGAAAAAGGCGCGCGAACAGCAAGACGTGGACTCTGGATTGATTCAAGACTGATCGTGCCTTCCGACTGACGCGCTGGTACGAGATAGTCAAATCGAACGATCACAAGATGATGGAACACCAGCTCAGAGCAGGCCGTAGAGCCTAGCAACCCGCAGTGCCGTTCGCCGGTCCGGCGCATCCAGCTTGGCATTCAGTCGCTGAAAACGGCAGTCGATGGTCGTAGCCTCCACCTTCAACGAAGCACCGATCACTTTGCTGCTGTGGCCCGCCGCTTCATGGCGAAGCAGGCCGATCTCTGCATCGGTGATGTGCGACCGGCGCAGCAGATCCTTTCGGATGGATTGCTGAAGCCACCGATGAAGCTCCATGGCCAGTGCCCGCGCAAGAACACGAACTGTTGCATAGGCACCGTCTTCGAAATAGCCACTCTGCTGGGAACCAAGGCACAGCACGCCCACGCGTGAGGTGCCGACCCCGCTCGGTGCGGGAGCGATCACCGCCGAAGCAAAACCGTATGACGCAGCCGCTGCCTGAAACACCTCATGCTCGGTAGAAGCCGGATTCAGGGCGCTGGCAAGAATCGGCTCCGACTCGTGTGTGGCGTACTGCAGCCACGGGTCGTTTTCGAAAAAGCTGCGGTTGGCATATTCAGCCGCCCAGACCGGGTCACAGGCCCAGAGGGAACGAAGAGATGTGCGTGTGGCATCGTCCCGAAGATGGCTCATGAAAACACCAGCGTCCGCTCCCAGGCAGATCACCGTTTCACGAAACAACGTGACAGCGGTTTCGGTAGAGTCAGCATCGCCAATGCAGGGCAAAAGTTCAAGAGCGCGCATGCCGTCGTCCAGCGTGCACGTTTGTGCGACCGGTTTAGGCCTGTCACGTTCTTGCGTTGAGCGCTGCATGACCTTCTCTGCGCAGATGGCTGTACAGCAGGGCATCCTCGAACCGCATGGGTTCGTACGCACACCATCGGTCAAAGGCAGGTTGGTCGGTGAACACAATGACCTGAATCAGACGCGTGCCCACGACCTGGCGTTGTGTTCGCTCGACCACCAGTCCAATGGCAGTGGCGCGCAGTGTGAAAGCCACTGTCTCGTCTCGGGATGCCAGGGTCAGCACACCGGATTCGTCTGAAGCATTCCTGGGCTGATGGGGTTTTCCAGCGGGTCTTTTTCGTCGCTCTTGCAGGGCAGCGCGCTTGGCGCCCAAGGGTCGTGCGGGCTCGTCAATTTGATCGATGAGGCGCCTGCTGAAAGGCTCACCTGTCGCTGCAAGCTTCAGTGGCGCCACCGCGATGGTTTTCAGATCGTTGCTCATCAGTGCTCCCTGCGGGTCCAACCCATTGAGTCGTGTTGATCTCAGGGACCAAACGACAAGCCACAGATAGAAATCTGTGTTGAGGGTAGGCAGCGGCTCGGGGCGCTGTCAAAGGAAATTCTGCAATGGCTACCAACTCTGCGGTCTGTGCAGTTCAGCTAAACCATCAGTAGCCGCCATGCAACCCGATCACGCGGTGGCTTGGGTGCGATCCGAGCTGAGTGCTTCCAGCAAGGCAAGCGCTTCCTGGGCGCGGTCCACCGGAATGAACAGGTGATCGTGGTGGTATGCCGCGACGGCATTGCACGGGATGCCAGCGTTGGCAAGGGCTGTGGAGATGGTTGCCAGGAAACCAATGGCTTCCAGCGACGAGTGCACCGTCAACGTGATGAGACGTGCTTCAAAAATAAACGGGAGCTGCGCGCGTTCAGCCTGCGCGCGTTCGACGATGGCGGTGAGGCCCTCTGCCTCTCTGAAGGTGCAGATGGGAAGCAGCCCGTCGGGGAGCCGAGAGTCCGGGAATGTGCAGTAGACAAAAACCTCTGGCTGCAACTGCGGAGCCATCATTTTCTGAAGCTGCCTGTGATCGCGTTCGCCACTCATTCGTGGTTCTCCTGGGCTGGCGCCGGTGCTGTGTAGGGACATCAGATTATGAGTCGATGAGATTCTGACGGCGTCTCCCTCAAGGGGAAGCTGCAGCAGCAACGCCTGGTGTTTAGCAGTTTTGCTGGGTGTTCAAAGTTCCTAAACCAACGAGCGCTGGTGGCATCCGCTGCTACCGTTTGGCACGGCCTGGAACCTGTTCTCCGTTGAACTTCACTATTCGTTGCGAGGCCGTCCGCAGCGACTCAATGTGAGGAAGGGGTGTCGATCATGACAACGACTTCAGATGTTCTTGCGGACATGGCCGAGCTTCGATCGGGCTTGCGCCGACAAGGTGACCCGCACTGCGCCCTGTTCCGGCTGAGCCCCGCGCGTGCGGTGTTGGACATAGCGTTCGACTGGATCAGCATCCTCGGCGCTGTTGCGGCGGTCGTTTGGTGGAGTCACCTCCTAGCGCCGCTGGCAGTCCTGCTGATTGCCAACCGGCAGCGGGCGCTAGGAAACGTCCTCCACGATGCGGGGCATCGCAATCTGTGGCGGGATCAAAAGCGCAACGACCTGATGGCTCGAATTTTCATCGCGCCG
>Ga0105053_10009216_pt1 | contig 12608 bp, 9 predicted proteins | sample BON01_FD_78093 | JGI IMG/M metagenome (GOLD analysis project Ga0105053, IMG submission 78093) | Freshwater microbial communities from Lake Bonney liftoff mats and glacier meltwater in Antarctica - BON-01 | ecosystem: Environmental > Aquatic > Freshwater > Ice > Glacier meltwater | place: Lake...
CAAGTACCACTAGTGCAAATAACGCGAGGTGTGTTGTTGGCGCTTGAAATTGTTGTCACAGTCGCAGCATTTGTGGCTTTAGGGCTCATTGCAGCCCATGCCATTTTTGCCGTTTACCCTTTAATTGCCGCGGCGCTGTCTGGCCCGGTTTTGGGTGAAAAGGTGGGTTGGCGGCGCTGGGTGGCGATTGGGGTTGGTTTTATAGGCGTGCTGATTATTTTGCGTCCGGGCATTACGGTTGTGTCGCCCGGCGCATTATTGGCGCTATTGGCAGCCTTTATGTTTGCCATTTATGGCCTGCTCACGCGCTATGTCGCCCGCTATGACAGGGCGCAAACCTCCTTCTTTTATACCGGGGTAGCCGGGGCCATAACCATGACGGCAATCGGCCTTTTCCATTGGGAAATGATGGTTGGGTTTGATTGGGTTTGGATGGGACTGTTATGCCTTTCCAGCGTATCGGCACATTTTCTACTTATCAAAGCCTATGAGGCGGCCGAGGTTTCGGCTGTACAACCCTTCGCCTATTTGCAACTGGTTTTCGTATCCTTTGTTGGCGTTCTAATATTCAACGAAACCTTGGAAGCACCGGTCGTGTTGGGTGCTGCGATTGTGACTGCGGCTGGGCTATTCACATTTTGGCGTGAGCGGGCGCGCCGGAAGAATATCGCGGTTTGATGCCTCCGGCGGGGATATTTGTGAACAAAAGATGACGTTAGGGGTTTTATGGCGGTGGGATTTGTGGTGGCTAGGCTTAGGGCAAGTGGAGCAGGATTATGAAAACCGGTGGGCAGATTTTGGCGGAATGTTTGGCCGCGCAGGGCGTGCGCCGCGCATTTGGTGTGCCGGGCGAAAGCTATTTAGCGCTGTTGGACGCGCTGGTGGACCACCCGGAAATTCAGCTGATAGGTAATCGTAACGAAGGTGGGGCGGCCTATATGGCCTGCGCGCATGGTGAGTTAACGGGTGAGCCGGGGATATGCCTTGTAACGCGGGGGCCGGGTGCGACGAATGCCAGTATTGGTGTGCATTCTGCCATGCAGGGCTCGGTTCCGATGATCTTATTCATAGGGCAAGTGGCACGCGATGTGCGCGGGCGCGAAGCTTTTCAGGAGGTCGATTACCGCGCATTTTTTGGCCCCATCGCAAAATGGGCTGTTGAAATTGACAATGCTGACCGGATCCCCGAAATCATCGCCCGGGCATTTGTTATTGCTACATCGGGCCGTCCGGGGCCGGTGGTTATTGCCCTGCCCGAAGATATGCTAACATCGCTCACCACGGCCAAGCCTACGCCCAAAGTGAAAATCGCTGAAGCTGCGCCCAGCGCTGATGCCATTTATATCCTGCACCGACTTCTCGCCCGCGCTGATCGCCCGCTGATTGTGCTTGGGGGCAGTGGCTGGTCTGATCAGGGTCGCGCCGACTTGGCCGCTTTTGCTGAAGCAAATCACATCCCGGTTGCCACCGCCTTTCGTTTTCAAGACGTCATCAACCATTATTCACCAAGTTATTGCGGTGATGTTGGTCTTGGTAAAACCAAAGCCATGCGTGAAATGCTGGGGGCGACCGACCTTATTTTGGCGCTTAACATACGTTTTGGCGAAAATACGACCGACGCCTATACGCTTTGGCCAGTGCCGTGCATTGGCAAAACGCTTATTCATAGCCATGCCAGCGATGCTGAGCTTGGCAAAATCTATCAGGCAGACTTGCCGATTCACGCCCATCCCAACACTTTGGCCGCTGCGTTAAAGGGGCTGGATTTGGGCGGGGATTGGGCTGCTTGGTGCGCCAAAAGCCATGCCGCTTATGTTGCCAGCCTAACCATTCCGCCCCAGCCCGGTGGGCTAGATATGGGTCGCGTCATTGCGCATCTGCAGGATACATTGCCCGAGGCGGCAATTCTAACCAATGGCGCGGGGAATTTTGCAATCTGGTCGAATAAATACTTCCGTTTCGGCCCGCAGGCGCGCTTGCTGGCGCCCCAGTCCGGCGCCATGGGCTATGGGCTGCCCGCCGCGATTGCCGCCAAGCTGGAATGCCCGGACGTGCCAGTGATTTGCTTTGCTGGCGACGGCGATTTTCAGATGAACTGCAACGAGCTTGGCACCGCCATGCAGCACGGTGCGATGCCGATTGTGCTAATCGTGAATAACGGCACTTATGGCACCATCCGCATGCATCAAGAACGCACCTACCCCGCGCGCATCAGCTTTACCGATATTGACAACCCGGATTTTGTGGCGCTGGCACGTGCCTACCGCGCGCATGGCGAACGTGTCACGCGCACCGAAGACTTCCCCGCCGCCTTTGCGCGGGCTTGCGCCAGCAAAACCGGCGCGGTGCTTGAACTGGTGATTGACCCGGAAAGCCTGACGCCGGGCCAAACGCTCAGCCAGATGCGGGCGGCGGGCGAGGCGGCGCGCAGTTAAACGGGTGGTTGACCACGCCAAATGCTGGCCATACGCTTCATGAACTCTAGATTGAATGGACCAAAATATGCCCGATTATAACCGAATTCTCATCACCGGTGCAGCCGGTAGCCTTGGGGGGCATCTGCGCAAAGGCTTAGCACCTCTAGCCAATCATCTGCGGCTGGTAGACCGGGTTGATTTGGGCGTTGCTGCGCCGTATGAGGAGTTGCGCCAGATTGATTTGGCGGACCGTGCCGCCGCGATTGAGGCGACCAAAGACTGCGACGCTATCGTGCATTTCGGTGCACCGCCGCGCGAACAGACATTCGAAGAAATCGTAACCGACACCCTCCCCGCCAGCTATCATATGTATGAAGGCGCGCGGCTGCATGGGGTTAAGCGGGTGATTTATGCCTCATCCATTCATGCCATCGGGTTTCACGAGATTAACAAGATCGCCACCACCGACATGCCACACCGCCCCGACACGTTTTACGGCATGACAAAATGTTTCACCGAAAATCTGGCAAGCATGTATTGGGATAAGTTCGGGCTGGAAAGCGTGTGCCTGCGCATCGCGTCGTGCTTTCCCGAACCCGCCAACCGCCGGATGCTGTGGAGCTGGCTCAGCTTTGAGGATATGGTGCGGCTGGTGACAGCAGCGCTGACCGCGCCGCGCGTTGGGTTTTCGGTGATCTACGGCACATCGGATAACGCGCAGCAGGGCGTTTCCAATGCTGGGGCAGATCATATCGGCTATCGTCCACAAGACCGTGCCGACGATTTTGCCGCCAAAGTGCATGCAGCAACCGAGCGGCCTGATCCGACTGCCTTCGTTTCGCGCGTCATTGGTGGCGAATTTGCCGCGCATCCACACCCCGACGATGTCAAAAACTGATGTTCTGATCTGTGGTGGCGGCATTATCGGCAGTGCCGTTGCCTATTTTTTAACCGAGCTTGGTTACGCGGGCAGCGTTACCGTGGTTGAGCGTGACCCAAGCTATGCAACAGCATCCACCGCGCTGGCGGCTTCGGGTATTCGCACCCAGTTTAGCCATCCGCTGAATATTGCCCTGTCGCAATTTGGGGTGCACATGCTGCGCGAAGCGCCAGAGCGGTTTAACCTGAACCCCGGCTTTCACGAAAACGGTTACCTATATCTGGCTGCGAACGCGGCACAGGCCGATGTGTTGCGTCTGAACCACGACGTACAGCGCCGGGCCGGGGCCGATGTGGCCCTGCTGCGCCCGGATGAGGTAAAGGCACGGTTTGCTGATCTGAACACCGACGATCTGCTGCTCGCCTCGCTTGGCCTGTCGGGCGAGGGGTGGTTTGACAATATGGGCCTGTTGGGCGCAATGAAGCGGATAGCGCGGCAACGCGGTGTAACTTACCTTCATGATGAAGTGACTGGCATTCAAACGGGTGAATCTGTTCGCGGCGTAACGCTGGCCCAAGCTGGCCAAATGGGCTGCGGATGGTTTATTAATGCTGCTGGGCCGCGCGCGGGCAAAGTGGCGGCACTGGCCGGAGTGGACTTGCCCGTCGTGGCGCGCAAACGCACGAATTTTCTATTTTCATGCCAATCCCCGCCCCCAAACACACTGCCGCTTATCATTGATGCGAGCGGGACTTGGGTGCGGCCTGAAGGTGTACATTTTTTAACTGGTGGGCATGGGGAGGCCGATCCGGACGCCGATTTTGGGGATTTTGAACCCGACCATGCGCTGTTTGAAGACAGCATTTGGCCCGAACTTGCCCATCGCATTCCCGCGTTTGAGGCGATCCGCGCAACCCGTTGGTGGGCGGGGCATTATGAATGGAACACGCTTGACCAAAACGCCATAATCGGGCCGCATCCTGCGCTGGGTAACATGCTGTTTGCCAACGGGTTTTCAGGCCATGGGCTGCAGCAAGCCCCTGCAGCGGGGCGCGCCTTGGCGGAATGGATAATCCATGGCGATTATGCCAGCATTGATTGCCGCGCCTTCGGGTATGGGCGCGTTGCGGCAAATGAACCCTTGTTTGAGCGTTGTATTATTTAACCGCCGCTTGGGCCGCTGCACGAATGGCGCGCATATTGCTGCCATAAACGCTTGGATTGTCCACCGATCCACCTTTGAACACGGCCGAACCTGCCACCAACACATCAGCACCCGCCGCCGCAACCAGCGGGGCGGTCGTTGGGTCAATACCACCATCCACTTGAATATGGATTGGGCGATCCCCGATCACCGCGCGCATTTGGGCAACCTTTTCAACCATGGAATGCGTGAATTTTTGACCACCAAACCCGGGATTGATGGTCATGATTAACACCATATCGACCGCGTCCAGAATATGTGCAACGGTCGCAATAGGCGTTGTCATGTTCAGCGCCACGCCCGCCATTTTACCATAGCCACGAATTGCCTGCAGGCTGCGGTGCAAATGCGGGCCCGCTTCGGCATGAACGGTAATCATATCGGAACCGGCCTTGGCAAAGGCCTCGATATAAGGGTCGGCCGGGGCGATCATCAAATGCACATCCATAAATGTGCGCACATGCGGACGGATGGCGGCCACAACATTCGGCCCAATGGTGAGGTTTGGCACGAAGTGGCCATCCATCGGGTCAACGTGAATCCAATCCGCGCCCTGCGCCTCAATTGCGCGAATTTCGGCGCCCAAATTAGCAAAGTCGGCTGACAAGATGGAGGGGGCGATTTTGATGGAGCGATCAAACATTATGGGCCTCGGCATTGTGGATTTGGCGCTTCACTAAGCCAATTTGGCGCGCTTGTCGCCCCTAAATCGGCCTATTGCTCGCGAAATGCGCGGTTGAAGTAATCCGCGAATGGCTTGACCAAATAACTTAGTGGTGTGCGATCCCCGGTAGCAATAAACGCCTCCACTGGCATGCCGGGCAACAGGGTTAGCCCATCACCCAACCGGGCGACTTCGCCAGCATCAAGCGTAAGTTCGGCGGCATAATAAGCCTGACCACTGCGTTCATCGAGCAAAGAATCAGGTGAAATGCGGGCGATTTGGCCGTTTAATTCGGGCGTGCTGCGCTGATCAAACGCGACAAAGCGCAGCCGCGCAAGCTGGCCAACAAACACTTGATCAATATCAATGACCGGTATGCGCGCCGCTATAATAAGTGGTGAATCTTGCGGGATAATATACAAAATAGGCTCAGCGCCCTGCACAACCGCGCGGATTGCATGCACCGCAAGCCCATGAATAATACCCGCCCTTGGGGCACGCACATCAAGTCGGGAAAGGGTTTCCAGCAAAGCCAAACGGTTTTCGCGCAGTTCAATTTCTGAATAATCGAGATCACGCAAACTGCTGATTGCCTGTTCGCGAAACGTGCTGCCAAGGCGCAGGCCCTCAAGCTCAATCTCGGCAATGCGCCCGCGGTTTTCGGCTATATTGGCATCTATTTCACCAATGCTACCGGCAAGTCGGGCGGCTTCGCGTTGCAGTGCCGATACGGTGGCAGCTTGCGTTAACCCGCGCGATAATAGGTCTTGCTGGTCGCGCAATTCAGGTTCCAAAAGCGTTAGCTGTGTTTTAAGCGCCGTTTGCTGCGCTTCAGCGCCTCTTATTTGGTTTTCAATTTGAATTATCCGCTCAGCCAATTGGGCGCGCTCACCGTCAAGCGAGGCGGAGCGCGCCTCAAACAGGCTAACCTGGCCTTCGATCAGCCTGATCATGGCGGGCTCATTCGTCAATTCAACCAAACCCACCGGAAGGGTTAAATCGTTTGCGCCGTCACGCTCGGCCTCTAGCCTGGCGCGCCGCGCCATGATTTCGTTCAACTGCCCTTCGATGATCGCAAGGCGCGATTGCTGCAAGGTTGAATCAAAGCGCACTAGCACCTGCCCAGCCTCAACCGAATCGCCGTCGGCCACCAAAATTTCACCGACGACGCCGCCATCTGGGTGTTGAACAATCTGGCGGTTGCTTTCAACCATCACTTGGCCACCCGCCACAATCGCCCCGGAAATCGTTACTGAAACAGACCATAACCCAATGCCACCAACCAGCAGCGCCAGCGTTGCAAAACCCAGCCACACATGGCGGCGAATGCTGTAATTTGAAACGCTCATTCTGTGTCCACCGCGCGCAGGCCGGGGGCAACCTGATCAAAATTTTGTAATTGAGATTTAAGCACTTCATCGCGCGGGCCAAAGGCGCGGGTCGTGCCGCCGTCCATCACCAAAACAAGCTCACATTCTGCAATGCCCGATGGCCGATGCGCCATGATGATCACAGCGCCGCCAGCCGATTTATGGGCGCGTATTGCCGCGTTCAGCGCGTTTGCGCCAATGGAATCGAGGTTGGAATTTGGCTCATCCAACACAAGCAATACCGGCGCACCAAACATAGCCCGCGCCAGCCCTATGCGCTGTTTTTGGCCACCCGACAAGCGGCTGCTACCCGGCGAAACGGGTGTGTCATAGCCCTGTGGCAATGCCAAAATCATCTCATGCGCGCCAGCCTTTTGTGCTGCAGCAACCACGGCACCCGATTCCGGGTTCAGCGCCATTCGCGCAATATTTTCAGCAATTGTGCCGGGAAATAGCACCACATCTTGCGGTAAATAGCCAATATGTTCGCCCAATGCCTCAGGGGTAAACTGGTCAAGCGCGGCCCCATCTAGGCGCATTCGGCCCGCAGCTGGCTGCCAAATACCCGTCAATGCACGCGCTAAGGTTGATTTACCAGATGCCGAGGCCCCAATTACCCCAAGCGCCTGCCCCGGCTGTAGCCGAAAGCTAAGCGTTCGCAGCGCGGCAGATTGGCCGCCGGGTGGCACGACCGTTAGCTGATGGACATCCAAAATGGCCCGCGGTCGCGGCAATATGGTGCGCGGAGCAGGCACGGGCGATGTGCCAAGTAGGGCGGACAGCGCCGTCCAGCCTTGGCGCGCACGTTGTGCGACCGGCCATTGACCGATGATCACCTCAATCGGTGCCAGCGCACGGCCAAGTAAAATTGACCCTGCGATCATTGCACCGCCTGTTAGTTGATCTTGTAAAACAAGCCATGCGCCCACGCCAAGCATAGCTGATTGCAGAAAAAACCTGATCACCTTGGCCATGGAGCTAAAGCTGCCCGAAACATCGGCAGCGGCAAGTTGCGACTGTAACGCGCCGCGCCGTTCGATTTGCCATCGCTCAAGCGCGGCTGCACCCATTCCCAAGCCGCGCAATGTTTCGGCATGCACCCGCATCGTATCGGCATTCATATCCGCAATCCGCGCGCGCTGGGTGGCCTGCGCCCCCGGCCCGCGCGCCACAACTTGGCTTAGCAAGGTTAGGCCGACCAGAAGCCCACCACCAGAAATTGCTAACGCAAATAGCAGAGGGTGAAACATCCAGATGAGCGCCAAAAATAGCGGGGTCCAAGGAATATCAAACAACGCAAGCGCAATCGGCGATGATAGGAACCTTTGCATTGCCTCAAGGTCGGCAAGCCCCGTGGCGCTACGGCCCGGATTGCGCGCTTGCTGTGAAATGTCCAATTCAGCCACAAAAACCCGCGCATCAAGCTGGCTTTGCAAGCGCGCGCCTATGCGCCCAGCAATGCGTCCGCGTGCATGTTCTAACAGGCCCATCATAACAAATAGGACAGCGACCAGCACAAAAAGTGCGGCCAAGGTTGCTTCAGATCGGCTCCCGAGCACGCGGTCATATACCTGCAACATAAACAGCGGACCGGTCAGCATCAGGATGTTCACAAATAGACTAAACAACCCGATGACCACAAAACCGCCACGCGCCTGACGCACAATTTTGCGCAATTCGCTACGGCCTTGCTGCATGGCGCGGTCAATTGCCACTTCTTATGTCCTTTTGTTTTGCCAGTTTATGCGCCGTTTCAACTGGGGGTTTCAATCATCGCAAGGCATAAATCGGCGCAATCCCGCAATATAAACACAATAATTGTTTGTGAGCCTTTAACTTAGTCGCACAAATAATATATCCTGAACGCTGGTTAAGAGGATTCTGTATGCTCAAAAGATCGTGGTTTCGCGCAGTGGTTTTTGGGGCCGCCCTTTCGGGGTTGGGCGCTTGCGCTGACACGACTCAAACTACCGGCATGCGGGACGGAATCGTTGACCCGTTTGAAGCCACAAATCGGCGCATTCATGCCTTCAACAAGGCTGTGGATTCCGCCGTGCTAGCGCCTGCTGCCCAAATCTACGGCATTGTGCCAGAGCAACTTCGCGCTGCTCTTGATAATAGCGCTGGCAACCTGACCGAGCCACGCAATTTTGTAAACCACGTGCTTCAGGGCGACCCAGAATCTGCGGGCGTTGTGCTTTTGCGCTTTTTGATGAACTCAACAGTCGGCATTGCCGGTCTGGGCGACCCTGCTGCCGACGTTGGTTTGTTTGAACGCTCAACCGATTTTGGCGAAACATTGGCGGCGTGGGGGCTACCCGAAGGCGCATATATTGAACTGCCGCTTCTTGGTGCAAGCACAGTGCGTAACACCGTGGGCATCGTGGTTGATTTTGCGATTGATCCACTGAATTACGTCATCACCGAAGAGCAGGCCTATTACTTATTCGCGCTTCGTGGGCTAAGTATTGTTGGTGATCGCTTGGAATATTCCGATCTGGTCAATTCGTTGTTGTATGAATCAGCAGACAGTTATGCTGCCCAACGACTTGCCTATTTGCAAAACAAACGCCGCGCTGTGGCCGGTGAAACCGTGGTAGAGGATTTAGATGACCCATTCGCTCAATAATCCATCCCGCCGATTGGTTCTTGTTGGGGCTGCGGCGCTTGTCGCGTTTCCAAAAGGCGCACTAGCGCTGAGCGCCGATCAATCCAGCAGCTTTGTGCAAACCATTATTGATGATGTGCAAAGCATTATTAACTCTGGGCAGCCCGAATCGCTCGTTTTGCCGCAGTTTGAATCACTGTTTAGCCGCTATGCCGATATCGCTACAATTGCGCGTTCGGTGCTTGGGCCTGCATACCGCACCGCTTCGGGCGGGCAGCAGCGCCAGTTCAACAATGCGTTCCAGCACTATATGTCTTTCAAATATGGCCGCCAGTTTTCCGACTATCGCGGCTCGTCCATCACAATCGTGCGCGTGCGCGAAGCCGGATCAGAGCAGTTCTTGGTCGAATCCCAAGTGCTTCTGCCAGGTAAGTCACCCTTTGCGTTGGAATGGCATGTGTTTAACTCTAGCGGTCGGCCAAAAATGTTTGACCTGATCATTGAAGGTATTCGGCTAATTTCGAGCGAGCGTGAAGAAGTGCGCGCCATGCTTAATGCCGAGCGCAATGATCTGAACCGCCTCATCGCCCGACTTGCGGCCTATTAACTAACGGTTATTCGGGCCGTTCAGCAGCAAATCTAGCAGATTTTGTGTTTCCGGCTCAAGCGGGCTGTCAAGCTCGTCAAGCGGGCGTGGGGCCGGTGGAATAATCATCGGCAAAGGCCGTGGTGTGCGATTTTCGTGCACACGCACCATAACCTCGTGCCAAATGCTTGCGGGAAGCGTGCCGCCGGTAACATTGCGCAGAGGACTGTTATCGTCGTTGCCCATCCATACACCGCATACATAATCGGCCGTAAAGCCAATAAACCAAGCATCGCGCCCGCCCTGCGTGGTGCCCGTTTTCCCAGCAACTTGCCAACCGGGAATATTGGCGTTGCGCCCCGATCCAAGCTCAACAACCTGACCAAGCATATAAACAAGGTAGCCCGCCGCCTGTTCATTAAGTATGCGGCGACCTTGCTCTCGTTCGGCGCTCATCAACACGGTTGAGCTGCCTGCAAGGCGCAAATCCAACCATCCATAGGCGCGAGTATAGCGCCCACCGTTTAAAAACCCGGCATAAGCGGCAGTCATCTCAATCAGCCGCGCATCTGATGCACCTAGCGCCACGGCAGGCCCTTCAGCCAAAGGTGTGGTGATACCAAAATCCATCGCCATTGCGCGTACGCGTTCGCGGCCCACTTCTTCGCTTAATCGCACAGCTATGGTGTTGATGGAGCGACTCATCGCCTCTGTCATCGTCATCAGCCCGGCATATTCACGGGTATAATTTTCGGGCTGGTAGGGCGGCTGGCCGGGCAGGGCAATTGAAATCGGGGCGTCTTCAACATAAACATTCGGCGTAAAGCCAGCCTCAAGCGCTGCAGCATAGACAAAGGGTTTAAATGATGACCCAGTTTGCCGCACTGCCTGCGTCGCCCGGTTAAACAACCCGCCCTGCGCATTCGGATCGCTTCCACCTACCATCGCGCGCACGGCGCCATCGGCTGACATGACGACAATCGCTGCTTGGGCAACCGAGTCTGATGAGACGCGCGTTTCATATATATAGGCCAATGCCTCTTCGGCTGCGGCCTGAATTTCCGGGTCAAACGTGGTTAGAATTTGCACATCTTCACTGGTTTCAGTGGTCAGATACTCCGGCGCATCTGACATTACCCAATCAGCAAAATACCCGCCCGCAGGTTCGCGCGCGGCCGGTGTTAGGGTGGCAGGATTGGCAAGCGCAATGCTGGCTTCAACTTCGGTCAAAAACCCCTGTTCGCGCATGAGACCAACGACGACGGCAGCGCGGTCTTGGGCGCGCTCTAGGTTTGAGGTTGGCGCAAATCGCGTGGGTGCTGTCAGCAACCCGGCCAACATTGCCGCCTGTGCCGGGTTCACGTCACGCGCAGAAATTCCGAAATAGCGTTGCGACGCCGCCTCAAACCCATAGGCACCCGCGCCCAAATAGGCGCGGTTTAGGTAAATCGACAGGATATCATCTTTGGCATACATAAACTCCATCGCCAGCGAAAACGGTACTTCTTGAATTTTGCGCCACATGCTGGATTGACGGCAGTCTGACTCATATTCTGCCTGCGTTTGGCCGGGGGAAATGGCCGCGCCAAGGCAAAGCAATTTCGCGACCTGTTGCGTGATTGTTGAACCGCCATGCCCTTCAAGCGGGCCGCGCCCTTCGCGCAAGTTAATGCGGATCGCCCCTGCAACACCGCGCGGCGATATACCCAAATGCTGGTAAAAGCGCTTATCTTCGGTTGCAATAACCGCATTACGCAAATGCGGTGAGATTGACCCAGCCCGCAAGCTGCCGTCAAATTGCTCACCACGCCATGCAAATATGTTTCCATCCCGGTCCATTAGCTGCACCGAACCGTGGCTACGCCCGTCTAACAAATCCTCCATCGCGGGCAGTTGCGCGGCATACCAGCCTACCCATGCCGCCATGCCAACGCCGCCGACCAGCGCACCGCGCCAAGCAAACCACCAAATAATGCCCCAAAACCCGCGCCAAATGCCACGGATCATGCGCGGCAGCAGCCCGCCCTTTCGCGCAGGTTTGCGCTGGCGCGGGGCCTTGGGCTGGCGCGGTGCTTTTGGTTTGGGTTTGGCCGCTATCAATCGCGGCGCTACGGGTGTTCTTGGTGTATTGGCCATTGGCCACCTGCTCATTACTTTTTACCTGCATATCGCGGATAGCGGTCGAAGTGAACGCTGTCTACCGATGATTTGGCCAATACGCGACGCCTTGCCAATGGTCACCCTTCTGCGCGTAGCGATATGTTGCACGCCTAGGTCAGACACTGTTGTCATTCTTCATGGTCTTGGGCGCACAAACCGCCCAATGCAACCCATGGCCCGAGCCCTTGTCAGCGCTGGGTATCGCATGCTCTGCGCGACTTACCCCAGTCATCGGCTTGATATAGCGGCATTAGCCCAGCAACTCGCTATTGTTCTGCCACAAACGGGTCGCGTGCGTTTTATTGTCCATTCATTGGGTGGTGTTTTGGCGGTGCGGTTGGCCGCCAAATTACCGTCGGCACGGCGCGGGCGGGTTGTGCAGCTTGGTGCACCAAATCATGGTTCAACCTTGGCTTGGCCCAGCGCTTGCCGACCGTAAGCAACCCCAACCTGCACCACCATTGGTTTTGGAAATCGGGTCCATCGCTGGCACGGCAGCTTGGCCGATTTATGGGTGGATAACTGAGTTGCGCGGCGCGAATTATGGCAAAGCCTCAGCGCCAAGCGCCCATGACCACGCCCAGCATAACCTCACATTGCGCCTTGCCCATTCGGCACTGCTTGGATTCAAGTTTGAAGTGCGACGGTTGATTTGATGGCCGCGAGTTCCTCGGCCATGGCTTCGGCGGGGGTATTCCATCCCAAGGTCTTGCGGGGAC
>Ga0105053_10009219_pt1 | contig 12606 bp, 14 predicted proteins | sample BON01_FD_78093 | JGI IMG/M metagenome (GOLD analysis project Ga0105053, IMG submission 78093) | Freshwater microbial communities from Lake Bonney liftoff mats and glacier meltwater in Antarctica - BON-01 | ecosystem: Environmental > Aquatic > Freshwater > Ice > Glacier meltwater | place: Lake...
ATATATATATATATATATATATATATATATATATATATATATGTATATTTATACCTCATGCACGGCGCTGCACATGTATCGCACCGCGCCGCCCCTTGCCCTGCACCCCCTCGCCCTGTTATCACCGTGGACGTTGGTGCACCCCTCGTCGCGCCATCTGCTCATGCTAATCGTGCAGGTGCCTCTGGAGAGGCAGATGTGGTTGATGATGGTATACACGCTGCCGGCGGCGTCGCAGCCTCGGCTTGGCTTGCAGCCACTCTTGGTGGTCTTAATGCGCCGCAGGTGGGGCAGGTGCCCGTATTAGCGCGAACGATTACGCACAGAGTCACGATGATGACGACGAACCAGCGAGCGTCCTCGAAGCTATCCTTGACAACCAGATGAGTCAAAATGAGGACACGGCCTGCGACGAGGATGGGGTAGATGTCAGTGTAGGTGTCGATGTTGATGCAGTTGTAGGTGTCGGTGTCTATGGTCAAGGTGTCAATCTAGGTGTCAGTCTAGGTGTCGGTCTACTTCTAGAATCTTCCCCTATCACTTCCCTCGACTCTTAGGAAGCTCGTCTGAGATCTGGGAGTCTTACGACTTAAATTACCATTTGCCCTCTTGATGAGGTTCTTCCTTTAATAAACACTCTCTACCAGTCTATATGACAATTTCCTGCAGTTCGATTGCCAAAAAGATGGCGCCACTCTGTGCGCTCAACTCACTCAGCTCGTCGCGTCGAACTGGGAGGCGCAATGCATTGATGACCCGCTGGTTGTCATGCAACTCGACATCATCAACGCGTTCTGCTCAGTAAACAGGCAGGCACACTTTGTCGTTCTGGCCGAAATGGTTTCCACGATCTATGACAACGGGAACGTGAGGGATGGAGATATGATTCCTTGTGCTCCCTCTCTACGCAAGTATTGGGGCTATTTCCAGTCAATGCAGGGTCACGCTTGGACCTTACGTTTGATTGACAACAGGGGGCAGCCGCACCATTTGCCGTGCTTCAAGGGTGGGCAGCAGGGTGATGGGTTCGAGACACTACGATTTGCTGTCACGATTCACTCTTCCATTGGTCGTGTCTTTCAACGCCACCCTGCCTGCAAAGGGATTGCCATTTGCGATGATATTTTCGTTGTTGCTCCTCTTCAAGAAGCTTTGGTGCTAGTAGCCGAGCTCAAGCTTATTCTGAAACAGGATCTCGACTTGGATCTGGATGTTCCCTAGTTCAACTGTTATGTGCCCAGCAATCGCCTCGATGATGATCAGGCTCGTGAGCTTCTTAAAGACACTTTAGCGACCCGACAGTCCTTTTCAGATCTCGCTGCAATGGATGTGAGCGTGTCTACAAAGGCAGGTGTGCCTATAGGAGATGATACATGGGTCACCAAATTCGTCACAGAAAAGGTAGAAGCTGTTATTCTTGACGTTGGCAAAATAGATCATGTGCTCACGGTTGGCATGATTCACTATCACATGCTGCGCTTCTGTCAGAACACGCGCCCTAGTTTTCTTGCCCGCAACACGCCCACGCCCCTCATTTTAGATTCACTTGGCAGCTTGGATTCAGTCATTCTTGAGTCCATGTGCACCAAAGGTACTAGTGGCACTCACACAGATTGGACACCAGAACTGCGATCCTTCGCTAACACGAAATTGCAACTGCCACATCACCGAGGGGGTTTTGGAATCACACCTTGTGCTGGCAGCGCTATTTCGCGCTTTTTAACGCGTCAGTAGCTTCGCTAGTGTGGTGGTTAGATCATCACAGCAATGCCCAGCAGGATCTCGCCAACCTCGCGGATGTTTGGGCGCCGGGGCAAGACATGTCCAATCCAGATTCCTGGACCGCGCCCATATTGACAGCCCTCAGATGCACTCATGCCCTTTTGCTTGCAGATTATGAATGCACAGAATGGAGACCAGCTGCAGGGCCAGCGTCCAGTAATGCCCCGGTGGCAATTGTGGGCCCTGCTCATACGCAAAATTCGACTGCAGATGGCACAGGTCACAGCAAATCTCCATCAGCGCTACCGTCGCTGGTTTTACCCCCACTATCTATGCTCTTCGAGAGTAGTCAGGGAGACTCGGAAGGCCAACACCATAGCAGTTCGGAGGCGCAGCGGCAAACAGGTGATCGTCCTCCCGTAGACCCGAGTCAGTTACTGCGCACCTCATGCAATGTTGGAAAGATCCAACATTGCATGAGGTGCGCAGTAATTAGCGAATAATCACTGCGCACCTCATGCAATGTTGGAAAGATCATCAATATGTACTTGGTCATGTCGCGCTTGCACGGAGCGAAGAATACTTGAAACTTCCGAGTGTGCAGCGGATCCCAGTAGTTCCAAAAGATAAGCGCAACACGATCTTCCATGAATACTATCAGCAGACAGCCACTGTCGACCCAAATGCTCCGCCGGCAAATCCTGCAGTGCTGAAAAGAAGAAGGTTTGGAACCTTAACTCGGGCACTCTTTCTCAGTGGATGGCTGACATGTCTGCTCAAAGACCTGTCAGTTGCTTCAGTCTGGACCTGTGGATGAGCTTCTTCTGAAGATCCATGGGCGCGCCTATCCCGATACTTCAAGCGCATGCTGTAGCTCGGACAATGTGCTCGTGCAAGAACTTTTCTCTTGCTTCGAAAATGCGTCACGTGCTTGCTTGCAAAAATCACACGGGAGCAACCCGAGGCCACAATCATATCATGAATGTCTTGGCGCAACTGGCCCGTAACAAAGGCTACTCGGTGCGCGTCAACCACAAGGTGTCGACGACAGCGGCCGCAAGCAACCAGTAGGGAGATGTCGAGCTTGTGAACTTTGGTCTTGATGGCTACATTAACCTTGTCATTGATATGTCAATTGGCTGCGATCACATTGGTAATAGCACAGTCAACAATGGACACCTCAATGGTAAGATGCACACCAATGACTATCTCCAGTCACGTGCTGGTGTCAAAAACGATTGGTATAAAAATGAATATGTTGCTGTTGGTACGGCGTTTGCACCTGCAATTGTGTCAGTGGCTGGCCAAACTCATCCCTAGTTACTTCGTTTCCTGTGGGTCTTGGCTGACAAACAGACGCGCAATTACTATTTGCTCATCGGTGCAGAGGAGGAGATTGGCATCGAGGCTTTCAAGTGGAGTCGAGCTCGCACGTTCAGTTTTAACAAGAACTCCATTGGCAAGGCCCTCGGTTATGCTACTGCCACACGTCTACACCTCTCCATGCATATAGCGCGTCATCAAGCTGGCCAGATGTCTTTTGATGAATGTCTCTGACTCTCATGCACAGCGCTGCACATGCAGCGCACAACGACGCCCCTTGCCCCGCACCCCGTTGCCCCACTGTCAATGTAAACGTTGGTACACCCAGCGTCGCGACATCTGCTCAGGATAATCGTGCAAGTGCCTCTGGAGAGGTAGATGTGGTGGATGATGGGTACACACGCTGCTGGCGGCGTCGCAGCCACTGAATGGCTTGCAGCCACTCTTGGTGGTGGTGATATCACCGCAGGTGGGGCAGGTGCCCGTAACAGCGCGTACGATGACGCACAGAATGACGATGATGACGACGAACCAGCGAACACCCTCGAAGCAATTCTTGGCCAGGTGGGTCAACGCACGGACATGAACTGCGACGGGGATGAGGTGGATGTCAGTGTAGTTGTCGATGTTGGTACAGTTGTGTGTGTCGGTGTCCATGGTCCAGGTGTTAATCTAGGTGTCAGTGTAGGTGTCGGTGTAGTTCTAGGACCCCCCCCCCTCAATTCCCTCGACTCTTAGGGAGCCCGTCTGAGATCTTGAAGTCTTATGACTTGAATTACCACTTGCCCTCTTGATGAGGTTCTCCCTTTAATAAACACTTTCTACGTCTGAGCCTTTCTGTTGGGCGTGCACAGACACCGCACAGGTTGGCGTCTCGTTGGTGTCCCTTTTCGGTCCACTCTTCAAACGGTCTAGGTTGAATTGTTTAGATGTATGTTTGACGTGATATTCGTGACACATGTAAATCACGGTATGATGATGAAACCTACACCACCAGTGTGGACACCATCCTGGTACGCTACCATACCCGACTTACTTTGTGTACATGCTGTACCTATTTTGCTGAAAATATGATGATGATGTATCAACACTTTCCCCGAATCCGGTATGTAATTCTTTATGGTCTAGTTTTGCTTTGTTGTCGGGTGGCCGCTTTTTCTATCCAACAAATTGCTCATGGGTTGCCCCCCTCCCCTCTCTCACCCTGACTTAGTTGATTGTTGGTACTTAGTGCACGAGACTGTCTTGAGTGTTAATGCTTAGGGGGATCAGACGTGGCAGATCTCGGAACGCTATTCGGTGGCCGCGGCTGAGGATGAGTCCGTGTGGGGCTTGCGTAAGTCCAGGGATGCGAGCCAACCCGTTAATTTGTAGAGTGTTAACCTCAGTTGGCACGTAGAGTGGTTCTAGGCGGTGGTGTACCTTTGGGAGGTCCGCAGGAAAAGCTACGCGGCCTGAGTGGATATACTCTCAAGGGTTTTACTTCGAGTCCAAGGCGGAACGCGAAGTAAGAATTTTCGGGTTTTATAACAACAAATGGTAAGGATATTCAGGGTTCATAACAACAAACCGTAGGCTTCTTGGTGATTAGGGAAATTGATTATTGGGATTAGTTAGCCCGAGGATACATGCCAGCCCACCTACAGTGTGAAATGTTTTACCCACCAGCTAGAGGACTAGGTAGACTCCGTCCTCCGGTTTGGGATAGTTTCTTGGGTCCAAAGTGGGTAATCGAGTATTTGCCACCCGCTTAGTCCAGTGATTGATTGGGTCTCAATTTCTAAACCCGAAGAAGAAGAAGAAAAACAAACAAACAAAACAAACAAACAAAACACAAATCAGGAGCGTATTGACCAACCAAAAAATGAATCATGTGTCCTAGGTCTATTGCGTGAGTGCCGTTTGGTTCGGCTGGGCGCTTCCGGGCTTCCCTATTACTCAGGCTGCACAAAAACCTGTGTGTGTTCCAGGCTGCACAACACTTGTGTATGTTTACACATGTGTATATATACATATATATATATACATACACATATAACTCAAATCAACATGGATTTGAGCAAATAGACCCTCAAGCAAGGGTTCTAAACTATTGTTCCCAGCAATAAAGTCAAGACAACAAACAAACAAACAAACAAACAAAGACGCCTCTAGAGCTACCAAGCACTGGAGTGCGCGCAACCGTCTCTCCGACCCGCCTCAGACCCGCCTTTCAGAAGCACGTCTCACTGCTTGCACCTGTGTGCTCGTTAGGGTCATTTTTCATCATTTCGAGGTTCGTGTTTCTCTGGCGGCCCCGTTGAAGCAGACGAGCGACAGCAGGAGCGACACTCAAGGTAGTTTCATTGCCCGGGTGCTTCCACGGCATGCCCTCTGTGAGCACGTGCCAGTGCCTAGCCCCTGGTTGCGCGTGCCTTCCCGTGCTGTTTGTCCTGCACATCAGAAAAATACACTCGTTAAATAGTAATTTCTTACTGATCACTAATTTGATTTCAGCAGTGTACCATATTACTATTGTTGTTACTATTTTCGTATTTTTCAGGATAGCAATATGGGGGGGAATTTTGAGTTTATTGTGGAAAGAATGCCTCACAAAACACTAGACAGTCGTCACCACAATCAGTAAATTTTCGTTTGGCATGATTGTTTACCATAGAATTACTTGATCTTAAAAGATAAAGGAGACAACAACCGTGAGAACTGTCCAAGGGTAAAGCTAGTTGGTGATTGGAAAATTACTGGTCCGCAAGGAACTTTTCTCCAACAACAAAAACATAGTGATTTGAAACGTGACACACCCCAAAAGGAAATTGACGAACAAATTACATGAATGATTATGATGCGACCATACCAGAGACTTTACCAATTATTGTATGTTACAACAGTAGCTTCGACAAAATAGTGATGCAGAATTGACGAACAAATTAACAAAGAAGTTTGTAAATAAATTGTTAAAAATGATTTTGGAAACAATAGTAATTTTGAAAAAATTAGTGACACACAATAGTAATTTTGTAAAAAATAGTGACATACAATAGTAATTTTGAAAAAAATAGTGATTTCGAATCGACTAACAAATTACACAAGTAATCTGTGAATATTAAAAAAAGTGATTTTTGAAAATTTTGTAATTTACTTTGAGATTAGACATTACTATAGTGATTTCTTAAAATTGCATATTACTAGTTGACAAGTGTATTTTTCTGATGACACAAACCCTTCGACCGTAGGTCGACACAAAGCCTTGATGCGCCTGTGCCCTGCACCTGCTTGCATATGCCCTGCCCATTGTAATTGCGCGCATGCGCTCTACCTGCCTGTGCGTGCCTTGCCCAGGCTATTGTGCTTGCGCATGCCCTGCGTGCTCGCGTGCCCTGCACCTGCTTGCGTCTTCCCTTTGCCTGCGCGTGTGCTTTGTCTTGCATTCAGTCGACATGCTCAATTGCGGTGAGATTTCCAACCCCATGATAGTCGTAGCTCATCAGGGTGGGGCGTGCACAATTTGCGCGTCTTCCCATTCCTTTAACTCCAAGTCACTCCGCGCCACTTGGGTTACCTTTGCGATCGAAAGATTTTTTGTCATTTCAGTGCACAAGTATTTTTCATTTCATACGGGCCGGTAAAATATGTCAGGGTCGAGCGGCTTTGCTTCGTCACGGTGCAGCGTCTGCCTTCGTATCTGTTGTACCTGCCTGGTGAGTGGCCTCGGACGTCTTGTACTTTACTGTACTCTCTGGGGGCTCGCTGTGTTTTGAATCCGCTTGTGCGGGCCTGTGACATGAAAGCGTGTTGTACATTGGGACCTAGTGAGTCCCCAGAGGCTGCCTTCGGACTTTCGCAAGTATAATTCCCTACCCAAGTGGGTGTTGTTTTGTCTTGTTGCTTAGTGTAGATCATTTGAAACGTTAGAGGACCTTCTCAAATCTTCGGCCACGTGCGGTGACCTGCTCAAGGTGCTGCACCCGTACCCCCTTTGCTGCGATTTTGCTAGGCTCAGTTCACGACAGCGTGTACATGACGTTTTTTGTACCTGAATACGTATAAGACTGAGGTGCCGACCGATGTCCTCAGGTGTGTCCCCCTTTGCAGCTGCCCTCATGTTAGGTTTGCTTTTCAAGCAAGACACTTGCATTGTCAGTCCACAGCCAGTCTGTTCCTACGTGAAATAGTCACGCAGTAGTTTTGACTTCCTCCTAGGTAAAATAGTCACGCAGGAACCATTTTCTGACTTTGTCACAAAAAATCAAACAAAATAACATTTTCAAACCGAGTGCATGTTGACTTCACAAACGTACCACGATAACCATGAAAATGTTCGGTTCCATGTGTCAATTGCGGGAGTGTTGTTCGATTTGTGCTGGGCACTTCCCGGTTACCCAATACTGCGCACCGCTCGTGTGCATTCTCAAATTCTCGGGTGGGTTGGCGGTGTGGCGGCTTCACAATCAAACAAACACACAAATAAACGGTCATCCGTAACGATTCATCAATATCTGTTAAATCAAACACAGAGCGATTCCGTCTTATCAAAGATGGCCATCTTCCCTGAAACGAAGGAAGGAAACATGCACAGTTCCAATGAATCTACACGGGTTGGTCACTCCACGAGTCCAACGTATAACGTATAAGTGAGCTGCACAGGCGCACCGCATGATGGGCAAGACACAGTAAAGACACTACGAACGATCATTTGGTACAAACGTGCTTGTATTAGGCAAACGACGTGACAACTTTTTCTCGCCGTCCCAGCTTCTTACAAAAGACATCGAAAAAAAATGTCAGGGTCCTACACTTGCGTGATATGAGGATTGTGCAAGTCAACTTGACAAGTCAACTTGACAAGTTATAACTGGTCAAGTGATTTGAAGAGGAGTAAAAGGGCAAGACGCAAGTCAACTTGTCAAGTCAACTTGTCAAGTTGACTACTTTGTCAAGTGGAACTTGTCACTGCAAGTGGGATTTGTCACCTACGAAAAAAATTCTGACGCCGGCAAATATTTTTTTCAGAATCGCTATCGCGTCGAACAAGGTGTTTGCGGGATTTTTCGGTCCTTTTTTTGCGTGTTGTAGACTGTCTAAAAAAAGTGTTTTCGGATGGACAAGATGTGAAATATGACGGTCACATGAACCCCCGTCCACATCTTTTTCAAGATACACACAGTCACGAAGCGACACAGGTAGTACACAGAAAATTGGGATAAACAAAGAGAGAGAATATGTGAGTTAATAAAACATGGGAATGAAGAGGCAGGAGCACACACTTCGCAGTAACAGACATGTCTCACCTCACGTTCTGTCCGCAGATTGTTGCGGAGACTACGCCAACGCCGCAGCAACACTCCAAGTCCGAGTGTGGCCTCTCGTGTTGAGAACATCTAAAAATATTTCCAAGAACATCGTGTTCAACGCAAAAAATTGGCAAAAAGGTCAAAATCGAAAAAAATAAAAAAAGTGATCCATTTTGACCTTTTTTTGGCCATGACCGTGACCTGATCCTTCCCCCAGTGCCCCTCAGGGGGGGGTCTTGGGACAGCTTGCGGGAGTGATTTTAGGGGGGTCACCACGCAAGTTGACTTGACAAGTTGACTTGACAAGCTGTCACTTGTCAAGTGATTTGAAGAGGGGCCGGAGGCGAGGGTGACAAGTCAACTTGACAAGCGCAACTTGTCAAATTGACTTGTCAAGTTCCACTTGTGGAAAAACGCAAGTGTAGGACCCTCAAAAATGTTGTTATAGAACAAGTTCTAAACCCAGAAACTGTGTTCTTGAAAACACTGCGAACGATCATTTGGTACAAACGTGCTTGTATTATTAGGCAAGCGAAGTGCCAACTTTTTCTCGCCGTCCCAACCTCTTAAAAAAGACGTCAACAAAAAATGTTGCTATAGGACAAGTTCTAAAATCAGAAACTCTGTATTAGAACTCAGCTGTGTCACAGCGTGACTATAGCTCTTACTGCGACCGCAGCCTCGGGTTGGGGTTCTTGCTCAAAGCAACACACACACTCTCCAGTACGGTGCAACACGCATATGTGTTATCAACTTCCCAGGATGGTTAGCGGTGTGGCGACTTTACAAACTAATCAACAAAGCCATGACTCCAAATCCATTGCGGGAATGCAATCGTGCTGTGAACTGTACGGTCACCCCATTACTGCACACCACTCGTATGCTTTCTCAACTTCTCGGGAGGGTTAGCGGTGTGGCAATTTTACAAACAAACAAACAAACGAGCCAAAGGTGTATACCTACCCTAGTTGGGGGGCATCAATCCTTGGGCACTTTGTTCCTTCATATTTAGTGAGACTTTATTGTTTGGACCTGTTAGCCTGACGATGCAGGCCAGCCCACAAAGCAGGTCGGCCCTGAAATAGGTCGGAAATGGTCCGGGAAAGTCTTTTGGGGTTTCAGTGATTAATTGGGTTTGCATCACCTTCTTAGTCCAGTAATTAAGGTAGGGTTGGATTAAGTTTGTCTTTGCCATCTAACAAAGAAAAAAAGAAAGACTTCGTGCCGACTACACAAACATACATCACCTTGCATACACGTGTCCAAGGTCTATTGGGGGAGTGCCGTCGCGCCGGGAGTCTGCGGACGACCTCATTACTGCGCACCACTCGTGTGCGTTCCTAAAATGAAGGGAGGATTATCGGTGTGGCGGTTTAAGTAACCAAAACCAAAACCATCAGTCACGCGAACGACCGGCCTGGGAAAGTTTCTACGTATATCGCGCAGACAATGCAGAAAGAAGCTGTGGTAGTCCTGCTACTGGAGGTATTTACACGTATATGACTACAGTGAGAGCCAGACGAGAGCTCAGACATAATTTCCCAGAGTACCAATGCTATATCGCAGTGGGAAGCCACGTGGATGTAGGAAACGACCCAAATGACAGAACGCTAACGCTAAGTGGGGAGTAGGCACACAGCAAAGCGCAAATCACAGTCGTCATATTCCTACACAAACATGTTGGTCTCAAACTAACGCACTGGTTCACAGCTGGCACAAACCTCGTGAAATGTCAGCGCTTGAGCACATGGCCCAAAGGCCATGTCCTATGGCTGGAGGCCAAATCACATAACAATGTGAGCATCAACATAGTCAATATGCATCAAGCCATGGCGAATTGGCATGATTTGCAGCGGCAGGTCACCTATCTTCTGATAATATACGCAGATTAATGATAGACGCAGCGCTAACGCAGCGGCGAATAATGAGATGTGATTTCAGCGCGGCACTCTCTGGCTATGCCTACGCCAAGTCTACACCTGAGCTATATGACAAGGCGGACAAGTTTCTCGAGGACTTCGTGCATTTAAAGCACTGGACACTGATTGAACGCACACGCGCAGGGATCTCCTCAAGCGATCAAGCGCGTCGCTCGACCACATCATCACGTGGAACCTGACGTGCACGAAAACATGCACAATGCAAAGCTCAACGAGCAAAGTTGATTGGGTGGGTGTAGAAGCATGAATATTGTGCACAGTCTGATGAGATTTGCTGACGTATTGGAATTCCAAAGGCCAATTACGATACCCAGGAGGCCAACCAGGTGAGCTGAAGTTGACGTAGATAGACCCAAACCAGCTCCCCCGCATCCAGCCAAAATTTAAAGTAACCACAAGGCCAATAGCTCCAGAAATACCCAGAAGCTATACGGCAGGTGAGTGCAGCGCTGAGCGGGCAATGCTTCGCATGATTGATGTGTAAATCACAACAGCCAGACAGCTGGTTTCTGGTTTGTGTAACCGGGCCGCGATGAGCATCAGATACACTCGAGAGAACCCATCGACAACGTCGTCATCTTCGCGCGCGCTTGTCACCACAATGCGCGACAGCTGGAAAATCAGGAGCACGATTGGCGATTGGGGAGGCCGGAAAACCAGGCCCGAGAATCTCGAAGGCTGGTATGTACAGTGGGTGGAGATCTTCTCGTATAGGATTGCGAGAATTTGGATGTTGCACAAAATATTTTGGACCGAAAAGCTCCGCAATGAGATGTTGAGATATGGAAACACGTTTTTCAGAATATGTATTGTGCTTCGCACTGCCGAAAGTGCCGTAGGACAATCTGCGCTTGTGCGCAGTCTAAAGGTCGATTTGGGAGTACCCAAGTACTATCAGGAGCGCACCTGGTAGACATTCTCAAATATCAGTCGATTTCGTCATGGTGAACTTTCAAAATTCGTTTTGATTACTATTCTAATAAGAGACAGAAAAATAGCTCACTCCCATATTTACAATCAGGAGCGCGCCTGGTATCTCAGGTAGTTGCAGCATGTGTTGCAGTGCAAGTTGCAGTGCAAGTTGCAGTGCAAATTGCACTACAAGTTGCAGTGTGAGTTGCAGTGTGGGTTGCAGTGTGAGTTGCAGTGTGAGTTGCACTGTGAGCTGCACTGTGAGCTGCAGCGTGATGTAGACGCACGAATGAAATGCACTTCTCAAAAGTGAGCTCACTTCCCACAAGTACTTTACGACAGAGTGTGATTCAAAAAACAGATTGTAATGCTGACTTTTGGTACATGTGACCTGACACGTATCCCACTTTGTCCGTTGGGAAGGCTGCGTTCATTCGGCATCCCACCATGTGCCCTGTTGCAGTGTGTTGCAGAGTGTTTCAGTGTGGTGCGGCGTGTTGCAGTGTGTTGCAGTGTGCTGCAGTGTGTTGTAGTGTGTTGCATGTGTTGCAGTGTACTCCTGTGTGTTGCAGCACAATGACTGCAGCCCATCACATCCCCTGGTGTTGCAGTGTGTTGCAGTGTGTTGTAGGGTGGTGCAGGGTGATGCAGGGTGTTGCAGGGTGTTGTAATGTGGTGCAGTGTGCTGTAGTGTGATTCAGCACAACGATTGCAGCCAACTACATCCCCTGATCTTGCAGGGTAGTGTGTCGCAGGGTGTTGCCGTATGTCGCAGTGTGTTGTTGTGGGTTGCAGTGTGCTGTAGTGTGTTGCAGAATGTTGCAGTGTGTTGCAGTGTGATGCAGGGTGCTACTGTGCGTTGCAGTGTGTTGCAGTGTGTTGCAGTGTGTTGCAGTGTGTTGCAGTGCGTTGCAGCACAATGAATGCAATTCACCACATGCCCTGGTGCTGCAGTGTGTTGCAGGGTGTTGCAGGGTGTTGCTGGGTGTTGCTGGGTTTTACTGTGCATGAGAGTTGCAGTGAGTTGGAGCACAATGAATGCAGCTGACCACATCCACTGTCAGTGTGTTGCAGTGTTTTGCAGTGTGCTACAGTGTGTTGCAGTGCATAGCAGTGTTTTGCAGTGAGCTGTGGTGTGTTGCAGCATGTTGCAGCACAATGCATGCAGCCCCCCATATCCCCTGGTGTTGCAGGGTGTTGCAGGGTGTTGCAAGGTGTTGCAGTGTGTATCAGTGTGTTGCAGCGTGTTGCAGTGTGATGCAGAGTGTTGCTGAGAATTGCAGTGCATTGCAATGTGTTGCTGTGTGCTGCAGTGTGTTGCAGTGTGTTGCAGTGTGTTGCAGTGTGTTGCAGTGTACTGCAGTGTGTTGCAGGGTGTTGCAAGGTGTTGCAGTGCGTGACAGTGTGTTCCGGTGTGTGTC
>Ga0105053_10009225_pt1 | contig 12602 bp, 17 predicted proteins | sample BON01_FD_78093 | JGI IMG/M metagenome (GOLD analysis project Ga0105053, IMG submission 78093) | Freshwater microbial communities from Lake Bonney liftoff mats and glacier meltwater in Antarctica - BON-01 | ecosystem: Environmental > Aquatic > Freshwater > Ice > Glacier meltwater | place: Lake...
AATTCTGTCATCTCGTGTCCGACGGCCGAGCGGCCTAGCTGCGTGTTAGTCATCAGACCCATATGCGTTAAGATCTCTGTCATTTCCCACTCCTCGTGCTTGACGGCACTGACAGATGTGGGAAAGGCCCATTTCCGACATCCATCTTCGTGTTCTTGGGTTGTTCCAGGTACAGTGACTTACATTGTTTGCATTCGTCTGATTCTTGTCACCCCCATTTCTTGAAATTCGCGGCACACGGGAACTGGAAGCTAAAGGCGGCACTTGGCTCTGAAACTGACTCGTTTGTCTTTCCAGTGATCTCCGAGTACCGACCTGCAGTTACCTTCTCTCTTCAGGAATTTGGCTGTGAGATTGTCGTGCTCATGGATCTGGAGTCTAGCTGCCATGATGTAGGCCCGAGTTTTGCCTACCTTGCTCATGGTGCTGCAGTGGACTATGCCAGAAGCTTTCCATGTAAATATTGGGCGTTGTCTCAGGCTTGTCCATCTTGCCTCTGTCTCCATGTGCCTACCTTTATCTGCCCGCCTATCTGCCATTTCATTGAAGAACTCTCCTCTGTGTGATTTAATTTTGACAAAGAGAGTGAAAAGGACTAGGTCAATCCTAACCCTGATTAATTCGAGGATTTCTCGTAGGATGTCTCCGTCTGGGGTGTCCTTGATGGTCGAATTGATTCCTTCTCCAATCAATTTCTGGATTGCCATCAGAAGGCATGTAGAGTTCGTGAGCAGGATCAGTAGCCTCTGACTCCCGGCATATTGTATCGCATCTTCGAGGGCGATGCATGCTGCTTCATGTTCCGCTCTGTTGGAGGATAAGCATTCCTCTTCTTTGCCCACTTTGCAGAAGCCTCCCATTTCGCCTTCGTGCCTATAGAAGCTCCCATATTGCCCTTCTCTTGTGAGCCGTCTGTAGCGTATATCAGGCCCCCCAGGAAGAAGGGGATGCCAATTAGGCCCGCCTCCGTGCCTTCCCAGTATATACCCTCGACCCCCTTGACTCCATTGTGCGGAACATCTTTGACTGAGATGGAGTTCAGCAGTGACTCAAGGTCATCTAGCCACCCGACCCAATCAATCATGTATGTTCCCTTACAGGTAAATAGATTTCAAAAAAGTATTTTACTTGTCGTTCAGTACAGATATTTAAAATCATGTTCCGGAGATTTGTAATCTCCAGAATCTGATCCTCCGCACAAGACCATGCGGTACTGAACTGATTACTCAAAATAGTTGGTTTGTTCATTTCCAGCTGACAGAAATCTGTCAGGTGGAAATATTTTGTACCACAGTTGTACCAGTTTCGAAGGGGCATCTTGGGGGGGGCAGCCCTTGAATATTTTTACGTGATTCATAGGAGCGGGCGGTAGATTTTTGGGGATGATGTGTTGACTGCTGATCCATACTTCCAATTTCCTGTCGTACGCAGCCAGCTCATCGTCCCCTGTTAATCACCATTGTCTTTTCCTAAAGGCCTGTTCTCTCGTTGTCATAGCTATGACAGAGCCCTCCACTGGAAGAGGAGTTGTCCCTAGTTTCGATTTGCCAGCTAGGGCCAACACTATTCAATTATTGGTGCTTTGGAGAGTTGGTAGAATAGTAGCCTGATCCTCATAGCCGAGGCCGGTCCAGTTGATAACTCGCGGTCCTAGGGACTTGGAGCCTCATGCTGTCGAGTCCCCTCTAACGCTGTCGAGTCCCCTCTAACGACGTTGTCGAAGAAGGGAGGTGCTTAAGCGCCGTATCTCCTATGTAGGTCGTAGCACCCACTACTAGTTTGGCCTGTCGAAGAACTTTCCAAGCAAACGACCTACAGTTGGGGTCTTTGTCCATGGTTTCTTGGAGCAGTCTTTCTTTGTGTAAGTCAGTCTTTATATCCTCCGGGGAACTAAAGACTTTCGAGAGGAGGTGCCAGCGCGCCCCCTCCATTTTGCATGGACCTGCCGGGGTGATCAGGGTGGATACCCTTTGGAAGGTGCTCGCCGTGAAGCCCGCTGGGGGGTTCTTGATCATGGACAAGAAATCTTCATCATCCAGTTCAATCTCTGGAAGCTTGAAAGGATTCCTGGCTATGTGAGATGTTGAGAACCTCTCCCTTGCAGTGGCCCTATATGTGATTGGCGAGAGTTCAGCCTAGTACTGCCTTGGTCGCCCCATCCCTCCTTCATTGTCCGAAGTTGACCAATGAGAGGGGGAAGGGGAACGTTGGCTTCCTCTATCTCGGCCCAATGAGCTTCTAGTTGGTTGTCCACGAATGACTCCACAAGGGGGTGCATTGGAACCCGCCAAGAAGAGCTGATTGCTGAGGCATTGGCTGCTGGAGTTGTTGCTAATAATCTGTTAGCTTTCAATATGGCGGCTGCTGCTGTTGCGGTGGACAGTACGGCCACAATTATTGAGCAAGCAGATGTTCAAGTTCAGCAAGCATATGCATTAGTTACACACACTCAGGCCTTGCTGGCAAATACCGGAGGCATGGCGATGGGTGTTGGTCTTGGTGGTGGCAAATACTGGAGGCATGGGAATGGGTGTTGGTGTTGGTGCCGTGCACGCTGCTCATGCTGTGGGTGCTTTGGTGGTGAATACCGGAGGCATAGCGATGGGTGCTGAGGCCGTACACGCTGCTCATGCTGTTAGTGCTGTTGGTGCTGCTGGTATTGGCGTGACACAGGCTGTTGGTGCTGTCGGTATTGGTGCGGCACAGGCTGTTGGTGCTCTCGGTATTGGTGCGGCACATGCTGTTGGTGCTGTCGGTATTGGTGCGGCACATGCTGTTGGTGCTGTTGTCGGTGCTGCGAACAACTTATTGCAAATCACAAAAGTCAAGGTGAAAATCCATATCGTGCAAGCTGTGTTCATATTTGCGCAACAACGTGCGAACGTATTTAATCGAGTTTCCACGTTTTTGCGTGAACTGATTGTCGATGCACAAAATGAACTAGACGACGCGCAAATGCTACCCAATGCCGAAGACCACCCCGCGGCACATGTGCCGCCCGCAGTCATTGGGCTGATAAACAATGGTCTGGTCGACGCCCAAGATGGAGTAAACGCAGCATCGCTTCAGATTGTGCCGTGGTTAGCTAGATCGTACGGGGCAATTCAGGGTGCTTTCGGCTACATCAGCGATCGATTTGGTGCTGCTTATCATGCATCGCTTCCCCAACGCATTGAATATGATGTATCCGAGAACGGTTCTGTCCATAGCAGTGGTAACGCAAGCCAGTCGCATTACTCTTCAGTTTCTCGTAACTCTTCCCACGCTGCTCCCGCCGATTCCAATGCTCGCGACGCGTTCAATAGACAATCAAGGGCTGGTTTTATACACGGGCATTATCAATATAAACAGCAGATGGATGCATAACCTTCCCAATTCAAAGCGATGATCCCACTCATCAAGCAGAACACGGCAAAGAAATGGGTCATTGAAACACATTGCAACGGCGCAAACGCACATTCGAATTTTGTTCAAATTACCAAAAACATATTTCTATCTTTATTGCTAAATGTCGACACTTTGACACTGTTTGGTCTCACAGCAAAGTTCGTCGGAGATGGGATGGTACTAAACGGTAGAGCTAGCAAAATAAATCAACATGCCTCGACAAATCGACATTGAAGCTCACACACGCGAACGATGCACCAATAAAATTTCCACCGGTATTCACGAGATTTGTGACAGAAATATGGTATCGACGACACTCAATGCTGCACCACTACGACCGACTTTACCGTATCACACCCATCAAGCCGAGGTGGTTTTGCGACGACTTTTACACGCGTAGTACACACGATTGGTGTGTGTACATGATGTTTCGGTGTCGACGCTGACGACACTCGTTTCACAACACAATCAGGCAGTCCATACGCGTTTCGGTGTCGTATCGTGTGAATGTCGACGTGCTTGCGCACGGTGGGCGGTGCAAGCCGAGTCATGACGGTGCCACACAGTCTGTTTTGCTTGTTTTATTAAAAATGCATGTGCTTTATTTTGTGTCTCATACATGTTGTTGCACACGACACGCACGGGATAAAGGGTCCAGTATGTGAACATACTGTAGATGATGATGGCCGCCGAGAGCGGTCGTCCGGTAAGGATGAGGTAGATGATAATCATCGCCCGCTTCCAAAAAAATTCGGGTGCTTTTTTAAAGAGGTCAGCGGGCATTTTGTCTTCTCCCGATGCTTTTCTGTTAGCCATTCTGTTTATGAAGAGGTTAAATTCCTTGAATGTGGCGACTGGGTATCCCAGCCTCTCCTCTCTGCCAATCGTTCTGTAGGAGAAGATACCCGCCTCCTCCAGGAACGTGGTGTCCCTGACAGTGTTCTTATTAGAGCAAAAGTGTTGGGGGACATTGCATTCTACATGGGGTCAGAAGTGGGCTATGCTCCTGTGCGCGCCTGTGTTTTTCCCCCCCACGGGTGTGGCCTCCTTCCGGGACACAGTGACCGGTCCCATGTGTTCCCGTACACATGTGGCGAAGAGTCGGTTTGCGTTGGTCTGGAAAAAGGATTCCGCTGCTACAAGGAGGTTGTCATCTCTCCATGGACCTGTGGATAGAATCGAAGCGGGTTGCTGGAGCTGCTGGCTACCCTTGAATATGGTGGCACAGTCCAGCAAGCCCGTCATGTGGGTGAGTGTCTCTGTACTCACAGCGATACCCTCGGAGTCCACTATAAGCGTGTATTTATCCCCTGTCTTTGCCATCTGCTCTTGGAGGCTGGGGAAAACATCCTGCGCCTTTATTCTATCGGCACGGGGGGTGTCCTTGTCTCTAGGCCCATCTGAATCCTATTGGGCATTCCCAGTACACTTCACTCATGGTAGTGGCCTTGTTGTGTTTGTTGAGGACCCTTCGCACCCATTAAATTCTGAACTCGGAAATAAACGCACGTAGAGCTTCCAGCAAAGCTACTACACTATTTCTGACGAAGTAGAAAAAGCAACATCAATCAATCTGTTGCATGTTAGCCTTCCTACGACTATCTTTACTATTGCTGCTTTTCTTCAAGTTTTGTCAAGAAATCCCGGTGTTTCTTGATCTCAGATCTCAAGGTTTCAGCCCACCTGGGCATTCCTCTTATAACCCTTCTAGCCCCATCAGACAAGGAGTGAAGACCCATGTGTTCGAATACCCTGTTGGTGGCAAAGGTGGTTCTTTCTCCATCTTTGTGGTCCACTGCATCAACGTAGGCGGCTGCGAGGAAGGAATGCTTATGCCTAACGGCAGTCTGCTCTTTGCTGCGCCCGTGCTGACGCTCTTTGGCTCGCTGTCTGGCTTTGGCCTCACGGAACACCTTGTCCTTCATCACCTCTTGATCTGCCCGTTTCATCGCCATAAGTGCATCGCTATCGGTCTCCTCCGAGGCTGGAAGCATCCTGCTTTGGACTGCCTCCTGCTATGCCCGTATGTGGTTTTGGAAGAAAACTGCATCAACTCTATCTGTTTGAGCCAGCGGTTTCCTGGCTGGCTGCGGTTTTCTGGAAAATTCTTCCGCGGGCAGACCAAAGCTGATGATGGTGTTGTCGAACTTTTGGTGCGCTATGTCATTGGATACTGCTCTTGGAGATGTGAGGGGGAAATTCCAGGAGATGCCATGGTTTAGTTTGGCTTGTTTCTCCCCCCGTTTCCATGTGAGATTCGCTGGCGACGAGGTGGTTCCCTTGGACTTAGCACAGAATTTCGCCAGTCTATCATCAGCCTCCGCTAGGCTCTTTTCCATAGGATGAGTGTGGTTGTGTCGTCCCCCCGGGATGAAGCCATTCATATCCCCAATCAATATGACTCGTTCACCTGGGTGTCGGCTGATCAAGGCATTTATCAGTTTCCAAACCACGTCCTGTTGACCCCCAGCTGTATAGGTTGATGATATGCAGATTGCTACCGTTTTTTGTCTTGGTGTAATGGAGATCGACCTACCAGTAGTTGGCGGCTTTCGTGCTCTTCCCCTCTGAGGGCCTTTGGAGGACCCCGGGTGGAGAGAGAGGTGGGTTGCCGATGTGAAGTAGTGAGAGTTTAAGGCAGTCAGCGTTGTGAATTTGTAATGCCGACCCCGTTCATCTTGGCTCCCCACCCCATTGATTATCGCCGTGGATATGTGGATCGATTCCAATAGTGGGGGAAAAGGGCGTGTAGCTTGCTTTTGACCGCATCCACTTTGTTCTCCGGGATCCTCAGGTCTTGTAAACAGATGATGGGTTCCCCTTTCTCGAATAAGGCAAAGATTTCCTCTCTGCCTCCTCGGAACCCATGGGGTCCCACGTTCCACAAGAGATCCTCGGGTCGGAGATGGTTTGAGTGAGGTGGCCAATTGTTGACAAGGGAGTGTACCATGCAAATTTGTCGGCATTGTCCACCACATTCCAGGCCTCTCGGTTGAGGAGAAGCTTTTCGTTCCTGACCTGTCTGGGTTTGGCGTTGGCCCCATCGCATCCCATGAGAGATGTGCCGTGGGCTGCCAGGGTGGAGAGCCCCTTCTTTCTCAGCTTATGAATCCAGATAGAGACGTTAGTGCTAAGTGTATCATAGAAAGCTCTGATGATAAACCATGCTCGTTTAGGATATGTTGTGGCTGGGTCCTCCCAGAGGGTGGCGATATCAGGGATAGCCTCAAACTCTTCCTGTTCCATCCGCCATTCTCTGAGGATCGCCCTCCACCGCTGGATCCCCGAGCGTGAGCACCGGATTGTCCTCAGCTGAGAGGGGTCCATGTTCGTGTATACAGCCTGGGGGGGCGGTGGGATGTCCGCTCCTGCCTGGGTCGTGGACGGTGAGAGTTCCTCTAACATTCGGGAGATGGAGGCTGCCGTGTCTTGGACGTCCAAGGACCTAGCAAGGCATGCAGTTAGCTGGGGTCATGAGTATTTCTGTGCTCCCTTCTCACTCCTCAGCAGCAGCTGTTTCATACCATTCGGGAGTGGTTTCCCTCTGTCTGGCTCTAGGGCCAGCTCGGCCAGAAAAAGCCCTGCCGTTGTCACCTCTCCCTCCGTGCTCTCATGCAAGGCCCTCAATTTAGGTCCAATGCTGTTCATAACATCAGAGACGTGTTGGAGCCGCTGAATGTGCCCCCTAGAGTCTCGATGTACCACTGAGGAGTTCTAGTGTCATCTGAGTCCAGGATGGCAGTGGAGAGTTGGGAGGTAGTGAAGGTCTCTGGAGTCGATTGAGTCTCACGGTACCGTCTTTAAAGCTGAGTATTCGTTTCACAACTTTAGGCAGCAGAGGGTACTGTGCGATTTCGCTGAGCAATAGCCCTACATGCTCCAATTTCCCCAAACTAAGTCTTTTGCTGTTCTCCGTACTTGTTTTTAGCCTTACCAGAGTGAAGGGGTTGGCCTCTCCTGGTTCCGGGGTCCACTCTCTGTTCCTCCCTCAGAGGGGCTGTCCATAGACTTCTGCCCTTCGGCCTCCTTATCCTCAATGCTCTCGGTATCAGTCCAGTGGAGGGCCGGGGGGGGGTCTGTGGGGACCGCGGGGGAGTCCTCCATGCCTCAGATCTCTTCCTTCAGGCCATTCATCGATCCACTACCAAATTCTTGCATCGTCGCCCCCTCCTCCTGTCTTTCTACAAGGGGAGCTTCTACCGGCACCGTGGGTTGGACTGGGGTCTTGTAGGTTGTTGCTTTAGCCTCCTCGCTGTCCATCTCGCGCTCGGGGTTTGAGGCACTGTGGGCTCTACCACCACCCCTCATCACCTTGGCAACCTCTTGCCACGTTCGGCCATCTTGTCTGTGAGGTCTCCGATTCTTAGGTTCTGGTGTATCATGTCTAGCATACCAAGAAAAGCTGCCTACAGTAATAACATTTGGTGGTTCCTACCGGGTTTGCTTTGGGGTACCTCTCATGAACTTGATCCCACGAAACTTGAGGCTCGGGTGGTTGACGTAGGTTGTAACTTTTCTTCCGCGCATTGATGGTGGTATCAATGTACACAGAGAATTGAGTTTTCTACATGGTCTTGCCGGGCCGCTTAGCCTCTGTCAGTCCAATACGGGTCCGGCCCCAGGACTCGCCAACCTTTTTGAAGAGTTCAGGCCCATTTCTTCGGATGGGGAAGGTTTCGTGCAAGTCATGGTGGCGGCACTTCCCTGGAGTTTGAGGATGTTGTGCATTGTCAATCCACCAGGCCCCCAGTCTGGGAGCAGAAATACTGTCGTCACCGGGGGAGTGTTGCCGGTTTCTTCGATCATGTATATAATGATAATGCAAATGAGCTCGCTAGCCGAGGGGCCTGGGATCACGCTGTGTGATAATGGATGCCCTGTCTCGACTACTGCCCCAAGCGGGAAATCTCTGATGATCATCATCTTCTGCTTCAAGGAGAGGGTAACAGCCCGTTGGGAGTTCAACCAGAGCAGCAAACCAACCTATTTACGAACGTTCTCGCAGCTTTGGTGGCGGACTCGACCTGGTCTGTTCGACGCGTCAGCCACAATGTTGCTAATGCAGAACACTGCGCACTAGAAACCATCCCTCTGGGTGATTGATGTCACAGTGCGAACGCTGGTTACTAGCCCGGAGAAAGCAGGAGGTGCCTCTGTGGTCTGGACAGCCAACTGACAATTGAGCTTCCTCGTATTTTTGACCTGGGCCACCCATTCTGCCAACATATGGAGAATCTTCTTGGCATCGATCGCTTGGATCAACAGTTGTGGGGGAAGCAGGTCATGCAACGTGATGGTGTTAGTTGCCAGTTCAATTTTGAAGTAGACCCAGTGGTTGCTATGAATATTGAAAGGAATATGTATCACCTTGACTTGGAGAGCTCGGTGAAAGAGAGCCGTGCACGTCGCGTGTGCTGCGTTCTTTATCTCTTTGAGTTTGGGCCCAAAGAAAGAACCTGAGATACCTGCGTCGTGTACCGGGTCAATAAGGGGTCCTGCCCGAGCCTTGAGTCGGGAGGTTTTTGGACCAGAAAGAATGGCCAAGCCATACTGTCTGGTGAGGTTAGGGAGGCATGGCTTGTAACCCCCACCTTTCCGCCCTAGCTATGATATGCAACGTGGAGGTAATGGTCTCCCCACACACCCAATTGGTGCCTGTGAGGGACAGGTAGCCCGATGGCCCATTGACCCCTGATTTCGACCTGGCAGTAGAAGAGGTCTGTAAAGGATAAGCAATATCGTGGACCGTGAACTCTGTCCTGGTCGGTCCCAGGATAGGTTGGCCCGTATATGTAGATGTGATATATAAAAGTTCCCCTACCTCGAAGTCAAGTAGTATCTCTGCGCGCAGGTCAGGAAATCGTGAGTGAGGTGGATGGACCTGTGGGACCTGGAGTGAGGGCCGGCTGGGTGGTCTTAAAAAGGAGTCCATGCTTGATCGAGCCAGATCCGATGGTCGGCTTCGCTGAATCGGCTTACTCCCTATTGGGTTAAGTCTAGATTTTTTGCGTTTGTCAGCCGACGAGTTCCACTTCAGCTGCATGGGGGTGGGCAGGATCGCCAACATCAAACCACACACACAGTACTTAAGGGAGCAGCACGCAAGAACCATCATGCACAATGAAAGCACTGAAGCGAGCTTTTGGTCTATTTTTTTAATGTGACTGACCCTCATTGACCGTGCAACGACTTTGCCAATCGTGTCCAGAAGCCATTGTCTGTTACGTTCCAGTCCCACAGCTTTATTTGTTCAATCAAGTCAGTAAATGAGTTGCAGTGCCACTCTGTCGATGTGCGTGCTAATTACGCTAGCATGGTTTTTTTGCGACATCTTCATCATCATCATATCGCATGCATTGGTCAACGTGCTGCATCAGGGCCTGCGTAAGTACTCTTAACGGCAGGGCTCAACCATGACAACCCTCTGCAGTTGGGAAGGCATATAGAGAGTTTGCAGATGACCATGGTACGTGCCATGCACTTTTATACGCTTGTACCCAGATTTTCTGCAGACCCTCCAACTCGCTCTGCGACCATTTGATGAGGGCTGCCGAGGACCAGAAGGCGCTGATCCCTTGCGGCATTCCCCCACCTGGTTCGTCTGACCGTCTGTGGGCGGGGGTTGCAGGGATTCTCACTCAGGTGGCTGTCATGATGGGGCATCTTCCCGGTCGCCTCCGTTGCAGACCTTGGATCGCTGTCCGGCCCCTCTAGTACTCGAACTTCAGGGTCCAGGAGGGGGGAGGGAACAGCAGAGGTGAAGCCTTCGGGGAGCAGTGTAATGATGAGACGACGGTGATAATCACCGTCGTCGCCAATGTCGCCGAGTCATTATTATCGTCATTGATGTCTGTCATCGCAGCGCTCGTGCAGATATTGGTATGCCGATGTCCGCGAATCCCATTTTCCGTGAATCTTGTCCTCATCACAACCTTTTCCAACGTATACTCTTGTTTACAGTAACTACTGTTCAAAAATGCAGTTTCAGTCTCCCATTACTCAGGTATGATTATGTCTGTCTTTGAATAGTCTAAAGGTCGTGATGGATGTGGACATGCTGCTCGACGGTTCGGGAACACCATAGTTTGATGTTGCTGCAGTCACGACAGCCCGCAATGGTTTTCTCTTTGTGTTACCTAGACATTCCACGGGTAATTTTCCCTTGTGTCTTATTTAGTTGTATCAGTGTCAAGTTCAGTGTACATCCAGTTTTTTATGCGGTTCAGTGCAAATTGTAATGGCCGCAAATCAACAGTAAATCGTGTGCATCCCACATTCCACGACCCTGACTCCCCGGCACTGTGTATTTTGAATCTGGTTCCAGACTTGTCACTTCCTTCTGCGAGCCTCTTTGTGTGGTTTTGTGTAATTGGTGTATTTGGGAGAAAACACACCATCACTACTTACTGCATTGTGTTCATCTCACCCATCTGGGCAAAAAATTACGGTAAATTTGCCTTGATGTAATTGCTTGGTGTATTGACTCTCTGGAGCGCATCTTTGCGAAATGGGCGTCATCCATCTCGTAATAATCTTCTCGCGCTGGAGAAAATTTTCCGAGACCGAGTGCACCACACGGGCCCTTGCATAGGCAACACGAACAGCTTATCTGAGAGTCTCCCGCTCTGTGATCAATTGGGATGCGGTACTGTCTGATGATGTATTACTATAGTATTTTGACTGTGCAATGACTTTGCCAATCGTGACCAGAAGTCTTTGTCTGTTACGTTCCAGTCCCACAGCATCAAGTCAGTAAATGAGTTGCAGTGCCACTCTGTTGCAGTGCCACTCTGTCAATGTGCGTGCTAATTGCACTAGCATTGTTTTTAACGACATCTTCATGCCGCATGCATTGGTCAACGTGCTGCAGCAAGGCCAACGTAAGTACTCCTGACGGCAGTGGGCACTCATGACAACCCTCTGCAGTTGAGAGGGTACATAGAGAGTTTGCAGTTGACCATGGTACTTGCCATGCATTCTTATACGCTTGTACCCAGATTTTCTACAGACCCTCCAACTCGCTCTGCGACCGTTCGATGAGGGCTGCCGAGGACCCGAAGGCGCTGAGTCGCCGCTGACCCCTTTCTTTGCAAAGAGTTTGGCAGATTTTTTTGGCGTCAGCAGATGGCTTTTGATTATATCACATGCCACTTTTGCTTTTTCACGGACTACTTCTCTTGTGGCGCTCATGTCACCCGATCCGGTGCCCCAGTAACCTAGGTACCTGCAAGCGTCATTGATGTCTAGCATTTGAGACGTTTGCCATTTATCCTCACATCTGGTACCGGCTTGCTTTCCCTTCGCTTCCAATCCTTGTCAATTACGAGCCAACAAGTTTTTTTCACCTTGATCTCCATACCACATTATGTTGTGAACTCCTGCACCACGTCTAGCAAAGTTTGCACTCCTTCTGGGGTCTCAACAAAGATCGAGATGTCGTCGACAATACCTGTATCATTAAACTGGTAGCCGTGTTCAACGTCTGGAATACTGTCTTCCTGGTCCTTGCCAATCTGCAAACAATGGCTGATCCCCTGATTCTGCCCAGTCTCCGTGAGCATCCGCAACAGAGCGTTGATATAGATGTTGAACAGTTGCGGAGACGTGATGCTTCCTTGCACTACACTGGGCCTGTATCAATTGTGATTGTTGCACTTTCTGTGTCATCTGGAGCCAGACGGACTGTTGTACTATCGTAAATCTGCTCCAATAAGTCAACGTCTGGTATATGAAACATGTTCATCACGTGCCAGAGAGCTGACTGCGACATTGCGATGAAGACGTTTCTGAAGTCGATGTCGACTCGATAGACTCGTTTGCCTTGTCTGTGGGCTTCAAGCGTGACAAAATGCATTTTTTGCATGTTGATGTTGACACTTCGACCCTACCTGCCCCCACCCTGCCCTGGTTCTAACACATTTGTCTGTTCCAGGATCCTCTTCAGCCCTTCGTTGATGATGTAACTGAGCAGTTGGTACCCACTATTTAGCAGCACTACCGGTCTTTGATCAGGCGTTTTGTTGGTGCTGCCTCCTTTGTGCAGTTGAGAGATGGTGCCATTCATGGTGGACCGACTCTGACGCGCGGTGTCAATGGTTTTCTCGGGTAGAGTCAATATTTCATTCACCCACGCTTGCACGATCAAAAATTCCTCATCTGACATTGTCTTCAATAGCTCATTGGGGCACTTGTCTGGGCCTGGCGCCTTGCCTGGT
>Ga0105053_10009227_pt1 | contig 12602 bp, 8 predicted proteins | sample BON01_FD_78093 | JGI IMG/M metagenome (GOLD analysis project Ga0105053, IMG submission 78093) | Freshwater microbial communities from Lake Bonney liftoff mats and glacier meltwater in Antarctica - BON-01 | ecosystem: Environmental > Aquatic > Freshwater > Ice > Glacier meltwater | place: Lake...
AATAGAATTCTAGATCTAAAAGGACTGGAAATTATCCAAAGCAATTCGATCTTAAGAACGGGTGATCCGATAGGTTCCTACTATGGATATATAGCGGATGGAGTCTATCAGAATCAAGCAGAAATCGACAATGGTCCGATCAGGTTTAACGGAGTGGTAGCTCCAGGAGATATTAGATATCTTGATATAAATGGGCCTGATGGAGTTCCTGATGGCAAGGTAAACTCGCTGGACCGAACGATAATTGGGGATCCTTTTCCTGATTTGACATATTCTTTTACTGGAAATTTCTCTTTCAGGGGTTTTAGTTTATCCATGTTCTTTCAGGGTGTGAGTGGAATAAGCCGTTTTTCTTATGAATCGACAAATGGAAATATAACGAGAAGGTTTTTAGATAGATGGACTGAGGACAAACCCTCTAATTTCCCTAGAATGAACGGCATCTCAAATACCATTGGGTCAACATTTTGGCTTCAGGACGCATCCTACTTACGTTTGAAAAATCTAGAATTCGGTTATGATTTTGCGACTAAATTCTTTGCAAATAGTAAATCAGTCAAAAATCTCAGAGTATATATGCTAGGCACTAACCTTCTCACCTTTACGAATCTTGAAAATTGGGATCCGGAAAAGTTCTCAGGGGATTATAACAACACCTCTTATCCTCAAGAAAAATCAGTAACAATTGGTCTTAACGTAACTTTTTAGAACACTCCAACTATGAAAAATTACATAAAAGTACTAGTACTTGCGACGCTTATATTCTCAGGATGTAGCGAGGATTTTCTAGAGATATCCAATCCAAACAAACTTGACAGTGAATCTTTTTGGAAAACTGAAAGTGATGCGTTGACCGGTCTTGTGGGGTGCTATGATGCGTTGCAAAGTGGGAATCTGTATGGAGGTGGACCCTGGACCTCAGGAGTAAATCAAATAGAAGGCATCACCGATGACGCTTATTGGAATTGGGGGCATGGCTTTGATGAGCTTGCCAGAGGAATTGCAGCTCCTTCTAATGGGAATGTTGCAGCATTTTGGGCTGCTAATTACATGGGAATCAGAAGAGCAAATGAAGTAATTGCAAACGTCCCTACTATCGAAATGAACGAAGTAAAAAAAGCCCGTTTCATAGCCGAAGCTAAATTTATCAGAGCGTTGCTTTACTTGAATTTGTCAATGACTTTCAGAGATGTGCCACTTATTCTTGAACCTCAAGAAGTAAGCGATGCAAATATTGTAAAAAGTCCTAAATCAGAGATTACTGATTTAATTATTTCAGATCTTAAATCTATTATTTCTGATCTGCCAAACACGATTCCTGCAGGTGAGAGAGGAAGGGTGTCTTCTGGAGCCGCACTTAGCTTATTGGCAAGAACTTATCTGTATAACAACAGGTATCAAGAAGCTGCTGATGCTTCCAAACGAGTGATAGACGAGTATAATTATGGAATTCATCCTTCCTATAGAGAGTTATTTTCTCTGGCTGGAGAGGATAGTAATGAGATAATTCTTGGGGTTGAGTTTGAAAGAGGAATAAATGAGGGCCAATTGATCAGTCGTCACTTTGCTTTGCCTCCTGTTCACATCGCAGCTTTACCTGACTTGGTAGATGCATATTATTGCATAGATGGCCTTCCAATATCTGAGTCGCCTCTTTTTCTAGGTGATGCAACTGCAACTCCAACCCTCGAAACTATTGAATATATGTTTGATAAAAATCGATATATGAATAGAGATCCACGAATGGATGTCACCTTAATCACCAGTGGAAGTACTTGGAGTGAAGAAGAAAATCATGATACTCATTATATCAAAGCTGGTGTAGCTTTTAGAAAATGGAGTGAAGAACCAATAGGTGGAATTGCGCTGAACTATAGAGACAATGCCTTAAATTTTCAGATTATAAGATTTGCGGATGTATTGCTGATGTGGGCGGAATCTTCTGTGATGACTGGAGCATACAGTGAGTCGGAAGTTTATGATGTGATCAATCAAATAAGACAGCGGCCAGATGTGATGATGCCAAAAATCGAGGATGTAGAAGGAGCTGGCCTGTCGCCAGATCAGCTACTCAAGGTTATTAAGCATGAAAGAAGAATAGAATTAGCGTATGAAATGCTTCGGTATTATGACCTTGTTCGCTGGGAGGAAAGAGAGGAAGTCTATAAAGAAGTATTCGTTCCCAATACCAATGTGCGGAGATGGGTGGAGCCTAGCAGCAATGTTTGGCCGATTCCTCAGCGCGATATTGACAACAACAGTTTGCTTGAGCAACATATAGAGTGGAAGTGAAAATCAACCCTCATTGTACATTTACTTTAAAATGTATGATGAGGGGTAACTACCATTTCTGTATAAAGCCATATTAAGCGAACGGCTAAAAGTATCTCATTGATTTAAAGACATAATGATTAACAAAAGACTGCTTGGAGTGCTTGCTATCTCAATATCCATGAGCTGTTTAGTGTCATTTACGATACAATTAGAAGGTAAAAAGGAAGCTATTTCTACTTCAAATCAAAAGACGATAAATTCTGTAGGTATGGAAATGATCCTTATTCCTGCGGGGTACTTCTATATGGGTTCTGAAGGAAAGAGGATAAATGCCGATGAAGCTCCAATACATAAAGTGACCATTGCGAGTTCCTTTAGGATGGATGCTACAGAAGTTACGAATGCTCATTACGAGCTTTTTGACCCTGAGCACAAAAAATTTAGAGGCCAAAATGGACTCTCAAATAAGGATAAGGAGGCCGTGATTTTTGTCAGTTATCAGCAGGCTGTGGCGTTTTGTGATTGGCTATCCAGGAAAGAAGGTAAACCCTATCGATTACCCACTGAGGCAGAATGGGAATATGCCGCTAGAGCTGGCACCACCTGGAATTATTCCATGGATGATGGCCTTCCAGCCAGTTACCAAAAGAATCAGAAAACGACCTGGGGGGCTGATCCTACCGTAGATTTAAGCGTGAAATCTTCTCCTGCCAATCCGTTTGGATTATATGAAATGCATGGCAATGTGGAGGAATGGTGCTACGATTGGTATGGCCCTTATACCTCAGAAATTCAAACTGACCCAGTAGGTCGGGTTGACGGCAATTATCGCGTTACACGGGGTGGAAGTTACAGTACTCCGGTCGAATTTCTACGTTCTGCCAACAGGATGGCGATGATTCCAGAAGACAAACATTGGCTAACTGGCTTTCGCGTGGTTCAGGGAGAAATGCCAACCACGACGCCTTTGCCTGAACCGGCGCCTTCCGCATTAGGTCAGGACGTATCTCAAGAAATATTTCAATGGGACGAGTCCAACTCAGAAGCGTTCTTTGATGAACCAATTTCTTTCGTCAGAGCTCCTGCCACCGAATCCAACGTTCCTTTTTATGATCATAATCATTGCCCCGCACTTACTTACTGCGAAAATGGAGATCTGCTGGCAATATGGTTTACGACCAATGATGAAGCAGGTCGTGAGATGACAATTTTAGGCAGTCGCCTACGAGAGGGAAATCAGCAATGGGATGAGCCCTTAGAGTTTTTCAGAGTTCCCGACAGAAATGTGACTGGTTCTTCACTTTACCACGATGCAGATGGTCTTCTAGTCCACACCAATGGAATGGAAGCTGCAGGTTCTTGGCAAAGCCTGGCGATAATCATGCGTACAAGTTCCAATAACGGTGCTACCTGGTCAAAGCCAAGATTAATCAATGAAAAGCATCAGGTCCGAAATCAGGTCATAGCAGGGATGATCAAAACCAAAGAAGGATGGTTAATCCAACCTGCCGATGCTACTCCTTGGGGAGATGGAGGAACGGCCATACACTTGAGTAAAGACGGAGGCAAAACTTGGCTAGACCCTGGGACAGACAGTCCAGATGCTTTTAAAGAAGGCGGGAAAGGTGGAAGCATTGCAGGAATACATGCTGGAATTGTGGAATTGGAGAATGGTAGTTTGATGGCGTTAGGTAGGGGAGATAATATCAAAGATGAAGAAGGGTTAGATCGAATGCCAATAAGTATTTCTAGTGATTATGGAAAGACGTGGAAGTATTCCGCATCAGAATTTCCTCCAATAGACAGAGGGCAGCGCTTAGTTTTAAGACGACTAAATGAAGGTCCAATTCTGTTCATTTCATTTACCAACCATCCCTATCGTCTGAAAAATATGCAGAAAGGAATGCAGTTTACTAGTGATGGGGAAGAATATGTCGGTTATGGAATGTTTGCAGCGCTGTCTTTTGATGAGGGAAAAACTTGGCCTATAAAAAAACTTTTGACAAATGGGGAGACTCGATTTCTTAATGGTGGTGCTTGGACCGGTTACTTTGAAATGGACGACACACATGCTGAACCCCGAGGATATCTTGCTGCCACATAAACTCCTGATCAAGTCATCCATCTTGTTTCAAGCAGCTTATATTATCGCCTAAATCTGGAGTGGCTATTGGAAGGATCCAACTTTAATTTCACCAATAAATAATACTAATGTCAGTCAAACAATTTTTAGCCCTGTTTATTTGTCTCATTGCTTCTTCAACAGGATGGGCACAAGAGTACTCCCAGGCTGTACCAGGTGTGGTAGTCGACTACTCAAAACCAACCTCTGGAATCTATCTTGGAAGTCCTTCCATTCTAATTCTTCCTGATGGGAATTATTTAGCATCCCACGATTATTTTGGAGCTGGATTAAAAGGAAAAGCTAATACTACTGCAGTTTTTCGATCAACAGACAAAGGTGAATCCTGGGAAAAGATAACAGTATTGGAAGACAGCTACTGGTCAAATCTTTTTTATCACAAGGACGCTGTGTACCTAATGGGCACGTCCAGGGAATACGGAAATCTGGTCATCCGAAAAAGCGTGGATAAAGGCAAAACCTGGAGTTTTCCAACAGATGAAAAAAGTGGGCTTTTGCGGGATGATTTCGAATATCATACCGCTCCTATGCCTATGGCATTTCATAATGGGCGAATCTTTCGAGCGATGGAAGTGAGAAGTCCAGCCTATGGCTGGGGTGTCAATTTTGAGGCTCTGGTAGTTTCAGCGCCTGTAGATGCGGATCTGTTGGACGCCACTAATTGGACTGTTTCCAATCGAATCCATTTCAATCAGGATTGGCTGGGTTCTGCCTGGCTCGAAGGAAATATCATAGTGAACCCCGAAGACAAACTATTGAATATCATGAGGGTTGAAAACAAGGATTCGGGTGCCAATGTAGCAGTGCTTTCCTATGATGAGAAATCAAACCGACTGGAGTTTAATCCTGACACGGACTTTATGAAATTTCCTGGCGGAAGCAAGAAATTCACCATTAGATACGATGAGGAAAGCAACTTGTATTGGACCCTTTCTAACCATGTCCGAGATTTTGGTTTCAATGCCGCTTCTACAAGGAATTGCCTTACGCTGAGTTCCTCTCCTGATCTGTTCAACTGGACGGTTCACGAGGAGATTTTATATCATCCGGATGTCTCCAAGCACGGGTTTCAATATGCGGATTGGCAGTTTGACGGAAGCGATATCGTATCCTTGGTACGCACGGCTTTCGACGATGAATTTGGCGGAGCATCAAATAATCACGATGCCAATTATATGACTTTTCATAGGATAAGTGACTTTAGAACAAAGGCAGCTAAACGCATTGCGACTTACCAAAATGTCGTGCCGATAACAAATTAACTGACTAGTACAATCTTGATTGGCTCGAATGGGCAACTTCTTACTATGCAAAAAATTTTGAAAGATGAATTACCAGGTGGGCTATGGCCTGTGATGCTGACCCCTTTTACCGATGACAATACCATAGATTATGCAGGGATGGATTCCTTGACAGATTTTTACATTACCACTGGCGCCAACGGTCTTTTTGCGAATTGCTATTCCAGTGAAATGAATTTTCTATCCCAAGAGGAACGAGTTCAACTGACAAAAGCTGTGGTGAATATTTCTGCAGGTCGCGTGCCTGTGATTTCTACGGGAACATTCTATACTACAACTGAGGAGAATATAGATTTCATCAAGAGAATTTATGACCAAGGGGTGGATGCAGTCATTCTTATCTCAAGCATTCTGGTAAATGAAAATGAATCTGAAGATGTTCTTAAAAAAAAGGTGGATCGGATTTTAAATTCCACGGGAAGTATTCCATTAGGTATGTATGAATGCCCCACGCCTTACAAACGCTTGCTCAGCGTTGAGATGATGAAATGGTTGGCAGATACTGGAAGGTTTCTATGTTATAAAGACACTTCCTGCAACTCAGCTTCTATAAAGATTAAGATCGATGCAGTCAGAGGCTCCAGACTTAAAATATACGATGCGCATACTCCCAATGCCTTTTCTTCCATGCAGGATGGCGCCGCAGGTTTGACACCGATTTCTGCTAACTTCTTCCCGGAGCTTTATGTGCATTTTCTTGAATTGTTCAAGTCAGGATGTTACAAAAAACAGAAAGAATTGGGTGATAAAATGTCAATTATGGATAAGGTAATACATCAGCAATCTTATCCATTGGCAGCTAAAATGTTTTTGAAAAAAAGAGGAATTGATATTTCTAGTAACACACGAATGCCAAGCAAGGCCCTATCTAAAATGGATTCTTCCATCTTAGATTCCTTGTATGAAGAAGTTTTTCAGGTTTTTGAAGCGTATGAAATAAGTAAGAGGCATGTGCAGTAACCTTGCTTTTGAGAGTGTTAGTTTGACTCTTTTATTTGAAGAGGAGATGGATAAAAGCTACTATTTGAAACGAAAGCTTCTGGAGAAAATAGCAAGAATATGAATGTGGAAGGAATTCAATTTATAGAAAAGGGAAACATCTGAAGTGAATAATTTAGGACCTATGAAAACTAAATCACCTGAGATATACGTGGTAGGAAGCTTTGTAATGGGGTTGACTATCCAAGTTCCGAGAATGCCTGCAAAGGGCGAGACTTTATCGGGAAGAAATTTTAATTTAGGACCAGGAGGTAAGGGAGTCAATCAGGCCATAGCTGCCTCAAGAGCGGGAGCTAGAGTTAAGGTCGCCGTCTGTATCGGGGATGATTTATTCGGAAAACTGGCTTTGGAGATACTGGGGAAAGAGAATTTAATTTCAGAATCTGTGCGTTGTTTACCAAACAAGATTACAGGTTGTGGCTTTGTCACCTTGATGGAATCCGGGGACAATTCAATAATCATAGACCCAGGTGCAAATCTTGACCTTACCTCTGGGATGATACTTAAAGATGAAGAAGCTATAAAAAGATCTCAAGTAGTCATGGCGCAGATGGAAGTTTCCGATGGGCCTATTGCATCTGCCATGAGAATAGGGAGAAAATATGCTGTCATTACTATTTTAAATCCTGCTCCAGCCAGAATAATCTCTCCCTCCATCCTTTCAAATGTTGATATATTAACTCCCAATGAAAGCGAGGCAAAAATACTATTGGATTTGCCCATGGACAGTGGTAAATGCCCAGAGGAATTAGGTGAAATGCTTCTCAAACTGGGCGTGAAAACAGTCATTATTACATGTGGAGAAAAAGGAGCAGTGATAAGCGATGCGTCTGGTTCTGTCCGAATAAAGGCACCCAAGATTATTCCATTAGATCCTACCGGAGCGGGAGATTGCTTTAATGGGAATCTTGCGATCGGTCTGGCTTTGGGTTTTAAAATAAAAGAAGCTGTTGGGCGGGCGGTAATTGCAGGCACTTTCTGTGCCCAAAAATTAGGAGTACTTGATGGATTGCCTACTCGAAATGAATTGGATACATACATTAATAACCTAAAAGCAACATGAAAATTTGGACATCAGGAACTGTCGATCAGGTAATTGAAGACTCAAAAACAGGTTTGGTGGATGCAATTGTCACTAACCCAACCGTTATCGCTGAGTGGTGTCAAAACGGGGAATCTTTAGAAAATCTGGCAAAAAAAGTGATAGATGAAACTGGACTTTCACTCTATATTCAGCTAAAAGGCCCAACCTATACTGATTACTTAAGGCAGTTTGTTCATCTAAAAGCTGTGTCAGAAAGTATATTACCCAAACTTCCTTCAACATTTGATGGAATTCGTGCAGCAAAGAAAATAGAGGAAATGGGGACTGAAACTTTGGTAACTACGGTCTGTTCGATAGGACAGGCGTATGCTTGCGCGTCTTCAAACGTGACTACTATCTGTCCATATTACAATAGACTTCAAGAATACAATGAAGATGCAGATGAGTTTTTGAAGAACATTTCAACTATCTATACTACCAACGGAGTTAAGACTAAGATTATTCCTGCTAGTATTCGTACACTTGATGACATAGAGCAAGCATTAAAAAATGGAAGTAATGGAGTGATTATTTTTTCAGAACTGTTTCGTGAACTTTGCGATCACCAGGTTACCAGTGTATCCATGAACGGTTTTGATAAAGATTGGGAGCATATTGTATGGAATGATTAAAAAACGATTACTCAAGAAAAAAGCTAACTCAATTTGATCTCTAAACTACTCCCTAAAATTCAGACCAGAGATTAGGTTAAAAAAAACATTTTAACTTAACTGATATGAGCAAGTAAACACAACGAAAATTCACTGCAGAATTCAAGGCCAAAGTAGCCTGCGAGGCTGGATAATTATCGGGGACACGGGCTGCTACGCTGCGGCGCTCAGGTATTCATGGTTCGATCCCTTTGGAATTATATAATAATAAGATGGAGGAAAAAAGGAAAGGACTGCCAATCAGCCACAACCCTTGGAAAAATGATGGGCTTTTTAAAGTATCTCCACTTCCTCAAAGATGCTGGGTAGTTAAGAAGTTATTTTCGGCAAAGTCCAAGGCGCTCGATAGTTCGGCCAAATCAATTCATTGGCAGCTGTATTTCCTGTAAACTCTCTTTTCGCTTCATTCCAAATCAATTCCTCCGCCCCAATTCTTGCTGCAATATTGGGAATATGTGCATGCAGCGCTGCGATTCGTCCAGCCTCTGGCGGACAGACGGGTTGATTTCGGGTTTTGATGCATTCAACAAAATTGGCCACGTGGAGGTTGTGGCTATCAGTCATTCCTTCCAGTTTTTTGGCTTCTATTTTTGGGGCTTTTGCTTCGGGATCCCATTCCGGATAGATCTCATAGCCACCACGATTGACTACCAGCGTGCCTTTCTCGCCAACATACCCTATTCCATAGGGTTTGCCGTACGGCCCGGTTTGCAGCCCACCATTCATATCGTAATTTATCAGAAAGTCCTTTTTTGGATAAAGGACATTCATCGTATCGAAGGTGTCTCGATCTCTGTTTTCTTTATCAACATTGGCTGCGTAGGTAAGCACTTTGGAAGGAACGGCGGGATTATCTTCTACCCAGATCGCCATGTCCAACAGGTGAACACCCCAGTCAGACATCAGCCCTCCGCCATAATCCCAGAAATGTCGCCAGCTTCCGTGAAAGCGATTTGGGTTAAAACTTCTGGAAGGCGCAGGTCCCAGCCAGAAATCATAATCCACACCCTCGGGTATCGGAGTCGGTGGTTGGATGAAGTTGCCAAGTCCATAATTAAAGTTTGACCAGATATTCACCTTTCTGATTTTGCCGATGTAGCCGCTTTTCACCAAATCCCGGGCTTCGATAAAAGCTTGCCCTGACCGCTGCTGCTGACCCACTTGCATGATTTGGTTGTACTGATTTTTTGCATCCACCATCAGCTCACACTCACCAATGGTATTTGCCATGGGCTTTTCTACATAGACATCTTTTCCAGCCTGGCAGGCGGCCACAGCGATCAGGCAATGCCAGTGATCTGGCGTGCCGATAATTACCGCGTCCACATCGCTACGTTCCAGTAAGATTCTAAAGTCGGTGTAGCGTTCCGGTTTCTTTCCCGTTGCGGTTTCCACTTCCGCAATTCTCCGATCGAGTACATTTTGGTCAATATCACAGATGGCTACACAGTCCACTTCCGGTAATGCGAGGTGACGGCGAAGAATTCCAAATCCCATATTATTGCAGCCTATGAGTGCTACTCGGACCCGGTCACTTGCAGCGACGCCTTGCTTGGCTTTCAGTAGAGAAGGAGCTAGCCAAAGTCCGCCAGCTATAATTCCGGTGGATTTGATAAAAGTGCGACGGTCGGTCATAGGGTTTGGGTTTTGGGATGGGAAAAGAATCTCGAATTCAAAATACAGGAAATAGAGATGAATAGGAAGAGTGGGTGCTTAAAAGACTGTTAATATTATATGTATATCCCGAATAATGCCAGTGGCCATATTTTCTTTGATTTAGCAGACGGGTGACCGATGACCGAAGTAGCGTAAATACTTGAGTTCACCCAATTCTAAGATGCTTTTGTCTCTTCAGTTGCAGAAAAGCGGATATATAAATAATATTATTTTCTGTTTCTAAAATCAGGTCGATTGTAGGGTGAGTAAGCAACTTCACCCGTATAGATACGGATAAATTTGAAATTGATAAGGATAGGAAGGTGTAATTACATCCGACCGCTTTACGGATTACACCTAGCTCAACTCCTAGTCTACATTTAGTTGGGGGACTTTCGTAAAAAACCTTACAGACCTAATTATCACCCAAAAACAGTTTTTACCACTGCCAGATCTTTTTGATGAGCCGTCACCACATCCATCTGGCCTGCAGTTTTTGCTTCCAGGCACTGCTCGATGACCAAATGAGGCTTGATTTTTTTGTTCTTGAGTTGCTGAGCAAATTTGGAATAATTAATATCTCCGCTAGCAGAAAAAGTCTCATCCCAAATCCCATCTGTGGATTGTCGGAGATGAAGCTCCACGATTCTGTCTCCATACATTCTCAAAATGTCGAAAACTGCCAACTCGGAATTGTCAGATCCCCGATAGACCCAATGGGTATCAAAGCAAAAGGAGACATTTTTGGGATCGGTATTTTGAAGAACATGATGAATCTCCCGAGCTCCCGCCCGGAGTTCCATGTCATGGGTATGGTATGCGAGCGTGATTCCTTTTTGTCGGAGTAGTTTTCCAAGTTGATCCATAGCTTTCGCCTGAATTTTGAGTTGAGCATCAGATTTATTGACGGGATTGTTCCAACTGATCGGGCTTGGATTGGTGACAAGGATCTTACATCCAAAAGGAGCTGCTACCTCTGCGATTTCTAAAACATTTTGAATGGACTTCTCCAATTCCACGGAGTCGTGAAGTACCGAATTGGCATACATGGAAGGCATACTGATTCCGTTTTTTTTCATTTCTGGAATCAATTTATCCAGCATTGCAGCATTTTCGATAGCCGGTTCGTAGGCTTTCAATCCAGTTTTTGCATACAAAGTCATATCAGAAGCCAAATTTTCTCCCCAGACTTTATTATCCCTTTTAAAAAAGGTGATCCAGTTATATCCATTGCTAGCAATCGGCATTACTTCCAGTCCAAAATTTCGAAAATCCAAACTCATCAAAAGTGGCACTGCGGCCAAGAAATTTCTTCGTTGCATAGTTTATCTTAGCTGGGATGTTGGGTGAAGTTTGCACGTTCACCGGTGTAAAAATATCAATTTAAAATTGATAAGGATAGGAAGGTGTGATTACATCCGACTGCTGTACGGATTACACCTAGAGGAATGCGTAATCTATACTCAGTGGTCTAGCAGAAAGTTTGTGGTTTAGACTGGGTGAATCCCGATAATTATCGGGATGTAACTTCACCCAAATATCAAGATCAATTTGTAATTAGTTCTACGCCTCATCAGCCTATTGCAAATTGGATGGGGGGATTTACACTTAGACGAACGCCTAATCTACGCTCAGTGGGGGTATAGTGGTAAGAAAAAGAAGGTAGTATGCGACTTGGAGCTTACTGAAGGAGGAAAGGTAAAGCGATTTTATGCACTTCAAATCAAAGACTTCTCAGCCAAGTAACTTCGGCCGATCTTTGACCACCACATTGAAAGAGTAGCCCAAGTGACCACTGACAAATGGAAAGGATATCGACCTATTAGCAAGGATTACACTAAAAAGCAGATTCCAAGTGAATTGGGGTTAAATTTTAAAGCTAGTCACACCATGATTCATAAAGTGGAAACATGATTGCGGACCACCTACTCCTAGGTCATTAAAAGACACATTGATCGGTATTTGAGCGAATTTTTTTATAGAATCAATCAATCACAGAACAAAGAGACCATTTTCCATAATCTGATCATCAGAATGGTTAAAGCTGAAAAAATCTACGTACAAAATATGATATGACTTTAAATGGTCACCTCTAAAAGGTTGAAGGGACTTGCCCTTCAACCATATCAAATTGAATTTAGAAATAGTTTGTGATTTTAGTTTCCACCATTTCCTATACGAGGATTATTTGCATCCCACCAAAGACGTTGTTCATTGAGAGCTGCAGGAGTAATATCCTGTGGATTTATAAATCCTTGTTCTGAATTTGCTCTCAACCAATTTTCTCTGTTTAAATCTCCGGGTTCAGGCGTTGGGATTCTTCTCGGAAATTTAAGTTCATTATTATCTACTGGAGTTCTGGCAAGAATTGAAGATCCAAAACGGGGATACCCCGTTCTTTTTGAAAGCGCCCAACCTTCTTCAGGCAACCTATAAAAGTTTAAAAATGCTTGAATATATACCTTTTCAAGGTC
>Ga0105053_10009231_pt1 | contig 12600 bp, 17 predicted proteins | sample BON01_FD_78093 | JGI IMG/M metagenome (GOLD analysis project Ga0105053, IMG submission 78093) | Freshwater microbial communities from Lake Bonney liftoff mats and glacier meltwater in Antarctica - BON-01 | ecosystem: Environmental > Aquatic > Freshwater > Ice > Glacier meltwater | place: Lake...
TGAATCGTGGGCAGCGCAGCAGAATGATCAGCATGATCGTCTGGATCGGCCTGCTGGTTTGATCGACCCGAGCCAGCGCAGCCCTGGCACCGACGAGCATCCGAAGCGGCCCGCTGACCGACGGTCCGAAGCGGCTTGGGTGGCGGTGTTTTGGCCTGAACCAGAGCACCACCCTGCCCTTCGAGGGCTGAAGGAAAGAATCATGGAAAACCGTACCATCGGCACCCGCATGGGACTTGCAGCACAAACGGCCTTGCTTGCAAGAGCAAAAGGCGAGAGCGCCCTGTCGATTCTGGACAAGATTTGCAGCCCATACCACGGGCTGAATGCCGACTTCGATGCTTGGGACCCCGCTGACGCGAGGAGCCAGCATCCGGTGATCAGAAGCCACCTCGATGCGCACCCACAAGCTGCGCTGGGCATGTTGATGGTCGAAGCCTTTGCCCCAGACGGCCTCGCTGACCTGGCGCAGTACCAGCCTGCGTTTGACAAAACCACGGCGGGCACCTGGAGCGAGAGGGACGACGCGCTGGACCTTTGGTACGTCCATGTCGAAGAGCCGTTTCGCAAGCGCTACGACTTTTCCTGAACAAGTTGCCCAGCATGCCCATCTACCGGGTTCCAGGCGTTGGCATGGTGCACATGAAAGGCACCAAGCTCCCTGCGCCGTGCGCCGCCTCCATCTGGATTGATGGACTGGATTCGCACCAGCAAAGCTCAGTACCTGCCGGAAAACAGACCACCAGAGCGGCCCACAGGCGGGCTCTCTCCCTGGGGCCCAATGGAGCGCCACTCACGAGAGACAGCGTCCCCTGGCGGGTTATCAGAGTACCTGGCGCGTGCAGAGATCACCTCGACCTGCACTCGCGCAGGACGGTTGCGGTAGATGGTCGCCCGCAGCCATTCAAACTCGGCATCCAGGGCCTCCTCGGCAATGACCTTGTGCCAAAGCTTTCGCTCGCCCTCCCAGAAGTAGCCGCGGGCCTTGAGCTCGTCCTTGGTCTCAAACGGCGCGCCGTTGGCAAACACATGAAAGTCTTTTGCCATACTCGCATCGATCAAATGCTGAAGCACGGTCAAGCCTGAGGGCAGCTTGAAGCTGGAGACGACGTGCTCAAGCGCGTAACAGTCAGGCAGCGCGCGGTGCGCATCGTGGAAATAGCCCAGCTTGAACAGCAGGAATTCAAGCTTGGCCGAGCCAGCGCCGGCCGCCATCCAGTCCACCTGGCGCAGACTACAGCCCCAGGCAAAATTGTTGAGCCTGGGGAAGCGAGCCTCGAAGAATGGACGGTCGTGGGATGCGCTGTGCGCGATCACCAGGTCGGCGCCTTTCATGAACTGGGCGATCGAGGCCTCATCGAAAGAGTGGCCAGCCAGATTGGCATCGGTGAGACCAGTGAGCGCCACGGTGTGTGGCTCAAGCGCGAAACCGGGGTATTCCAGCCAGCTCCGTTTCTCAGGCTCCCCCACAAATGCACCGGTGGAGACATCCAGATGCCAGGCGATCATGCCGACCTCGATCAGCTTGTCCTCGCGAGGAGACAGCCCGGTGGATTCGGTATCCAGGATGATGACCTTGGCCAGCTCAGCCCCAGGTGGGGCGAGCGGCGCGACGTGAGGACGCATGCGGCGCAACACCTTGAAGTCGCCGGATGCCTCCAGAAGCAGGCATGCGCGCTCTGCCTGCTCTAAGGACAAATTCACGGGCTTGGTCGATTCCATAAAAAAACGCTCCGATTTGGGGTCAGTAGATACGCAAGGTCACTGGCACATACGACCAGTAGTGGATGGAGCGGACAAACGCCAAGGGCAATGACGACAACGAGAACCGCCCTGCCCACCACGTCTTGCGACAACGACCAGGAAGTCGCCTTTTGAGCATGAGGTCGAGCAACACCAACGTGATGCACCTGCTCAAAACCATCGCAACGAGAATTGAAGAGTCGAGGCCCATTTTGAAACTCGGTAGGTTGCCAGTTATCAGCTTTGCGCTTATATTAACTCGCAAACATAATACAGCAAGCTTATGATCCAGTTCGAAGACCATCTCGTTGCTCCCCCCTCAACCCCGGCGGCCACAAAGGCCTCACCAGAAATCCGTGACCTGGATGCTGCTCCGGTAGAGGAGCCCCTGGAGCGAGCCCTGCGCCCCAAGCTGCTCGCAGACTACGTCGGCCAGGCAAAAGCACGCGAACAGCTGGAGATTTTTATTGGCGCAGCCAAGATGCGCGGCGAGGCGCTGGATCATGTGCTCCTGTTCGGTCCGCCCGGCCTGGGTAAGACCACCCTCTCTCACATCATTGCGCATGAGCTGGGCGTGAACCTGCGCCAGACCAGCGGCCCTGTGCTGGAGAAGCCCAAGGACCTGGCCGCCGTGCTGACATCACTCGGCCCCAATGACGTCCTATTCATCGACGAGATCCACCGCCTCTCGCCGGTAGTCGAGGAGATCCTCTACCCCGCGATGGAGGACTACCAGATCGACATCATGATCGGTGACGGGCCCGCTGCCAGGTCCATCAAGCTTGAACTGGCGCCCTTCACGCTGATCGGCGCCACCACTCGCGCCGGCATGCTGACCAATCCGCTGCGCGACCGCTTTGGAATCGTGTCACGCCTGGAGTTCTACAGCAAGCAGGAGCTCACCCGCATCGTCACGAGAAGCGCGGGCCTCCTCAGCGCGCTAGTGGATCACGCTGGCGCCATTGAAATCGCCATGCGCTCAAGGGGCACACCGCGTATTGCCAACCGCCTGCTGCGCCGGGTTCGGGATTTCGCAGACATGAAGGCAAAGAGCCTGATCACCGAAGAACTGGCCAAAGCGGCGCTGTCCATGCTCGACGTGGACTCGCAGGGATTCGATGTGATGGACCGCAAGCTGCTTGAGACAGTGGTGCACCGGTTCGACGGCGGCCCGGTGGGGCTGGAGAACATCGCCGCCAGCATCGGCGAGGACGCCGGGACGATCGAGGATGTCATTGAGCCGTATCTGATCCAGCAAGGCTTCCTACAGCGCACACCGCGAGGGCGCATCGCCACGGCTCGCGCCTATCTGCACCTGGGGCTGGAGGCTCCTCAGCGCGAGGCGATCGCATGACCATTGCCGCAAACCGTGTCCGTACGCCCGCAAGGGAAGACGATTTGAACCGAGCCATGAACGAGTTCAACTTCTGCGACAGTATCTACGCCATGCTTGGGGTGGCTGGTGCAAAAGGAGTCGTTGACTTCACCCTGGAGAGGGCTTGGCTTGAGCACGACGGGCGCAAGGGCGAAACGCGCTCAGTTGCGTGTATTGCCATACTGAAACAACTGGACCCTCCGCCTCTTTTGTGCCTTCGGCTGAAGAACGATGTCGAGTGGGGTCGATTCATCACGACCGGCCACCGGCGCACGCAATCCGGCGCACTCGCCGTCAAATTCAACCTGATCAAGCTCCTGCAGCTTGTTGGCTCAACTGAGCAGCCCATCCTGCAGTGCCGGAGTCCTTTCCCCAGCCCACCCAGCGTCAGCTTCCTGTTTGACTGCAGTGGTGGGCATGGCGTCACCCCAAGTCCCGAGGATTGGCCGGCGCCGTTGACCGGGGCACTCAACGGATACGCCGGGCTGAGCCCAGAGAACGTAGCCGGCATGAACGCCATAAGATGAACGACAAAACCACAAGGTACTGGCTGAACATGAAGAGTGCCGTCCGTACGCCGGACGACTGGCTGGACCTGAACAAATGCGAGGCAGTCTGCACAGAGTTATTTGGCGACCAACCCAACTGAAAGAACAACATGGAACGCGCGACTTGGCGAATTGAAGGATTCACGGCCATCATCACCCTGGTGATCGTGGCATGCACCATCGGCTTGGTAGCGCTGACCGGATTTTTACCGGTGATCGTTCTGCTGCTGCCGCTGGCGTTCATGATCAAGGGCTTTGTGGTGCTGGAGCCGGGCGAGGCGATCGTGACCACCTTTTTTGGCTCCTATTCAGGGTCGATCCTGGCGGCGGGCTTTCACCTGATCAACCCCCTGTCCGCACGTACCAGGGTGTCGATCAAATCGGACAACCTGGCCACGCCAATCCTCAAGGTCAACGACGCCAACGGCAACCCCATCGAGATTGGTGCGTCCATCGTCTGGCAGGTGCATGACACGGCACGCGCCGTCTTCAGCGTGGAGAGCTTCAGCAACTACATGCGCGTGCAAGCCGAGTCTGCGCTGCGTCAGCTTGCCAACGACCACACCTATGAAGGCGATGACAACGACAGCCGCAAGAGCCTGAGAAAGAACGTGGAGACGGTGACCAAAGAGCTGATTGCCGGCATCAACACAGTTGTCAAAGAAGCAGGTCTGCGGGTGGTCGATGCCCGTATTTCACACCTGTCCTATGCACCGGAGATCGCTCAATCAATGCTGCGCAAGCAGCAGGCCCAGCAAGTGATCGCTGCGCGCGAGCAGATTGTTCAGGGTGCGCTCAAAATCGTCTCAGAGGTGTGCCTCGCCCTGGACAGAGACAACATCGTGAAGCTATCCGAAGATCACAAGTCGCAGCTGGTGATCAACCTGCTCACGGTGATGATGAGCGAAAACGAAGCTCAGCCAACACTGCCACTTCGGTAGCCGAAACATCCCATCAAATACACCTCCGAGCACATGCTGAGCCTGGCGAATCACCTGATCGAAAAGGCCAAGCGAGCGACGTCATCGTCACCATAGAGACCATGCCCAAAGAGCCGCTGGTCATGGGCAACTTCGACATGGTTTGCGCTGTCCGCTCGCGTTGGCCGCAGCACACGAGAGGTCTCCAAGCAAAGGAGCCGGACTACCGCACTCTGTACGAGATTACGGGAAATGTCACGGACATCAACACGCTTCTCGTCCCTCGAAACAGACTTCTTGAGCCGTGAACTCTGCTCTTCAAACGATATTGGCGCGCGAGGGATACACCGACCTGTACGTCGTGGATGGCGCAAACTGCGGCCTCCTGAAATTTGTATTCACGACCGGGCTCGTGGTCGGGCTCACCGAAGACAGCTACCAAAGGCGGTACTGCTACGAGCACGCCCAAGACGCAAAGGATGCTCTGGCCGCCTGGGATGGGCGCGAGCACCCAACAGGCCCCTGGATCAAGTGCAAGGGCCTTGGCATCGACTTGCTCAACCCCAATTTTGGGCAAGAAGACAGCCGCCCCAGATGTCGATCGGCATAAAGGGGACCAGCCATGCTAGATTTCGAGCGATCGCTTCAGAGCCTTGAACTCCACCTCGCCAAAATCTAGGAAGAGAAAGCCTCCTTCCAGGAATTTCACCGTGGGCTGAGCACGGCGCGATGGGAAATCGCGCTTCTGACCATTTGCGTTGGAATCGGCTCTGCCCTTGTTCTGGCTGCTGCAACCTGGCCGTAGCCGGAGGGCGAGACAGGATCACAGCGCAGCTGCAATGGCGCCTCTCTATAATTGACTATAAATGTCTATAAAGGGGTGTAAACATGGCTTTTGCGATCCCAACAAATCCAACTTTTCGACGCCCGCATCTAGCGAGTCAGATTGCAGCCCAGGTCACGGACACCGGCGTCGCTGCATCAGCCGCATCAGGCTTGTTCCTGGCCGCGCCGCGGCGCACAGGCAAATCTACCTTCATGCGGGAGGATCTCCGACCAGCAGTTGAAGCCAAGGGGGGGCACGTCCTGTATGTGGACTTGTGGGCCAACAAAGCGACCGACCCAGGCGACCTGATCGTCAACACCATTCGGGCCGCCTTGGCAGAGCATGACGACGTGATCACACGCCTTGCAAAGAAGGCCGGCATGAACAGCGTAGCCTTCGCCGGCGTCAGTTTCTCTCTGGATGCCGTTGGGCTGGGAAAAGCCATCACCATCAGCGACGCACTTGTCGAGCTGTCCCAGCAACTTCGAAAGACCATCGTTCTGATCATTGATGAGGCGCAGCATGCCGTCACAAGTGCAAAAGGCAGCGATGCACTGTTCGCCTTGAAAGCGGCCCGCGACGAACTCAACTCGAGCAAAAACTTCGGTCTTCGCATCGTGGCCACAGGATCCAATCTTGACAAGCTCGCCATGTTGCGCAACAGCAAGGACCAAGCGTTCTTCATGGCGCCACTTGTGAACTTTCCCAACCTTGATCAGGCCTATGTGAGTTGGTTTTGCAACGGAGTCACGCTGCCTGGACCGCTGGATCCGTTGCAGGTCGGAATTCTTTTCGAGAAGGCGTCCAGCCGACCTGAAATTCTGATGGCGGCCAAGGCCCAGCTAGACTTCGATTTCGATCTGAAGCCGCAAGATGTGATGCCCAAGTTTGAGGCTGCGGTGCTTGCTCTGATCGAGGGCGCGACCAGACAAACTCTCCGGGTCATCAACGCACTCACGCCCCTTCAGTCATCGGTGCTCCGAGTGATGGCCGCAAGGCGGGATGGGTTTGCGCCGTACCAGGAGGAGACGCTCAGCGCGTACGCACTGGTGCTTGCAGAGATCGCGCCGAATGATCCTGTGAAGCCCGATGGCTCAAACGTGCAGCAGGCACTCATCGCCTTGCAAGAGAAATTCCTGGTTTGGAAAGAGACGCGAGGGGTCTACGCCATCGAAGAAAGCTCGACGATTGATCTCATGCGGGAAAAGGGCTTTCTGGATGCTGTCCCAGAACATCAAAATTATCCGCGGGACCGATAGCTTGAGCGGTGTGGCGCAGGTAGAAATACCCTTTTCGCGTTGCACTTGTGTACTTTCGCAATCTGTTTTAGGATGCTCTTATGATGCTAAGCCTGCTCGACGATTGCCCCTCTTCTGCCGTGACCGCACGCAACCCCGAGCGCCAGGCCGAGCTCCATCAATGGTTTACACCTGCTTGGGCGGCCGAGGCCATCGTGGACACCGAGTTCGGCTGGCTTGGTGCTGGCCACCGCGTTATTGAGCCTTCATGCGGTGACGGCGCCTTCCTGTGTGCCATTCCGGCAACCGTACACGCCATAGGGGTTGAGATCGATCCAGCAATGGCAACACTCGCGCGAGAAGCATCCGGAAGAATGGTCATCAATGCCGACTTCCTGAGCCTGGACGCAAAGAGCATCGATCCAGTAGACGTCGTGATCGGCAACCCGCCCTTTGAGGCAGCCCTCGTCGCCCGATTCCTTCTCAAATCAGAGCAGATCCTGAAAGAAGGCGGTCAGGCTGGATTCATCCTGCCGGCCTACATCCTGCAGACCAGCTCCAAGATCGAGCAACTAAGCCAGCATTTCAGCATTCACCAGCAGCTGCTGCCACGCAATCTGTTTCCTAGACTGAAACTTCCCCTGGTCTTTGCGCGCTTTGTCAAAGAGCAGCATCGCCGCCTCTTCAGCTTCCTGCTGTACCGCGAGGCGCAGGACGTGCGCCAACTGGTGCGTGCGTACGCAAATGATGCATCTCTCGCCAGGAATCCCCGTGGGGCATGGTACAGCGTGACGCACGCCATCCTTACCTCTCTCGGCGGAGAAGCGGACTTGCAGCGGATCTACGAAGTTGCCTCCAGCAAGCGGCCCACAGGAACCTAGTTCTGGAAAGAAAAAATCCGCCAGATAGTTCAGCGTGACAGCGATTTCACCCGCACGGGGCCTGGCCGCTACGCCATCAAGCACAGCGCCTAGATACAAATATGCCCACCAGCAGTCCTCCCCGAAAACGGTACAAACCCAAGCCGAACTATCAAGACCCGGTGTCGCGTGTCTTGATAAGCAGGAAGTCGCTGAGTGAAGATGGCAACCCGCTTCTGGAGTGGAAGTTGAAGAACAGCGAGGCGATGAACAACCTCATGCATGGCAGCGCGACAAAACATGACATGTCCGTTTTAGTGACCATATCCAATGTGGCAGAGGCGTTGCATGACGGCGGTGTCGGAGCCGAATACAGCGCGGTAGCAGCTGAAGGAGAGGCGGCCCTGGTTCGCATTGCTCAACGCTCAGCGGTAACTGGGCGCTACACCCCGAGCGGAGCCGACATCCTTGCGCTGCAGCTCCTGATTGAGCTACACGACGCTCAGACGGAATTGCTTTCGGTGAAAGAGTGGGACCAAGCTTGCTACTACATCCAGGAGCAAATCGCGAGCGGAAAAACCAGAAAGCTTCCGCTCCTAAAGAAAAGCGCCTCATGAACTCAAACGACTACTGGCAGAACATCAAAGACATCGTGGACAAAAAAGGTTGGGCCCTTCAGATGGTTGGCCCGGATCACGATGCGGACATCCCGAGCTTCATCTACACGGTAGGGCTTGCATCCCGTGGGCTACCCGATCTGCTTGTGTTCGGCCTGCCTCGGAGCAGCGCAGTGCTGGTCAACACAGCCATCGAAAAAATGATAGCCATACACGGCAAGGACCCATACGGTCTTTACAGCGGCCTCATTCTTGATGAGGTTGCAAACATGCCCATTCGCATGGATTTAGCACCCATAGGGCTGGCACAGGTCTTTGCAACCGGTGCCAGCAGGCATGGCGAAGAGACGGGTGTGACCGTCTCAATCATGCAACTCGTCCTGCCTGACCAGGCTGGCCGCTTTCCAGACGATCGAGCCTGCGAACGGCGGATGGTCTTCATTCAGGACATGCCAGCCATGAAGATGCGCCTCGATGCGCTCAAGCCTTCGGTGCCCCGCGAAGGGCACTGAAACTCAACAAAAAATCATGAACCGTTTTTGTATCTTTGCCGAGTGCGCGCCCGATGTAGCCGAGCTGCATAGGGAGCTCAAAAAAAGGCGTCTTGACTACGTGCTGCACGAGATCCCGGACGGAATCAGAAAAGAGATCCTGCTCAATCTGTGGGTCAAAACAGACGAAAAAGGATTGCGCAAGGCACTTCGGGGACTTCAAGGGGGAAAGTACATGCTCCAGACCCTGGGCACCAACATGCGCGAAACCATCGAAAAAGAAGAAGCGCTCCAACTTACAAAGGACCACCGTGAAGAAATTCACCCATCCCTTAATTAACGGCCTAGACGCGAACACCAACCTGCCGGTTTTCGGTCTGGGGATCAATGACATGTTCGTAACCGACCCTTACCTCAGCAGCTGCGGCCGCTTCAAGGCGGAGCCAACAAAAGAATGGGGTATCAGCCGCGAAGAGGCCGATCAGCTGGTTGCCCTGAACAAGACGCTCGATGAAGCAACGCAGGCGGCCTTGAATGCCGGATGCCTGCATGTACAAAATTCCATACTGGGCGCTGGAGCCACCGGCGATGTCGCCGGCGTTCATTTCTCTGCATCGGAGACGGTCGCGCCCATCGCGCAAGCAATCCTCGACTACATGAAAGTGGAGCTGGCCTTTGCTCAGAGCGATGAAGATAAGCAGGCCGAACAGTCGGACTCCAGGCCTCAGGGGATGTGAAATGGTAGCCACTACTGCGCTGGGCAATGTCGGCTACAAGCCGTCGCATCACATCTTCGACACCGAAGATCCAAGATGCGTGGATGCAAGCAAGGCTTGCACAGACTGTCTTTGTCGCGGCAGGTGCCTCAAAGATCCAAACGCTGGCGACGAGCCGAACAGCAGCGACGCGCAAGACGCCGCGAAGTACCGCGCCCTGAATACGCCAGAGATTGCCGACTTCCTCGCGGCCGTCGCGCGCGAAGCGCTGCACCAGCGGGAGCGCTGGGGACCGGCAGGGGATGCCGGCAAAAGCGATGCCGATTGGTTCTGGCTTCTGGGCTACCTTGGCGGCAAAGCCATGCGTCCCGATGCATCCGAAGAGAAACGCTTGCACCACATCATCACGACGGCGGCGGCATGCCTCAACTGGCACGGCGCGCGGGTTGGGGCCTATGCGCCAACGACGCCGGGCGTCCAAGAGGATGGCTCGAGTGCGTAGTAAGCCACCCTCTGTGAGCCCCCCACACGGTACAAGGCTGCGGGCTTCTTGCTCCCCTGTCGTTCTCGCCAAGGCAGGAGCATGACGACACAGCCTACAAACAGGCGGCCGCCAGCATGTGCAGCGCGCTCGGATGGAACGAGACCAACACGTGGCTGGAAGCAATCCAGCAAGGCTTTATTGAGGTACACAACAGCCCTAAGGAGGAGGTGAATCAGCCCCATCCGCAAGCTCGCCTGAAGCTTCTCCGAGCAGAGGCAGTGGCCCTCGGCGAGCGCCGGACGCAGATCTGCAGGCAGGCATACGCCCGCTCAAAATGACCGTCTACGTCGACAACATGGCCGCACCCTACGGCCGAATGAAGATGTGCCACATGCTGGCCGACACCGACGAGGAGCTGCACGCCATGGCAGATGCGATTGGTGTGAGTCGCCGGTGGTGGCAAAGCCCAGAGAAGACCAGCGGCAGCCACTACGACATCGCCATGAACAAGCGCAAGCTGGCGCTCGAGGCGGGCGCCGTGGAGATCACGCTGCGCCAGGCGGCTTCGATGAATAGTCGCCGGCGAGCGACCGGGTCTCTTGGGAGGCCAGAAGATGCTTTGGCCTGGCGCACCGGCAGGACCGAGGGCGTCAAACCGGAGCATTCCCCGCAGATAAATTGACCCACCTGGGGGATTATTTCCATTTTGCGCTTTGATGATATGCCAATCTTCGTTATCCTGATTTCAGGACAATCCAGGAGCAGACGTCATGAGCCAGGCAGCCAGCGAGCAGTACCCCCGCACCCTCTACGAGTGGACCAAGTCAGATGACAAGATCCTGCACAAGGCCCTTGTTGAAGGGCGCAACGTCATTGACCTGGCAGAGGACCTGCAGCGCGAGCACGTCTCCATCCTGAATCGCCTGAATGACCTGGACCTGTTCCAGTTCGATAGTCACAGCGAAGAGTGGGTCGAAATCATGGGCCTGGGCCTGGGCGGCGCCCCGTTAAAACCTCTCATCGACTGGTGTACCGGATCGGACGACCGCCTGATGTTCGACGATCTGGAGTCCATGACCATGAGCGACATGCGCCCCGAGTTGGCGCTGGCACGTGAGCTGCGAATCATCGTGGCCAACAGCACCGTGATCGAGGACCTGACCTGGCTGCACACGCAACCTGCACAGGTCCAGGCCGGCTACGCGGCAGCCATCGAGCGCCTGACAGATCGGCTCGATGTGGTCACGCCTTTAACGCTCAAGAACGAGGTGCTTGGCATCGTTGTCCCGCTGCCGCGTCCCTGCTGGAACACAGCCGCGCGCAAGACGACCACCGCGTCCAAATCCGCTCCCGCCAAGCGGTATTACCGCAAGAGCCCCACCACGACGACAGCCGCCCGGTACGCCAAGAAGCGCACCGGTCGCTACAGCAAACGCAGCTACGCCCACTGAGCGTCGATTCACACCAGACAAAAACAAGCACCATGATCAATCCGCAGTCTCTCTTACCGATCCACAACGAGATCGTTGTCGATTTATTCGCCGGCGGCGGCGGTGCCAGTCTGGGCATCGAGCAGGCGCTTGGCAGGGCGGTGGACATTGCGGTCAATCACGACCCCCAAGCCATCAGCATTCACAAAGCCAACCACCCGCGGGCACGTCATTTCGTGAGCGATGTCTTTGATTTAGATCCCGTCACCGTGGCCGCCGGACGCCCCGTGGGGCTGCTTTGGGCCAGTCCGGACTGCAAGCATTTTTCAAAGGCGAAGGGCGGCAAGCCGGTGAGCAAGAAGATTCGCAGCCTTGCCGGCGTTGTGATCAAGTGGGCCAAAGCTCCAGCACCCGTAAAGCCACGCGTGATCTGCCTGGAAAACGTCGAGGAATTCCAAAGCTGGGGGCCGCTAATCAAGCGCGAAATCGAATCCATCAACGGCAGCGGCCAGCGCCAGCTTCACCTCGCTGAGTTCCCTTGCCCAGTGCGCAAAGGCGAGACTTTCAAGCGGTGGAAACGCAGCCTCGAACGCCTGGGCTATGTGGTGGAGCACCGAGAATTGCGCGCCTGTGACTACGGCGCCCCCACCATCCGAAAGCGCTTCTTTCTGGTCGCGCGCTGCGACGGCTTGCCAATCGTCTGGCCGGATCAGACGCATGGCGCCTCAGATAGCCTGCCCGTGCGCCAAAACAAGCTCAAGCCATGGCGCACCGCCGCCGAGTGCATTGACTGGAGCATCCCCGCTCCCAGCATCTTCGAGCGCAAAAAGCCCCTGGCGGACGCCACCAACCGGCGCATTGCGAAAGGGATCATGCGCTACGTCATTGACGCAGCGCAACCCTTCATCGTCAATTTGACGCACCAGGGATCGGACAGGATCGAAAACCTCAACGAACCACTTCGCACCGTAACAGGCGCACAACGCGGAGAAAAAGCGTTGGTGGTGCCCACCCTCGTGCAAGTGGATTCCGGGGGGATCGAGGGGCAAGCGCCGTGCGCGCTCGATCGGGAAAAGCCATTGGAGACGGCCACCACAATCGATCACCACAGCCTTGTGGCGGCCAGCCTCGTTCACATGGGCCATGGCGAGGGCAAGGACGGCACAAAACGCTTCAGCCACGGTGTGCGTGATGTAGGTCTGCCTCTGAACACCGTCACCGCGCAGGGCATGCCAGCCGCCCTCGTCACCAGCCATCTGCTCAAGCTGCGGGGCGACAACGTCGGCAGTGCCACGAACGGGCCGCTGCACACGATCAGCGCCCAAGGCAAGCACCATGCGGAAGTCCGAACA